>Ga0247841_10008709_pt1 | contig 14486 bp, 15 predicted proteins | sample LaCruzMarch2015__2_FD_192410 | JGI IMG/M metagenome (GOLD analysis project Ga0247841, IMG submission 192410) | Freshwater microbial communities from meromictic Lake La Cruz, Castile-La Mancha, Spain - LaCruzMarch2015_18m | ecosystem: Environmental > Aquatic > Freshwater > Lake | place: Spain...
TTACCACAAAGCTTAAGAAACTGACTTCCGTGGCAACAGGGTGCCATATCCTGTCAATACCTTCTCTTACAAGATTTATGGCAACGAGAAATAGAAGCGCCGCGATACCCAGTGAAAAGAAGGTCTCGTACTTCCTGTGGCCGTAAGGATGGTCTTCATCGACAGGTTTAGATGAAAGGGCTATTCCCACTAGACCTATTATATTGGACGCGCCGTCTGATAAGGAATGAAAACCGTCGGCGGTCATACTCTGACAGCGGGTGGCAAAACCAAGCACCATCTTGGCTATCGCAACACCCCAGTTGAGGATCAGAATAACGATCAGTATGCGTTTGACCCGGCTATAATGTTTTTTGGGGTCGCCTGTCATACTTTACCTCTTCTTTACTCCTGCTAACTTGGTATGCCAGGATATTACCATGGGGCTCGCTATGTAGATCGTAGAGTACACACCTACAAAGAACCCTACAAAGATACAGAATGAGAAGTTATTCAAGACCGATCCGCCGAATATAAGAAGCGAAATTACGGCAAGCATGGTTACACCAGTCGTAAGTATAGTTCTTCCGAGCATCTGGTTCACGCTTAAATTTACTATCTCGGCGAAACTCCCCTTCTTTACCAGCCTCAGATTCTCTCTTATACGGTCATATATGACCACGGTATCGTTTATTGAGTAACCGGCGATAGTTAAAAGCGCTGCCACTGTCGTGAGATCGAACTGCCTGTGAGTAAGCGACATTGCGCCGCCGGCCACCAAAACGTCGTGGATAAGAGCTATTACACCGGCTATGCCATATTTAAGGTCAAACCTGAACATAACATATATCATAATGCCCGCAAGTCCAAGCGCCAAGCTCATCAGGGCATTATATCTGAGGTTCTTTCCTACAGCCGGCCCTACGGTCTCAACTCTTAACATCTGGAACGGATTATCCGCCAACTTATCCTTAAATGTTCCGCTAAGTTTTATGGATATATCCTCCTGGGTCCTTATGATGACTTCCTTAGGATTGCCATACTGCTGTATCGACGCATCACCATAACCCACGTCTTTTAGTATGCTCCTTAATTTATCGATGTTGAGTGGTTTGTCGAACACATACTGCTGAAGAGTACCGCCGGAGAAATCTACACCGTAGTTGGCATTCCCCCTAACCGCAAATATGACTACACCGGCAATAATAATAACCGCCGAGAATATATAGCATATCTTACGCTTTCCGATGAAATCGAAATTCGTCACTTTGCGGAATATATGCATGAAGTTGAGCTTCGATAATCCGAACTGATCACACATGACCTCAAATATAACCTTAGTACAAGTAACTGCCGTAAATAGGTTGGCCAATAGACCTATCGTAAGAGTCACGGCAAAACCACGTATGGGACCCGTGCCGAACTTGAATATAAGTGCAGCCGCTACTATAGTCGTGAGGTTAGAATCTATGATAGCAGAGAGCGCCCTGTGATAGCCGGACGCTATAGCAGCCCTAAGCGATTTGCCCAGGGCCAATTCTTCCCTCATTCTTTCATATATAAGAACGTTCGCGTCTACCGACATACCTATAGTCAATATTAAACCTGCGATACCTGGTAATGTAAGCGTGCCCTTAAATAGTGCTAGGCATGCCAGTATGATAAGGACGTTTAATATCAATGCAAAGTTTGCCACAAGTCCGGCGAGACGATAGTAAAATACCATAAAGCCTAAGACAAGCAGTACGCCTATGATAGACGCTTTCATACCGCTATGAATAGAATCTGCCCCCAAAAGCGGCCCTACAGTCCTCTCTTCTTCAACGATGACCGGCGCCGGCAGAGAGCCTGCCCTGAGCACAACTGATAAGTCATTGGCCTGCTCAACCGTGAAGTTCCCGGATATCTGCGCCTGCCCGGAAGGTATCGCTTCCCGTATGACCGGAGCCGATACAACCTTGCCATCCAGGACTATCGCAAGCCTCTTGCCTACATTCGTAGCCGTAACATTGGCAAAAATTTGGGCCCCTTTGGCATTGAATGTCAAAGAGACATATGGCTCACCGAACCCTTTGGAACTGAACTCGGTCTTGGCGTTAACTAGAAGGTCTCCGCTAAGGCTTGCGTCTTTCGCTATAAGAAGAGGTTCACTGCCTGCGCGTTCGCCTTCGAGGTACTTGAGCTCATATCCTTCCACTGGTTCGTTATTTATAGCTTTCTTAAGATCTTCAACATTATCCGAAACTATCTTAAACTCAAGATGGGCGGTCTTGCCTATTATCTCAAGAGCTCTTTCTCTGTCAGTTACGCCCGGAAGCTGGACTACTATATTATCCTTGCCCTGCCTCTGTATGGCCATTTCACCTACGCCGAACTGGTCCACCCTGTTCCTTATGACCTCTATGGCCCTTTCGACGGCATCCTTACGAGCCTCTATGGGCAGTTTCGACATATCGACCTTGAGCACTACGTGCATGCCGCCCTGCAAGTCCAGCCCGAGGTTTATCTTGCCCTTTTGAAGGACTGCACCGTCCTTATCCTTTACCGTAAATGGCGGCATTATGAGCCAAATACAGGTTATAGTAAGAGCTATTATTCCTACCAGCTTCCACTGTTGAGACTTGTTCATCCCCATCTCCTTTTTTTATTCAAAACCTTAACTAATTTAATGCCTTCCTTTTCATCGACATGATGCTGGACTTCTGAACCTCTACCTTCACATTGTCGTCGACCTTCAGTGTAACCGTGGTATCTTTAACATTCATTATAGTGCCGTGTATGCCGCCTGCAGTTATTACTTCATCGTTCTTTTTCAAACCCGCCACCATCTTCTTGTGTTCATCCTGGGTCTTTTTCTGCGGCCTTATCAACAGAAAATAAAAGACTACGAATATCAATATTACCGGCAATAAATTTAATATAGGATTTCCCGACGTACCCATAACTACATCTCCTTGTCTTTTTTATAGCTGTTGTTGAACTTATCTATGAACTCGGCAAACCTGCCGCTGGCTATCGACTCGCGCGATAATTCTATAAGTTTAACATAAAAGTGTATATTATGCAATGATACGAGCCTGAGTCCCAATATCTCCTGCGTATTAAAGAGATGCCTTATATATGCTCTTGTATGATTTTTACACGCATAACAATCGCATTCTTTATCAATCGGTCTAAAATCTTCCTTATACGATGCATTCCTGAGTTGCAGCTCGCCGTTCCAGGTAAAAGCCTGACCATTGCGGCCATTCCTCGTGGGTACCACACAGTCAAACATATCTATACCGTTTGATATGGCTTCCAGTATATCTGGCGGAGTACCGAGCCCCATGAGGTACTTAGGTTTATCATCCGGTAGCAAACCTGCTGTATATGAGGATATCTGGTGAATTATCTCTTCCGGTTCTCCTACCGATACACCGCCTATTGCATAACCATCGAATCCTATTGAAATAAGATCTTCGGCCGATCTTTTGCGCAAGTCAAGATATGCACCTCCCTGAACAATGCCAAACAATAACTGCCCTTTGTTTTCAGCCTTTGTCAGATGCTCCTTTGAACGCTTTGCCCACCTGGTAGTCAGCCCGAGGGACTGCTCCACGTAATCCTTTGCCGCGGGATAGTGGACACATTCATCAAGCGTCATCATTATGTCGCTTCCGAGCGTCATCTGAATGTCGATGGCTCCTTCAGGCGTTAAAAAGTGCTTGGAGCCGTCTATGTGAGACGAAAACTCCGCACCCTCTTCGCTTAGTTTCCTAAGCTTTGCAAGGCTGAATACCTGATATCCGCCGGAATCTGTAAGGATCGGCCGGTCCCAACCCATGAACTTATGCAACCCCCCGGCCTTCCTGATTATGTCGAGGCCGGGGCGCAAGTATAGATGATAAGCATTACCTAGAATTATTTCCGCTCCGCAGCTCTTAACCTCTTCATTCGAAAGAGCTTTCACGGTCCCCTGCGTACCCACCGGCATGAAGATAGGCGTGTTGATCTCTCCATGCGCCGTCGTAAGCTTCCCCAGCCGCGCCTTTGTGGATTTGTCTTTGTGTAATAGTTTAAACATTTTTCATAACCCTTAAAGAATCAGCATTGCATCACCATAACTAAAGAACCTGTACTTTTCTTCGACAGCCTTGCGGTACGCCTCAAGTATGAATTCCCGCCCTGCAAATGCGCTCACGAGGAGCATCAGCGTCGACTTCGGCAGATGAAAGTTTGTTAATAGATGGTCGACGATTTTAAATTGAAACCCCGGATAGATAAAGAGGTCATTACCACCCTCTGTCTTGCCTTCCTTGGCCCAGTATTCTAAACTTCTTGCAGATGTAGTACCTACGGCAAAAACTTTTCCACCATCCTCCTTTACGCTTTTGACCGCCCCAATAGTGTCTGCTGGAATATTGAAATACTCCTTATGCATCTTGTGCTTTTCGACTTCTTCTGTTTTGACAGGCGCAAATGTGCCGTAATTGGTATGTAGCGTCACAAACTTGACATCTACTCCTTGCCCTCTAACTCTTGAAAGCAGCCCTTCTGTGAAATGGAGTCCCGCCGTAGGGCTTGCCGTGGCGCCTTCCTTAGCGGCATATATGGTTTGGTACGAACTCCTGTCGCCCGGTATATCCAGTCTGTTGATATATGGAGGCAGCGGCACGTGTCCTGACTTTAATATCTCTTCTATCGGACGATTGAATCTTACAAATCTGCCAACCTCTCCCCTGCCCAGAACTTCGGCTTCCGCCCCTGATTCGAGAGTTATCTTCTCACCCTCCTTGAGCCGTCCGGAAGGCCTTACAAGCGCTTCGCAAGTCGGATTATTCTTTTCCAATAAGAACAGCTCTACCTTGCCGCCCGTCTTGCGTTTTCCGAATAACCTTGCCGGAATAACCTTTGTATCATTAAGAACTAAAAGATCTCCCTTATTAAAATAGCCGGCAATATCTTCAAATGTCTTATGCTCAATGGAACGCTTCGCACGATCCAGCACCATAAGCCTGCACCCGGATCGATCTTTAAGCGGCTCCTGAGCAATCAGTTCTTTAGGTAATTTGTAGTCGAAGTCAGAGAGATTCACGGTTTGCTTGGCAGCTTATCTATGGCAGTTATCTCTGAGCCCGGATAGTAATATTTCAGGATCTGATCATACTTCTTGCCTCGAAGCGACATGCCATACGCGCCCCATTGGCACATGCCGACGCCGTGCCCCCACCCCATACCATTCAGCACGAGACTATTCCTCTTTATCTCTATATCGAATTTGGTAGAGCGAATATCATTCGGGCCAAATATCTGTCTGAAATCTTTTGCGGAAAGGACTACGGCTACGCCGGCGTCATCTTTTATCTCAATATTCTCATTACGGCCTGATTTATTTACTGACAGCGCTTTTATGGAAACTATATGCCCTATCTTATTGCCTGATTCCCTAAGTTTTGATTCCAGATTCACAAGAGGAATCTCTTTTACCCATCTGTAATGCTTCGAATGTCCGCAAAAATTACATGGGACGCCTTTGAGCGGAGCTATGTCGATATTCCATAGATTTGAAGCATCTTCGGTATGCCCGGCACAGGTCGCATGATAGTATGTCGGAAATATGTCGCCGTTAAATGTAAGAACTTTTCCGCGCGTTGAATCTACCGCATGCGTGGTCGACCATTTCTCACCGGTCCTGCCGCCATACACTTGCGAATATATATCGCATCTTAAGTCATAAGGCTGGAGTTTATTCTGTCTGGCCTGATGAAGCGCAAAGGTTCTCGCGGTTATGGCCTGGGCCTTCAAGCATTCTGCCGGCCAGCGGTGAGACACCTCATGGTAAAGCACCCCATAAAGATAGCTATCTATATCTATGTTATTTATTATCAGAAGCTTGCCGTTATCCTTACGTATGATATCAATGTTCCCTCTGAAACGTCTAGAATCCACATATATATTAGAGTCCCTAAGTACCTTTATTCTTATGCCCGCACTTCCTGTTGCCTTACCGCCTATAACGATGCCTTCTTTAGACGCCGTAACTTTCCCATTCAGATAAGGCCCCTCTTTTAGTATTTTGCCTGTATCTATCGCGCTGATCGTATATTTGCCTTTAAGCGACAGGTCCACCGAAATCCTATCCTCTACTATAGCAACCCTCACTATCGTCTCGGGAACAGGCTCAGCATGCACCGTCATGGGTGCTACCACGAGCGCTATCGCAGATATTATGCCAACGAGAATATATTTCTTCATTTCTTTTTCTTATCCTGCTTCTTACGGTCTTTCTCTTCGATGCGTTCTTTTTCCGAGAATATACATCCGCAATAGTTCTGGCAGTACATACCTGCCGCATGAGCCTTGTCATGCGCCGCTTTAAAACCAGGCCTGAAATCTTCAAAGTAAAATTTTAACTCGGCCTTGGCCGCAACATCTTCGCCTATCGTCTTTATAATATCCTGGTTCTGGTATGGGCTAACCAAAAGAGTCGTAGTGAACGCATCGAACCCGTTCTCCTTTGCATACTTTGCCGTATTTACTAATCTAAGCCACCAGCATTCCGGACACCGGTCTTTAGCTGTACCATCATATGCGACTGTCTGGAAATATTTTTCGAGATCGTAGTTACCGTATATAACATTAATGGAGGATGCCTTAGAATATTTTTCTACCTCCCCCTTCCTCTTCAGATATTCCGAATAAGGATGTATGTTGGGATTATAAAATAATCCGGCCAGTTTATGTCCTGAACTTTTAAGTCTCTCTACGGGATATATAGCACAGGGGGCGCAGCAGATATGAAGAAGTATGTTCAAAAGAGATCTTTCTGGGACTCTCTTTTGCCGGTGGAGAAACCCATATGTTCACAGGCCTTCTTGGTGAGTTCCCTGCCGCGCGGCGTACGCTTCAGGAACCCTATCTTAAGAAGGAACGGTTCCACTATATCTATTATAGTATCGGGTTCCTCATTAAGTGTTGCCGCTATCGATTCTATACCGACCGGTCCTCCGGCAAATGATTCCTGCATTGCCTGTATGACTTTTCTGTCAACGTTATCGAGTCCCATCTTATCTATGCCATGGCTCTTAAGGGCGCTCTCTACGGCCTCGGAACCTATTTTGCCGTCACCTTTTACCTGCACCCAGTCCCTGACGCGCCTTAGAAGTCTATTAGCCACCCTGGGCGAACCGCGTGAACGGCGAGATATCTCTTCGGCTGCACTGGCCTCTATTGATATATTCAATATATCAGCAGAACGCTTTATTATCTTTACCAAGTCGGAGGTTTCATAAAAATCGAGGTGGTGAAATATCCCGAATCTTGACCGAAGGGGCGCCGTTAGTAGACCCGCCCTGGTCGTTGCGCCTATAAGCGTAAAGGGCTTAAGATTGAATTTATAAGTCTTGGCATAAGGGCCTTTATCCATAATCACATCTATCTCAAAATTTTCCATAGCCGGATAAATATACTCTTCGACCGTGCTGGATAATCGGTGTATCTCATCGATAAATAGAATATCGCCTTCCTCAAGATTCGTCAGAACGCCTACGAGATCACCCGGCCTTGATATCGCCGGCCCCGAGGTAGTTGTGATCCTGGTACCCATCTCATGGGCTATTATATTAGCAAGTGATGTCTTGCCCAGGCCCGGAGGGCCGGATAAAAGCACGTGCTCAAGAGGCTCCTTGCGCTTCCTTGCGGCTTCCATTGAAACTTTAAGATTATCGGACAGATCTTTCTGACCTATGAATTCCGACAACTTCGAGGGCCTAAGGGAGATGTTCAGTATTACATCTTCTTCGGTCTCTTGCGCGGCAACTATCTTTTCCCTGCCGCTATCTTCTTTTTGATCCTTTATAGACTTCATTCAATATCTCCTCGCAACTCGCCGCTTTTGGGTTTGCCCTGAGCGCCTTATCTATCATATCGGATGCTTCGCTGCGCTTATACCGCAGCTGTAAAAGCACTCCCATTGCATCCTCTTTTATATCGTCCTTCACTTTAGGTATATCTGCGCCGGAAGAATCCTTTATCAGGCCGAACTTTCCGACCTTACCCTGCAGCTTTGCGATTATCTCCCGCGCCCTCTGCTCGCCGATGCCGGGAAGCGATTTCAATACCTGCATATCCGCCCTGTCTATTGCATCCGCTATCGTAGCAAAAGGAAGAGAAAGCGCCCTGCAGGCTGCTTTAGGACCGACCCCTGAGACGGTTATAAACTGTTCAAAGAATTCCTTTTCAATATCGTTTAAAAATCCAACCAAAACAGGAATTGCTTTGGATGGATCCATCTGGTAATAATGATAGGTTATGAGAGTGACCGTGCCATCGGGATTAACGCTTGTCTCCAGGCCCTTCATCACCGCCGGAGGTATCATCACCTCATAGGATATTCCGCTGACATCAATTACGATGCTCAGTTCCTTCTTCTTCCTGATCTTGCCGGATATATGCGATATCATTATTTAACCTTTTAATCCCTGATGTTTATCCAGATAGCAGTAACACAGAGCCATAGCAAGCGCATCACTGACATCCACCGGTTCAGGAGGGCTCTTTAACTTCAGGATCGTCTGTACCATGCGCTGTACCTGCACTTTCGATGCATGGCCATTACCGGTTATAACCTTCTTTATACGCGTAGAAGGATAGTTGACAAGTTTTATGTCAAACTTCCCGCATACTAAACAGGCCATAGCTCTTGCATGGCCCATCAGTATCGCCGTCGTAGGATGCTTGTAGTGGGAGTATATCTTTTCCAGGACGAGCACAGACGGTTCGTGTTCTTTTATGATACCGGCTATCTCGTCGAATATCTTATTTATGCGTTCCTGTATAGGGGTATTGGACTTGGTCCTTATCACACCGGCCTCGATGATCTTAAAACCGCGATCCTCTATGACCCCATAACCGGTAGTCCCCAAACCTGGGTCTATCCCAAGTATCCGCATTATTCTTTTAAAAGATCATCCGGTATATCAAAATTGGCATAGACGTTCTGGACGTCCTCGTGCTCTTCTATTGAATTGACCAGATTAATTATCTTCTTAGCATCATCACCGGCCACCTTGACAGTCGATTTCGGTATCATAGTAACCTCTGCCGATCCGGTCTTTATCTTGTGGTCTTCAAGAGTCTTCTTCACCTTATATAAATCTGCCGGAGATGTTTTAACTTCGTAGTTTTCATCCTCAACGACCATATCCTCGGCGCCTGCATCAAGCACTATTCCCATAAGCTTCTCTTCGTCGATAGTAGACTTATCGATAATTATAAGCCCCTTCTTCTCAAACATCCAGGCTACCGATCCGGCACCGGCCATATTGCCGCCATTCTTGGAAAATATCGTACGAACATCGCTTGTCGTGCGGTTCTTATTATCAGAAAGTCCTTCCACATAGATGGCCACGCCGCCCGGGCCGTACCCCTCAAGCGTTATATCCTCGTAGTTTACGCCCTCAAGCTCACCAGTACCTTTCTTTATCGCACGCTCTATATTATCAGCAGGCATCGAAGCATCCTTGCCACGGGCGATGGCAGTCCTTAAACGTGGATTGGTATCCGGATTACCGCCGTTCCTTGCGGCTACAGTAATTTCTTTTATAAGCTTCGTAAACATCTGGCCGCGCTTTGCGTCGGTCGCAGCTTTCGCATGCTTGATCGTTGCCCATTTTGAGTGTCCGCTCATTATTCCTCCGATTCCTCTCTTTTGGTTAACTTCGCTTTTTCTATAATAACCTGTGCAAGGTTCGACGGCACCACCTCATAGTGGGAGAACTGCATCGTGTATGTGCCTCTGCCACCGGTTATCGATTTAAGTTCATTGACATATTTATACATCTCTTCCAGCGGTACTTTTGCTTTTATTACCTGCGACCCATCGCCCGGCTCAACACCCATGACTCTGCCGCGCCTTGAATTAAGGCTCCCTGCTATATCTCCCATAAATTCGTCCGGCACCGCAATATCAACATCCATTATTGGCTCCAGTATCACGGGCCTGGCTTTAAGCATGGAATCCTTAAAAGCGTGTTTGGCTGCAGTCTGGAAAGCTATATCCTTAGAATCTACAGGATGCGTCTTTCCGTCATATACTATGGCACGCACGTCGACAACCGGAAATCCTGCCAGCGGCCCTGAAGTGAGCGCTGTCCGTATCCCCTTCTCGCAGCTTACCACAAAAGGTCTGGGTATGGCGCCGCCCACCACCTCATCCACAAATTCAAACCCCGTACCCCTGGGAAGAGGCTCTATACGCATCCACACTTCGGCAAATTGCCCTGCACCTCCGGACTGTTTCTTATGCCGATACTGCACATCGCCTTTTGCGGTTATCGTTTCTTTATAAGCAACCTTCGGAGTCCCGATATCCACACCAACGCCGTAACGCGTCTTCATCCTGTTTATCATCATATTTATGTGCATGTCGCCGATGCCATGAGCCACCATCTCTTTGGTCTGTTCATCCATCGTGACATTGAATGTCTTATCCTCAACCATAAGCTTATGTATGGCGTTCGATATCTTATCCTCATCGGCCCTGGTCTTGGGTTTAAGCGAAAACGCTATCGCAGGTTCCGGGAATTGAATATCATCGAACTTAAGAGGTTTTTTTTCATCTGATATCGAATCGCCGGTTGATGTATCTTTCAGCTTCGCCACACAAGCTATGTCGCCTGCCTGGACGAAATCCATGGAGTTCTGAGTCTTTCCCATGAGAGTAAATATCTGCCCCGCCTTCTCTTTCGAATTCTTATTTACGTTATAAAAGCCTCCGTTTGACTGCAGTTTTCCTGAAAATACTTTGAATATAGATATCTGCCCAAGAAACGGGTCTGAGAGGGTCTTAAAGACCAATGCCGCAAACGGACCATTGGGATCGTTCACCAGGGATACCTTCTCCCCGCTATCTGGCTTTACAGCGTCAACCTTTGGCCTGTCAGCAGCTGACGGCAGGTACTTGTCTATCGTATCAAGCAGATCTTTTATGCCGATACCTTTTGTGGCTGAACCGCAAAGTATGGGAGTGACCTCACCCGTGGATACAGCCTTTTTGAACGCCCCGCTGAGCTCCTCCGGAGTTAACTCCCCCTTATCCAGGTATCTCTCAAGGAGCGTATCATCTGTCTCCGCTATGGTCTCTGCCAATTGATCCCTTAAAGACTTAACATGGACTTTGTCATCTTCCGACAACGACTCCAGCCCCTTATTCGCCACGATATTAAAAACACCAGCAAAAGCAGATTCTTTGCCTATCGGTGCATCTACCGCAACGCAGTGTTTCCGGAATTTCTTCTGAATGTCGTCAAAACATTTATCATAATCCGAATGCTCCCTATCCAGCATATTTATGAAGAATATGCAAGGCACGCCCATCTCTTTTGCCAGGCGGTAAGCTTTTTCCGTGCCTATCTCTATCCCGCTCGTGGCATTAACAACAACTATGCATACGTCGGCCGCGCGTAACCCCCCTACCATCTCCCCGACGAAATCGAGATAACCGGGGGTATCGATTATGTTTATCTTCTTGCCGGAATAGTTGAAACTTATCAAAGAGGAACCCAGTGAACATTTTCTGTCCTTTTCGTCCTCATTGTAATCGGATACGGTATTCCCTTCCCTCACACTGCCCATCTTTGGTATTGCGCCGGCGCCATGTAAAAGCGCTTCCGCAAGGGAAGTCTTTCCGGACCCTGAATGGCCCAAAAGTATCAAATTTCTGATATCCTTTGCGTTAAAACTGGCCATCAATTTTACTCCTTTTTTTGGATTAGTTTCAATTGCTATAATATTAGCTAATACTTTATTATTATAATTGGCAAGACGGAAAAGTCAAGACAATATAAACCCGGGTAGGTGTGGCTATTTTTCTACCGATATCTCATCTAAGATACCATCTTTAGTGAATAGAAGGCTTATCTTGGGCCCTTTGGAAAAATCGGAGGTTTTGGGCTTGTATATCCATTTTTCTCTATCAGTACCATATTCGCCAACCATAACTACCGGTTCCCCATACTTGTCTAATATTGCCTTTTTAGCCATCCCTTTTACTATACCCTTACCTTCTATCGCGCGTTTTACACTCTCATATGCCCGAGTCTCTTCGGCATATGCCTTGGCAATTTCACTCTGGCTCCTGCCTACCTCAATGAGAGAGTCGAGGCCATCGGCGTACAAGAATCCCGAACCCGTAAAAACAAGGCTCGTTATAAACACCGCCATTTTGATGCTTTTCATTTTTGGCACTCCGCCTATTCATTAACCACATTAGTAGCCCGTTCCACCTTACCGCTGGGCCCGTAAACTATCACTGCCTGCGTACCATACGCAGGCTCCTTTCTTATTACATCGTCCGGCTCAATTTCTCCGTCAGTCATGTACTGTCTGGCTATAAGCCTACCTGATTCACTAAATGTCCTGCGATCCCTGGGTTTTCCATCCGTTCCATAAGTCGTTTCCTGAAATATTTTACCGTCGATATACCGCCAACGCTTAGCGGCCCAACCGTCAATACCTTCACGAAGGTTGCCGTTTGCGTCATAAAGACTTACCTCAATCCTGTTACCGGCAGAATCATACTTTTCCACACGTTCAAGAGTGCCGCCCTGTTCGTAAAAATTCCTGGTGGTTATATTATATTCCGGGTCATTCACAACGGTCTCTTTTATCGCCCCCGAATCCCAGCGGCTGACTTCAGTCACCTCTGGTTCCTGCACAGCATAACCGCAGGATATACAGGCGATGAAAACGATAATAGTGATTGAGACTGCTAAAGCTATCCTCATAATGAATTCTATCTTCTTATTTATTTTTACTGTAACCGCACCCCGGATACGGCGGCGCATATATCAGAACATCCCGTATCGGAACGCACGTAAAGGTATTCCCGGAAACCGTAAGACGCTGGCCTATTCTATGATCATAGATGTCGCAATAATACTTTCCGTCATCCGTTTTTTTTAAATTGGCACATGGGTCGCTTCCGCCGGCACCGCAGCAGACAGCACAGCGTTTGCAAAGAGCCTCATACTTCCGCTCTTCCTCTTTCTGATTTCTTATGAATCCGGACAGGCCCTCTGAGGCCATAACATTTATCCTATTTTAAGCGCCCATATCCCTAGAGTTATAAGCGCAACTCCACCCACTTTAAATGGAGTTATAGACTCCCCGAAGATAACTACACCCAATATAAAAGAGACTAATGGAAAGCTTCCGGCTATCGGGACAAAAGTGGATACCTGCCCGGATTTCAACCCGTGGAAGAACATCAGCTGTCCAACAAAGTTAGCCAGAAATCCGGCTGATATTAAAAGTACCAGTGATTTTAAGTCTATTGCGCCGAGCTCTTTGCGCCCGGACAGAAAAATGCCTAAAAGCAGCATACCGAGCATCACGCCGATGCACCTGTAGAATATCCCCACATAAGGGGTCACCTTACCCAGTGCGACCTTTTCGATTATCGGTACAACACCCCAGACGCACGCCGTTATTATAGCCCATTTAAATGAGGTCACAAGTCTCTCCTTTACTACTTGCTCGCTTTATTTTCTACTGTTATCCTGGTCACCTTATCCGGAACACGGCTCTCTTCACCTTTACGTATATACTCAACAGTTACATTGTCGCCTACTCCAATATCCGAAAGCTTTATGTCAACTGCATACATAGCGGCCTCCGAACGCAGTTTAGTATCGCGCGATACCGGAAAAATCATAGGCATGCCGGCATCCACCGTGATAGTAGATCCACTTATATCTACCGCCGTTACCAGTCCTTCGGATACTCTAAGGTTCGGGTTATCAAGGTCTTCGTCTCCAAAAGATGCCGCAGTATTAACAAAGATCGCGGCGGCCAGGCATACAACTATAAATAGTATTCTCACTATATACGTCTCCTTATTTTCCGTATTTCATTTTCATAAACAATATGTAGACGCAGAATAACAATGTGATGCAGTTTGCCGCTATGATGGGAAAGCTCCCGGTCAACATTCCATAGACCAGCCAGCTTGCAACGCCAAAAGCAAAAATTATAAACATGAATAAAGACAGGTCGTGTACGCTTTTTGTACGGTGTATCTTTATCATCTGAGGCAGGAATGAAGCCGTAGTACAGAATCCCGCGACTGTCCCTATGAGAGTTACACTATCCATAACCGCCATTCATCCTTTCTAAACCATATCGGCCGCCGGAAAGATACCGGCGGCCGATACCGTAAACATCTGTTCATATGAACCGCTATATCTTATACACCTTGTCATGCGGGTGAACCTTGCCTGCCACTTTTATACCTATGAGATCCCCCTTCTTCGCTTCCGTTACATTTCTATGCTCTATTTGCATCGAATCAATGTTCTGCGTGAAATCCGTCGTCGTTCCCTTTATACGTATCCTGTTTCCCACCTTAACAAAATCGCTCAACTCTATTATACCCACACTTAAATGGCTATAGTAATGAGTGATCTTGCCTATATCCTTGCCCTGCACCACATCTTTAACCAAGCCTTCACACTTGTTACAAACCG
>Ga0247841_10008710_pt1 | contig 14486 bp, 13 predicted proteins | sample LaCruzMarch2015__2_FD_192410 | JGI IMG/M metagenome (GOLD analysis project Ga0247841, IMG submission 192410) | Freshwater microbial communities from meromictic Lake La Cruz, Castile-La Mancha, Spain - LaCruzMarch2015_18m | ecosystem: Environmental > Aquatic > Freshwater > Lake | place: Spain...
GTGTAGTTCAGTGGTAGAACGTCTCGTTGCCAACGAGAAGGTCGTGGGTTCAAGTCCCATCGCCCGCTTTTAATAATTTCAAAAACAACCAAAAATATAAATTCCGGAACTGATGAAATAATTTGACCAACAAAAATACTTGTTGGTCTTTTTTTATTTTCTTTAAAATTTGTTATAATCAACAAGTAAATGTCACAATTCTATGGAGAGCTTTATACTATGAAAAAGGACCTTTTTAATCTTGATCAAGAAAAATATACGGTTAAAAACTCAAGGTCATATGTTGTAATACCTCAGCTACCAAAAGCTCTTAAACCACTTTTTAATATTGCATATAATTTGTGGTGGATATGGAATAGCGATGCAATTGAACTTTTCCGACGAATTGATCGTGAACTTTGGGAAAAAAGTTATCATAATCCGATAAAACTACTTGGGTTAGTTGAACAAAACAGATTAACTGAGCTTGCAAAAGATTCAAGTTTTATGTCTCACTTAGAGCGTGTTTCTGCAGAGCTTGAACTCTACATAAAAAGTTCCACTTGGTTTGACAACGCATTTCCTCAAAATAAAAAAAATACAATTGCATATTTTTCTACCGAGTTTGGAATTCATGAAAGTTTACCAATCTACTCCGGTGGGCTTGGCATTCTATCAGGTGATCATCTTAAATCTGCCAGTGATATGGGACTTCCATTAGTTGGCATGGGCTTATTATACCGATATGGGTACTTTAGCCAATATCTAAATATCGATGGTTGGCAACAAGAAGAATACACACAAAACCATTTTTTGCGTATGCCAATAGAGCGAGCGCATAATGGAGATGGTAATCAGATAATAATTTCTGTTGATTTACCATCTGGGACTGTTTATGCCCAAATTTGGAAAATTCAAGTTGGCAGAGTGCCACTTTACTTGCTTGACACAGATATAGATAAAAATACACCAGAAAACAGGGAAATTACAGGGCAACTTTATGGCGGCGACAGGGATATGCGTATTCGCCAAGAAATACTTTTAGGTATTGGCGGCATAAAGGCTTTTAAAGCCCTAAACATTGAACCAGCTGTTTTCCATTTAAACGAGGGTCATTCCGCCTTTCTTGCTCTTGAAATAATTGCCAATCTAATGCAAGAAAAGAAACTGTCTTTTACCGAAGCGCTAGAAACAACAAAAGCTTCGTGCGTTTTTACAACGCACACACCAATAGCCGCTGGCAACGAAGTGTTTAACACTGCCTTAATTGACAAATACTTTGAACAACAATATAAAAAGTTTGGACTTAGAAAAGATGAGTTTATGGCTCTTGGCAGGATTAACCCAAAAGATGAAACCGAAAATTTCTGTATGACGGTACTTGCACTTAAAACTACAAGCCATGCAAACGGCGTTAGTAAGCTGCACGGAACAATTTCAAGAAATATGTGGAAAGATATATGGCCAAACTTTGCTCAAAGCGACATTCCAATTACACACATAACAAACGGGGTGCATCCAAGCACATGGATTTCATATGAAATGGCCGAACTTTTTAATAAATATATGGGCTCAACTTGGAAAGATGAGCCTGCCGATCAAACAATTTGGCAAGGACTTAAGAACATTCCAGATGCGGAACTCTGGAGAAGTCATGAACGCAGAAGAGAAAGATTAGTTTCTTTTGCAAGAACAAGGTTGAAAGAACAACTCGTTAGGCGTGGGGCATCTACAAGTGAAATTAACGCTGCCGACGAAGTTTTAGATCCAGAGGCACTTACAATTAGTTTTGCGAGGCGTTTTACATCTTATAAACGCGGCACACTTATTTTTTCAGATTTTGATAGGTTAAAAAAACTGTTGACCAATAAAAACAGACCTGTTCAGTTAATTATTGCCGGCAAAGCCCACCCGAATGATTCATCAGGCAAGGAATTTATCAGGCAAATAATACATATCTGCAGAGACCAAGAAGTGCGTAATAAAATAGTTTTTATTGAAGATTATGATGCAAATGTTGCCCACTATTTAGTACAAGGCTCGGATGTTTGGCTAAATAACCCGCGCAGACCATTTGAAGCATCTGGAACAAGCGGTATGAAAGCCGCAGTCAATGGAGTGCTTAACCTAAGTGTATTAGATGGCTGGTGGTGCGAGGGGTATAATGGAGAAAATGGCTGGATTATTGGCTCGGGGGAGGAGTACACAAACCAAGAGTACCAAGATGAAGTTGAAAGTAAAGCTATTTATGACCTTTTAGAAAAAGAAATTATCCATGAATTTTACCTTAGAGGTTCAGACGGTTTACCTCGCCTGTGGATAAATAAAATGAAAAAATCGATGATGACAATTAACCCTGTTTTTAACACAAACCGAATGATTGAGGACTATACAAGAAAGTTCTATACACCGACAATTGAACAACACTTTAAATTTGTAGATAATAATTATACAGTTGCAAAATCTTACACTCAATGGAAAAATAATATTTCAGCAAACTGGGATCAAATTAAAATATCAGAAGTGCAAGATAACCTAACACAAGATCTTGAGATAGGCAAGGATTTTTCTGTAAAAGCAAAAATTTCACTTGGGCAACTCAGTGTTGATGATGTTTATATCGAGTTATACTTTGGCTACCTCGACTCAAAAAACAGAATGCAGTCTATGGTTGAAAGTGAAATGAAACTTTCCGAAAATTTGCCATCAAATACATATATTTTTGAAGGTATCGTAAAAGGCGACCGCATTGGACATTGCGGATATTTAGTACGCATACTACCAAAGTTTGAAAATAAAAAAGTTTACATACCAAACTTGATTTTGTGGCAATAAATAAAATGGCTGCTCCTCAATGCTCTTTAAAAAAATTCAAATTGTTAATTTTTGATTTAGACGGCACAATTGCCAATACTTTAGAAGATATAACTTCATCAGTTAATGAAGTTCTTGCTAATTTTAATTTGCCAAAGTTGCAGCTAAAAAAAGTACGCTCCCTAATTGGCAGCGGTGTCCCGTCACTTATGCAGGGCGCACTTGTTACAAACAACAAATATAAAATAAACAAAGCCGGCAAGTTGTTTCTAAGTAGCTATTCACAAAACCTTCTTAAAAAAACAAAACTCTACTTTGGCATCTTAAAGCTTTTAAAGAAGGTAGCATCAAAAAAACTTGCGATAGTAACAAATAAACCGCAAAAACATACCAAAGAGCTGTTGGATGCATTTGGTATTTCAAAATACTTTCAAGTTGTGTATGGCGGAGACACTTTTAAGCAGAAGAAGCCGCACCCAAAACCAATTAAAAACATTCTAAAAACACTCAAAGTAAATAATTCAAATGCCCTGCTTATAGGTGATGGGGTAAACGATATATTAGCCGCAAAAGCCGCTAATATTGCATGCGCCAGCGTTGGCTATGGTTACTGTGATGAAAAAGAGCTATTAACGCTTAAACCAAATTACTACTTTGAAAGTGTTTATAAACTTTACAAGTCATTTTAATTTCGTCTAAATGAGAGGATAATCTATGTTTGGCATTAAATTACTTAAATCCATCGTAAATATTTTGCAATCCGAAATTTCACCAAACCAAATTGCGGCAGGGGCAGTGGTTGGAGCATTAATCGGCCTTACACCAGTATCAGCTTTGCACACTTTCGTCCTTTTTTTAATTGTAATTATGTTAAATATAAATATTAGTTCAGCAATATTAAGTGCCACATTATTTAGGTTAATCGGTATGTTATTAGATCCCATTTCAGATTATATTGGATATTACTTACTGGTTAAAAACTCGTCTTTTACAGGCTTTTGGACAACTTTATACAATATGCCTTTAGTGCCTTACACGCACTTCAATAATACAGTTGTACTTGGCAGTTTTGTTGTCGGAATTATACTTGCACTGCCAATTTTCTTTCTGTCAAAAAAACTACTCATAATTTATCGTATTCGTTTTAAAGATAAGCTTACGAAATGGAAAATTATGAAAATATTCAACTTAACAAATGCTTACAATGTTTATGACAAACTAAACAAATAGGGGTAACAATATGCGTTGGAAATATTTCATACCAACATTAGTAATACTTAGTGCGATAATTGTTTTTAATATTATCTTTCTTGATTCTGTGCTTAAAAAAGTATTTATTGCTTCAGGTGAAATGGCATTTGGTGCAAAAGTTGAGGTTCAATCGCTTAAAACTAAGTTCAGTAATCTGTCAATTAAAATTGATGGCCTGCAAATTGCCGATAAAAACGACTGTTGGAAAAACTTAGCTGAAGCTAAAACCATCTCTTTTGCTCTAAAACCGCTGCCACTTCTTTCAAAAAAATTTATAATAGAAAAAATGTCTGTTGAAGGTGTAATGTGGCAAACAAAAAGAAATACATATGGACAATTACCACCTAAAAAAATTAAGAAATTTAATAAAACAAATAAAAACTCTCTTTTAGGGAAGCTTACTAATTCACTTGCTCAAAAAGGAAAATCTGAAATTATTCAACTGCCTGCCGTTAGCGCGCTTTCAGATGCACAAAAAAACCTTGAAAATATTTCTATCAATACAGTCATAGACCCCGCACAAATTCAAACACTCAAAGAAATTGATGTTATGAAAGCTGATGTTGCAAGCAAATACGCAAGTTATCAATCAAGTTTTTCTAACCTTAATGTTACTGCAACTATTGAATCAGCCAAAAGTACGCTAAATGGATTATCTGATATAAAAGTTGACTCACTTGAAAACATAAAAACAGCAAAAGAGAAAATTGACGCCGCACTCTCTGCCAAAATTACGGTTGAGGCAAAGTTAAATGAATTTAATTCTTTAAAAAGTAGCATATCAAAAGATATAGTCACAGAAAAACAACTGACGGAAAAAATAGCTCAACTTACAAATGCCGATGTAACCGGCCTGATGGATAAGTTAAAAATACCAGAGGTGTCTTTTAGTAATATATCAAAGGCACTTTTTGGTCAACTTTGGATAAACCGCGTTAATTCTTTAATTTCATATGTTGAACTTGCCAGAAAATATATGCCTCCAAAAAAATCTAATACAAACATAATATTAACCCCGAGCCGTATGAATGGAACAAATGTAAGCTTTCCTAAAAAAGATAACCCGCCAGATTTTTTAATTCAGCAAATATCACTTAGCGGAACTACCGCAGGTCCCGGCAAAGAAATGCAACTTGGAACAACATTTAATGGAAGTATTTTAAACATAACATCTGATCAGACACTTTTAGACAAGCCGACAACATTCCAAATTTCGGGTAAACAAAACTCTTCCCTGTTAAATTTTAATGGAACTTTTGACCACAGGGCCTATCCTGGCAAAGATATAATTAACGCCACATTAGAAGGCCTTAGCGTTGATGCTTTTGGGATTCCAAAATCTGAGTACTTACCTGAGTTTTCAAATGGGGAAGGTAAAATAAATGCTTCGCTAACATTAACAGGAGAGGAAATTGACTGCAAAGTTAAAGTGATTTTAGATAAGCTTACTGCAAAGAAAACATTGTATAAAGATAATGAAGAAGTGGCTAAAATTATTGACTACCTATGGGCAGGAATTTCAGATATAGTTATGGATATTTCCGCAACAGGGAAAATGGATAATTTAAAATTTGATGTCTCTTCAAATTTAGACAAAGTGCTTTCAGAGCGTTTAAAAGCTCTCTTTGGTCAAAAGATTACCGAATATAAGGCACAACTAACACAAAAAGTTAACTCTCTAATTGCATCTAAAAAGGCAGAGCTTCTTGAAGAATTTAACGCAATAAAAAATGAATATCAAAAGCTAATTGATGAAAAACAAAAAGAATTGAATACTCAAATTGAATCTATAAAAACTCAAGTACAGGCAAAAGAAGATGAAATAAAGAACAAAGCAGAAAATGAAAAGCAAAAAGCACAAGAGGAACTGCAAAAGCAAGCACAAGATAAGCTTAAAGATCTCTTTAAGTAAAAAATTTGGCTTTTAAGCACAGTTTTTTGTAAAATCAGCGAATAAAATTACAGAGGTAATTATTATGCAAAATGAGCTCACTTTAGAAGAAATTTTATCAGTAATGTTCAAGAATTGGGTTTTGGTTTTTATCATTCCATTATTGCTTGCATTTTCAGCATTTGCATATCTAACTTTATCAGTACCAAAAATAAAACCTACTCCTGCAAAGTATGAAACCTCGGCAATTTTACAGATTGGCAGGGTTGGAACAACTCAAGTACAATCGATTGATTCAATATCCAAAAACATGTCCGCACCAGAAATAAGAAAAGAACTTATTGAAAAAATTAACATACAAGAAAAAGATTTTGAACTATTCTATGAAAACTCTTCTGGTTTGCTTTCCGTGCGAGCTGTATCAACATCCTCTATTACAGCAGCCACAGTTGCAAATTCAGCAGCACTTCAAGTTGAAGAAAAGCACAAAGCAATATTTAAAACCTCTAAGAAAAAATTATTTGACACAATTGACGAAGCAAAAAAAAATGCCTATCCTTCTTTATTGACAATAACATTAAATGAAGTAGTTTGTGAACCCACAAAAATAATTACACTAGCAATAAATCCAACTTCACCAATTCAAACAACTCCACCCGCTAACTCATCTTCTAAAAAATGGCGATTGTTTTTAGCTATTTTAGTATCAATGTTTTTTTTAAACTTGATGATTGCTTTTTATATGGAAGGGAAAAATAAAAGGACTTCTCAGAAATGAAAGCATTAGTTCTAGCGGGCGGCAAAGGTACTCGCCTAAGACCAATAACTCACACCTCCGCAAAACAACTTATACCAGTTGCAAATAAACCGATATTGTTTTATGGGCTTGAGGCAATTGCTGCAAGTGGTATTACCGATGTAGGCATAGTAGTTGGCGATACAAAAACTGAAATAAAAACAACTGTTGGCGATGGAAGCCGCTGGGGAATAAAGGTTACTTACATTGAACAAGAAGCTCCATTAGGACTAGCCCACGCCGTAAAAATTTCAAAGGATTTTATTAAAGATGACTCTTTTCTTATGTTCCTTGGCGATAACCTTCTGAAAGACGGTGTATCTGCAATTGTAGAATCATTTATAAAAGACAAACCAAACTCTAAAATACTTTTAACAAAGGTTTCAAATCCAGAAGAGTTTGGTGTTGCACAATTAAAAGATGGGAAAGTTGTTGCTCTTGAAGAAAAGCCCAAAAACCCTAAGAGTGACCTTGCACTTGTGGGAGTTTACTTATTTGACAGTACAATCTTTGAAGCCATAAATAATATCAAACCTTCAAAAAGAAACGAACTTGAAATTACAGATGCCATTCAATATCTAGTAGACAATGGCTATAAAGTTGAGCCATATATAGTAACAGGATGGTGGAAAGATACAGGTAAACTTGAAGATATGCTTGAAGCAAACCGTCTTATACTTGGCGGGATGGACGGAAGTATTAGCGGAACCGTAGACACCCTTTCAACAATTGAAGGCAATGTTGTTATAGAAAAGGGCGCAAATATTAAAAACAGCTTTATTCGTGGCCCATCAATAATAGGAGAAGGTGCAAAAATATCAAACTCATATATTGGTCCATTTACATCTATATATTTTGGAACAACTATTGAAAATAGTGAAATTGAACATTCAATTATATTAGAAAATTCAACAATTAAATATGTTAAACGCATTGCCGACTCACTAATTGGGCAAAATGTAAATATCACTAAAACTGAAAAAAAACCAATATCTTATAGAATAATGGTCGGCGATTCTTCTAAAATTGAAATTATCTAATACCAATAAATAGGGGGATAACTATGATTGACGGAGTTAAAACAAAACAACTTAAACCACTCTGCGACGAACGAGGAAGAGTAATGGAGATGTTTAGGTCTGACTGGTCGGAGTTTATTAACTTTGGGCAAACCTATATGACTTCGGCATATCCTGGCGTTGTAAAAGGCTGGCATTATCACAAAAAACAAACTGACACTTTCATTTGTGTAAAAGGAATGATGAAAGTAGTTCTTTACGACTCAAGAGAGAACTCAAAAACAAAAGGTGAAATAAATGAATTTTTTATTGGTGAGCATAACTATATGCTTGTTCAAATTCCACCTTTTGTCTATCACGGCTTTAAATGCATAAGTGAAACTGAAGCAATAATAATAAATGCGCCAACAGAACTTTATAACTATAAAGAACCCGATGAATACCGTCTGCCGTTTGATACAAAAGAAATACCTTATAATTGGGAAAGGAAAAATGGATAATAAAATACAATTTAAAAATATACTTGTTACTGGGGGGGCTGGTTTTATTGGTTCAAACTTTATCAGCTATGTTTTAAGTATCAATTCTAAAATAAAAATTGTTAATTTAGATAAACTTACATATGCAGGCAACCTTGAAAACTTGAAATCTGTAGAGAAAAATCCGCGTTACAAATTTGTTAAAGGCGACATTTGCAACGCAAACCTTGTAAATAAACTTGTAAAAAATTGCGATACAATCATTAACTTTGCGGCAGAAACACATGTTGACAGATCAATTCTTGAGGCAGGGAGTTTTATAAACACTGATGTTTTTGGCACATACACACTATTAGAAGCCGCAAAGAAGCACAAAATAAAAAAATATATTCAAATATCTACCGACGAAGTTTACGGCAGTATTGAAAATGGTTCATTTAGCGAAAACAGTCCTATTTCACCAAACAGCCCTTATTCATCGGCAAAAGCATCGGGCGACTTACTTGTGATGTCTTATTTTACAACCTTTGGCATTCCGGTTATCATTACTCGTGCTTCAAACAACTTTGGGCCGTATCAATACCCCGAAAAATTAATACCATTATTTGTCACAAACACCATAGAAAATAAGCCACTACCACTTTATGGCGATGGAAAAAATGTTCGCGATTGGCTTTTCGTGCAAGATCATTGCTCGGCTGTCTATACAGTTTTGCAAAAAGGCGTGCCAGGACAAATTTACAACATTGGCGGTGGAAATGAAGTTACAAACATTCAAATTACAAAAGAAATATTAAATATACTCGACAGACCCGAAAGCCTTATTAAACCAATAAAAGATCGCCCTGGACATGACAGACGATACTCTGTTAACTGCTCCAAAATAAAAAAAGAGCTCGGATGGAAACCTCAAGCAAACTTCAAAGTGGCACTAAAAGAAACCATCGAATGGTATGTTATAAATAAGCAATGGTGGAAAAAATTAAAAAACAAAAGCTTCAGCGCATACTATAAAAAACAATATAAGAACAAATGAAAATAATTATAACCGGCGTAACCGGTCTACTTGGTAACCAACTCGCTAAAACACTTATAAACGATCATAGCGTTATTGGTATGTCTAAAAGTAACATCTCTCCAATTTGCAAAACAATTAATGTAGATATAACTGATGCTACAGAAACATATAATGCTATTACAAAAGAAAATCCGGACATTGTAATTCATTGTGCTGCCCTGTCAAATGTTGATGAGTGCGAAAGAAACCCACAAGAGGCATATAAAATAAATGCTCTTGGAACAAGAAACATTGCGCTAAGCTGCCAGCGTTTCGACGCAAAACTACTCTATATTTCAACTGACTATGTTTTCACTAACCCAGTACCAATCATGGGTGGCTTTAGCGAATTTGACCAAACAAACCCATGCAACATTTACGCAAAATCAAAACTTGCAGGTGAAAACTATGTAAAAGAGCTTTTAAATAAATTTTGGATTGTTCGCCCATCATGGCTTTTTGGTATTGGCAAGGCAAACTTTGTAACTCAGATTTTATCAACTATTCAAGATGGGAAACCATACAAAGCAGCAACAGATATGATAAGCAGTCCAACATCAGTATTTGAACTTTCAGAAGCTATATCAGAACTTATTAAAACTGATCTTTTTGGCACTTATCATATATCAAACTCTGGTTTTACCTCTCGTTATGATATTGCACTATTTATTACAAAATTGCTTAAAGTACCACAAAACACAATAACTAAAACTACCATTAAAGAACTTTCATTACCCGCACCACGACCAAATTTTTCAGGTTTAAACAACCTTGTATGGTCATTAGAAGGCTTTAATAAACTTTCTACATGGCAAGATGCCATTGAAAACTTTGTATTTGAAAACAGGAGCAGTAAATGAGAAATATATGTGTTGTAGGCACCGGTTATGTAGGGCTTGTAACCGGAGCTTGTCTTAGCGAACTTGGACATATAGTAACTTGTGTTGACAAAGATAAAACCAAAATAGCACTTCTTAAAAAAAATAAAATTCCAATTTATGAACCGGGGCTTTTGGAACTTGTAGTAAAAAATTCAAAAGCAAAAAGATTATCATTTACAACATCGCTAAAAGATGCCATAAAAAAATCTGAAATAATATTTATAGCTGTCGGCACACCGCCAAACCCCGACGGATCAGCAAACCTTTCTTTTGTGCAATCAGTAGCAAAAGAGATTGCACTAAATATGACAAGCTATAAACTAATTGTAAACAAATCAACAGTGCCAGTAGAAACTGGGGAGTGGGTTGAGCAAATAATTAAACGCCTGCTTAGAAAAAATATCCATTTTGATGTTGCCTCTAACCCTGAATTCTTGCGCGAGGGCTCTGCAGTTTATGATACATTTAACCCAGATAGAATTGTAATTGGAGTGCAATCAAAAAGAGCAGAGCAATTGTTCCATGAAATATATGCTCCACTTAAAGCAAATATAGTTGTAACAGACATAAAAAGTGCCGAGTTAATTAAACATGCATCAAATTCATTTCTTGCAACAAAAATCTCTTTTATAAACTCTATTGCCAATATATGCGACAAGGTTGGTGCCGATGTTTCAAAGGTGGCTCAAGGCATGGGACTGGATAAAAGAATAGGTATGTCGTTTCTAAATGCAGGTATCGGTTTTGGTGGATTTTGCTTTCCAAAAGACACTGAGGCATTTTTGTGGATATCTAAAAAAGTTGGCGCTGAGTTTAAATTATTAAAAGAAGTAAATAATATAAATGAAAAACAAAAAGAACTAATTGTTAAAAAAGTTGAAGATACACTCTCTACACTTAAAGGCAAAACAATAGGTGTTTTGGGTCTTGCTTTTAAACCAAATACCGACGATATGCGTTTTGCGCCATCAGTAGACATTATCAATATGCTAAAAACACATAAAGCAAAAATTCAAGCATTTGACCCAGCTGCAATGAATAGAGCAAAAAAGCTTTTAAAGGGAATTAAGTTTTGCAATAATGCTTACGAAGCAGCTAAAGGTGCAGATTGTTTGTTAATTGTTACTGACTGGCAAGAGTTTGGCGAGCTTGACCTAAATAAAATAAAGAAACTACTTAAGCACCCTATTATTATTGACGGCAGAAACATATATGAACCTACCAACATGAAAAAACTTGGTTTCACTTATAAAAGCATTGGAAGACCATAATATCAGAAACAATCAAATACTTTAAATCAAAACTATGAAAACAACTATTAAGCAAGTTCATACAAAACAAGATTTTAAGGTTTTTTTAGATTTTCAAAAAGAAATCTATAAAGGTGATAAACTCTGGGTACCAATGCTATCAGAAGACCTTGAATTCACACTTGATAAAAGCCCATTTTGGGAACATTCGCAAAAAATACTGTTTCTTGCTTATGACGAAAATAAAAAAGTGGTTGGCAGAGTTGCGGCCATAATTGATAACAATTTTGTTTCATTTCAAGAACAAAAAACAGGTTTCTTCGGTTTTTTTGAGTGTATTAACGATCAATCAGTTGCCAAAACACTCCTTGAGCACTCAAAAGAATGGCTCAAAAAAAATGGAATGACAAAAATGATAGGTCCTACAAACCCATCAACCAATGACGAATGTGGTTTTTTGTTTGAAGGTTATGGTTCAATGCCACGCATAATGATGCCATACAATCCGTCTTACTACCACACACTTATGGAAAATTGCGGCCTTAGCAAAGCAAAAGATCTTTTTGCCTTTGAAATGAATATAAATAATGCGCCCGTTGAACGCTTAGAAAGAGTTGTTGAAATTGCAAACAAAAAAACCCCGGGTATAACTGTAAAAAAACTTAACCCTAAAAATTTTAAAGCCGAAATAGATAAAGCTATAGAAATTTACAACTCTGCTTGGGAAAAAAACTGGGGTTTTGTACCATGGACAACAAAAGAGTTTCAAACAATCGCAGGGCGTATGAAACCGCTTTTTTTACCAGACACCACATTGATTGCAGAAATTAATAACAAACCCGTCGGAATGCTTATTGCCGTACCCGACTACAATTTTGTGCTAAATAAAATGAATGGCAAAATGTTTCCATTTGGTTTTATAAAGTTCTTGTACTACAAAAATAAACTTAAAGACCTGCGTTTGATGATAATGGGAATTAAAAAAGAGTTCAGGCAAAAAGGAATAGAAGCAATAATGTACCTAGAAGCATTAAAAAATGCCCGTTTGCTTGGTTTTCAAAAGTGCGAGTTCTCATGGGTGCTTGAAGATAATGTTATGACAACCCGTGCCGCTGAAATGATGGGTGGAAAACTTTACAAAAAATACAGAGTGTATGAAACAACTATTTAACCCATACTTTGCAATAAAATACTGTATCTGGGTTTATTAATGGAGGAAAGTAAAATGGCCGCAAAAAAAACACCCACAAAAAAGGCTACAGTAAAAAAACCTGCCGGTCGTAAAACTTTGGCAGAAAAAAAAATGTCTATTGAGCAAAAAAATATTAGTGGGGCATATGTTGTAATTGATTTTCCTATTGAGTCAGAATTAGTTTGCGCAAATCACTATGCGCTTAGAATTGGCTCTTCAAACCATGGTTATGCTGAAGTTTCACTAAATAATGGAGAGTGGCTACCAACAAGAAAGGGTACTGGTTACTGGTGGTTTGACCTATTTAACTTAAGCACCGGTCAGCATACAATTATTGCCCGTTTACGCGACAATGCTGGCTCAACGATTGTTAAATCAACAACTAGGAACTTTACAGTTAAATAAATCTTTTGAACCAAAAGCCAAAACAATAACTTCTAAGACTTAATTTTGATTACAGGATCTTTTAATTATGGGCTCACGAAGAAATTCCAGAGAAACGGCCTTACAGCTCCTTTACTTATGCGACACCTGCTCGCTTAATCCTAAAGACGCAATAGCAATAATAAGTAACAGACCAGGGTGTGAGTTAGACCACTTTGGCAGAGGTCTTTTTGAGGGAACATCAGAAAAAAAAGAGTACATTGACCAACTCATAAGCTCTGCCGCAGATAATTGGGAAATGAGCAGAATGGCAACCATAGACCGCAACATTCTTCGCCTTGCGACATTTGAAATTACTACAACTATTGAAACACCAATAAATGTTATCATCAACGAAGCAGTTGAAATAGCAAAAACCTTTTCAACAGCTGACTCAAGCAAGTTTGTTAACGGTATTTTAGATAAACTTAAAACCACAAGACCAAAACACCCACAAGTAAAAAATGAAGTTAAATGACCCCAAAACCCATCAAGAAGCCAATACTATTCGCCAAGAAATTCGCAGGCATGACTATCTTTACTATACATTAGATAGTCCTGAAATATCGGATTACGACTATGATATGCTTTTTAAGCGTTTAGAAAACATTGAAGCGCGATACCCAAACCTCATAACACCCGATTCACCAACACAGCGCATATCCGCAACACCCTCAGAAAGTTTTAAACAAATCAAACACTCTGTGCCAATGCTTTCGCTTGAAAATGTTTACAATGAAAATGAATTACGCGAGTGGGAAAACCGCGTCAAAAAGGGTTTAAGCGAAAACTTTGAATTAGTTGTTGAGCTCAAAATAGACGGAGTCGGCCTTGCACTTACCTATGTAAATAAAGTTCTAACTATTGGTGCCACGAGAGGCGATGGCCAAACTGGCGAAGATATAACTTTAAACGCAAAAACCATTCGTTGCATACCGTTAAGAATTCCAGAAAAAAATACACCTAATGTTTTTGAAGTTAGAGGCGAAGTATATATAAGCAAAAACAACTTTAATAATTTAAACAACCAAATGATTGAAGATGATAATGAGCCATTTGCAAACCCGCGCAATGCCGCCGCTGGCTCTTTGCGTCAGAAAGACCCTCAAGTTACCTCTAAACGCCCATTAAAGTTTTTTGCGCATTCATATGGCAAAACGGAGCCAGAACTAAATTTAAAAACCCACTGGGACTTTCTACAATACTGCAAAGAATGTGGTCTTAAATACTGTGATCACACAATAGTATGCAAAAACATTGAAGAAGTAATTGCTCACTATAAACACATTGAAGCACTGCGTGACAAATTATCATACGAAATTGACGGCATAGTCATTAAAGTTAACTCAATATTGCAACAAAAAAAACTCGGACAAACCACAAGAAGCCCTCGTTGGGCAATTGCCTTTAAATTCCCGGCACGGCGAGCTACAACAAAAATAACAAATATCCGT
>Ga0247841_10008711_pt1 | contig 14485 bp, 12 predicted proteins | sample LaCruzMarch2015__2_FD_192410 | JGI IMG/M metagenome (GOLD analysis project Ga0247841, IMG submission 192410) | Freshwater microbial communities from meromictic Lake La Cruz, Castile-La Mancha, Spain - LaCruzMarch2015_18m | ecosystem: Environmental > Aquatic > Freshwater > Lake | place: Spain...
CTAATATTAATTAGCGAAGTAAAAGATGGACATGTCTATCAATTTGACAGTGATTCAAACACTAATTGGCGTGTTGCAGCAAAATTTGCATATCGACGTATAAAAACTAGTTAATTTGGTTTTATTGTATTACAAAAGTTCCACTGCTTGTAAATTTATGAACGGTATCTGATCCAAATGTGGTTATTGTGCCACCAGTTCCTGTTGCAGATGCAGTAGGATAAGAGATAACAATTACGCCAGAACCACCAGTACCACCGGCTGCACTAACGTCGGTATATACTGTACGACAGGTGTAAACTGCATGGCAACATCTAGAAGTATAACCAGGGTCACCATAAGCATATGCACATCCACACCAGTCCCATTCTCCGCCAGTACTAAAATCTTTTCCAATATAACCATTGGCACCACAATAACGACAGGCATCAATACGATTACTACAAGGTGAACAAGGAATTGCTCCATAAGGTTGAACTGATTGTCGACCAGCTCCGTCACAGACAGTGCCAGCATATACATCACAAACGGAACTGGATGTGGTATTACCGCCACCGCCACCGCCACCGCCACCTGTATTGGCTGTTCCAGCACCACCAGTTGCACTACCTACTGCAGCACCTGCGCCACCACCACCAGAACCGCCAGCACCACTAGCACCTGCGCCACCACCACCAGCTAAAATACCATTTATACCAATAGTAGTTCCAAAAATAGCACTGTAATTTCCACCAGTTCCCCCTGTTGTACCATTGCCAGTTGTGGTGTTTCCACCACCACCACCAGCAGATCTAGCTGCTGTTTTAATGACACCATCATAACCCTGTCCACTTGTTCCAGATCCAATAGCTGAACCGTCGCCTGCGCCACCACCTCCAGAACCACCAGTACCAGCGGCAACACCTGTACTACCACCTTTACCACCACCTATAGCGGTCAAGGCTTCAAGTGTAGAATTACTTCCATTAGTATCAGCACTACCACCATTACCAACTGTTACGGTTACACCTAACCCCGAAACAATAGTGTAGCTGGCATTGTAAATTAACCCACCTGCGCCACCGCCACCGCCACTATAAGCACCACCTGCGCCACCGCCACCGCCACCGCCACCTACAATTAGTACTTTAACTATCTGGGATGCACGATAATATTCTGCCGATCCTGATGCGCTCCATTCGCTAGTTGAATTTACGTTATAACATTGAGCTTGAACTTGTAGCGTGTATGTTTGTCCTCCAGTTGAAGTTGTAAAAGCAATAGGCGAACTTGCAATTGCCGTCCATCCAGAATCAAAACCAGAAGGCGTTATGGTATAAAGATATTGATAACGAGCTGTGGCGCCAGACGGACAAGAAGGTGTATCCCATGACCAAGTGGTAGTGGCAGCAACAGTGTTTGCCGTAACAGTTGGAGCGGCAGGAGCATCAAAATTAGTCGTGGCATTAGCTGTAGATGACCAACCACTGATGCCGTTTTCATTTGTTGCTTTTACGCGATAATAATAAGTAGTATTTGGTGTTAATCCAATAGATGAATATGCCGTATCTACTTGTTCAGTGGTAGTTGGACTTAAAAAGGACGCGCTAGCATCACGTTGCAACGTATAAGTAGCTGCATCGACAACTGCATCCCAAGAAACGCCGATTTCAGATTTAGAAACTGTAGTGGCGATAAGGTTATCTGGAATAGCCGGTGGTATTATCGGTGGACTGCGTCGACTTGTAAGTGATATTACTCTACCAGTACTTTCTTCAAGATATTTGAGTGTATATCGCGAACAAGCCTCTCCACTTAAACAATCAGAACTGCCGTCACCCACATATGCGAAGGCGTCAGTTTCAGATGTTAAATTAGCACATGTAGCTAAAATCGAATTAGTCCCATCACTAGCCCTTGGTGTAGCTAAAACCTCAGGATCTATTCCCTTCAAAGTATTGGCTGTTACAGTTGCAGGACTTTGTGTCATAGCATTACAACTAGGATATTCACCATTTTCGTCATAGTATTTCTCTAGAGCTTCAGCAATAACTGTTATCCTAGATGAACGCTGTGAATCACGTGAATCACTTTGAACACGAGAAAAAGAAACAATACCAATAGTTGTTAAAATACCCATAATAGCAACCACTACTAAGAGCTCAACTATAGTGAACCCTCTTATGGTTTTTGTCATAGATTTATTGTAGCAAAGATAGAGAGAAATACAATGGCTAGGATCTTTTTAGTTCGAGTACGATTAAGTTTTCAATGTGCGGAGTTCTGGGAAAGAAATTATAACCTCGATGCCAAATAATATTATATTTTTCGATTAATAATGATACGTCGCGAGCTTGAGTAACTGGGTTACAAGATAGATAAATAATACGCTCAGGTTCTGATTCTAGTAGTTTTTTTGTAACGTCTTCGTGTAATCCCGCTCGTGGCGGGTCAACTATAATTATTGAATTGCCTGTAATATTTTCAAGAACATTTTCACTTGGTGCTAGAATTGCTCGAACAGCTTTTTCGCGGTCGAGTGCTTTGATGTTACGTTTCATTTCAAACACAGCGTGTTCATTAATTTCTACCATTGTGACATTCTCACCACCAATAGTTAAGCCGATCGTACCAACACCGCTATAAAGATCAACTGTTGGTTTGTCTGCAATTATCCACTGTTTCATGTCGCGAAGTGATTGTTCATATACTGGAATATTAATTTGAAAAAATCCCTCAACTGCATAAGTGAAAGGAATACTCAAAACTGTATCAGTAAGATTGGTTGTTCCCCATGATTGTAAGCGTTTAGTGACAGTGCTGGCTGGACTTTTGGGGTTAGAGAAAATGAGCTCGAATCCATTGATTTTAAGTTTTTTAATCTGGGCATCGGAAAATAATTCGAAATCAGGATTTTTGACATACAACTGGACTGCAATATTGCCTTTTTGATCGCAGCGAATTAGAAGAGTTTTTAGATCATAAGCTTTGATATCTTTTTTGTCGCGCAACATGTCGCGTACGGCAATTGCAGCACGATTAATATTAAGGTTTGCCAAGCTACTACCTTCAACTGTTATTTTGCCATGTGTGCCACGTCTAAAAAATGCTAGATCAAGTCGTTCGGTTACTTTATCCCACCACCAACTAAATTCGATCTTATTACGATATTCATATTGTTTGTCATCGCTATAAACTTCGATTGGTTTAGGTAGGATTATATTGTGTAGTTCAAATGCTTCTTTGATTAACTCTGCTTTATATTTCTGTTCACTCTCAAAGTCCATTATTTGCCAAGGACTGGTTGATAAGTAGGTTTCTTTATCACGAGGCTGTACACGCTCGTTACTTGGGTTTATTATTTCAACAACTATACCTTCGGCAAATTTAGATTTCTTTTTTGTAAGCTGCACATTAACTGTTTCGCCTGGTAATCCACCCCAAACAAATATTTTACAGCCGTCTTCTAGGGTACCGAGTGTTTGTCCCCCTCCAACAATCTTGTCGAGTTTGACAGAAACTATAGGCAAAGATTTTTTTGTCATTTATTTATTGTATCATCTAGGGATAACATGAATTGTTACCAATCTATCGCTATTTCTTAATTATCGCATTTTTGTTACAATTACCCCTGTAGATATTAGTACTATCTACCATTTACTACCTACTATCTACTAATATTGGGGATTGGCCAAGTCCTGCCCGTTCTGGCTGAACAGACAGGCGGGGGTAAGGTGAAGATTGCCAGTCGGCAATCTGCAAGGCCGGAAGCCGTTCGCTATCCAGCGAAGACGAACGTCACCGACTGAGGCGGGGTTGCAGAATTCGCTGGACAGCGGATTACTGTGACATGGGTTCTGGTCCAGGCTACCAGAAACTCTAATCATGGCATATTTAATGAGTTATAATGATAATCGTGATGGGATGTCGCCAAGTGGTAAGGCACTGGTTTCTGGTACCAGCATTCGGGAGTTCGAATCTCTCCATCCCAGCCATCCTCCGTCGCTACCCTTTTGGGTAGCTATGGAGGATAGTTTTGTATGAGGGGGGTTGAAATCCTGAGTGAGCATTCGGGGGTGAGGATTGCCAGTCGGCAATCCGCAAGGAAATATTCCGATGCAATCTGTGATTGCAATCGTGAATTTTCGGGGTCGCGGAACGTGACCGAATCCCTCATCCCCAGCCAGATGTAACAGTAGAAATAGTGACCCATATCCTCATTCTACTGTTGCATTGACGAATATAGAAAATGACATAATGATTTCAGCTCTTTTCTATTTGATACAATAAACTGTATGAAACCTGACTTTTTAGATAAATTTATATACAAAGAGATACCTACAGAAGTAGAATGGTTTAACATATCGTCAAAAGAAGACCTACCAGACCTTCCATGGAAACAAGTTTATGCAATATGTAATTTGGACGGAAAAGTTCCAATTGTTTGTTACAATGACGATAATGATAATTTGCCAGGCGGTACGACTGAACCTGGCGAAAATGTTGACGAAACACTTAAGCGCGAAATACAAGAAGAACTAAATTGCGATGTAATATCATGGACACCGCTTGGAATTCAAAAAAATATTCGTGGTGGAGTATTAGAAAATTACAGCTTACGAGTTTATGCAACTTTGGCAAAAATTGGTGAATTTAAAAGTGACCCCGGAGGCGGAGTTATCGGCTATAGATTAATTGATATTAAAGATTTAAACAAAACGATTCAATGGGGCAAGACAGGCAATCATATACAACAACTTGCCGAAAAGTTATTTAGTAAATAAATTAATTGTCGCGTATCATATCGATATGACTTTAAATATTTTCGTTTCAAAAATTCAAGATGGTTCCATGAAATCAATTTATAGTGGCGATATCGAACATACAAATCAAGCGCGCACAAACTTTATTTTGGAAAATAACATAAACCCAAATGACACCACTCTAGTTAGAGTAAAGTACGAAGGCGAAAATTACAGAAGATACTTTACGGCCGACGACAGCTACAAAGGTGATGGCATAACTCGTGAATCAACTTTAACTAGTGATGCGCTTGTTGTCTCTGAACCAAACCATGCTCTTTTTTTACCATTAGCTGATTGTATCGGCATGGTTCTATATGAATCTGTTAAAAATATTCTGATGGTATCACATTTAGGGAGGCATAATTTAGAACAATTTGGCGGTACTAAATCTGTTGAATATTTGATAAAACATCATAGTATTAATATTAATCCCAAAAATCTTAAAGTATGGCTTAGTCCTGCAGCGGGCAAGGAATCATATCCGTTATTTGCTTTTAATAATCGTAGTCTACATGAAGTCGCATTCGAACAACTCACAAGTGCCGGTATATTGCCCAAAAATATAGAATTATCATCAATAGATTCAGCTAAAGATGAAGAATATTATTCTCATAGCCAGTTCTTGAAAGGTGATCGAACGAGTGATGGTCGATTTGCGATTGTAGCTCGTATGGTTGAGTAATTTCCTGAAACGCGTTCGCTAATCTCAGCCATGAAAAATGCCAGTTTTTTGATCAAGTGTTTTTCATTTTGACGTACTTACCAAAAAATCAATCACGCGCTCTGAATAATCTAAAGAGAGCGGAAAGTTTGCTTCAGTCAAAGGATTTGTAGTAATACCAGAGCGTAATACCATTGCATCCCAGATATCAGGTGTTACAATTTTATCGCGAATTTTTACTGAATCAGGCTGATAATCTGCAAGCCACTGTTTTCGTCTATGAACTTGAAATGCAATCTGATCTGCTACTATATATTTGATTTTTGATGTCAAAAACCCGATTTTTTCAAGAGTATCCTTTAACTCTTGTCTATCAAATACATGTTCGTTATAAGGTGATACTCCTACTAAATTGTTCTTATCTGGAGTAGCGATTATCAATACTCCTCCCTTTCGTAATATACGATAAAAATCTCTTAGTAAGAGTTCTGGTTTAATGATATGTTCGATTACATGCATGCAAAATATTAAATCAAAACTATTATCTTTAAAGGAGGATAGATTATCAGTACAAATAAAACGAATATTTTTGTATTTATGTAATGGACTTTGAGCAACATCTAAATAGGTTTGTTCAGTGTCTAGACTAACAAGCAATTTGGGTTTTAATGCTTGCTGTATGGCAGCTACACCATGACCTCTCCCAGACCCAAAATCAAGAACATCCATAACTTTTTTGTTTTGTAGACCACTAAGAGCATGCTTATATGCTGCTGCAACGCGACCTCTAATCAAAGAGTCAGGATATCCAAACAAATCCCCTACAGGGTAACTTATGCCAGTAGTACATTGTTTATAAAAATCAGGCGATTCACTCATTATCGATTATAGTAACATCTTAGCGCATATCTTGAAACATTTTACAAAACTTATGCTATTGTGTTTTTTGTAATAATCTAATATGCTAGAAAAAATAATTTAAAACAAAAATTGAGGTAAAATGAAAAAACTTATTAGTTCTCTTGCCATAATCAGCTTGATTGTTTCCATGTGCGCTATTCCTAACATAGTTAATGCACTAGACTATACTGAAGATCAAGGTTGTTCAGCTGACTATCCATATACTGTTGCTGCGTCAGAAAGTGTTTTTGATAATGTCAGTCTTGGGCAATCATTTATTCCAACACAAAATAGACTACGTATACTTTTTCTTGAAATGATGGTTAACGCAGCTGATGACGACAGTACGCTTACTGTCGCGATTACGGATTTCAATGAAGAAACAGTGCTTGCTTCATACACCTATAATATAATGGCTGCAATGGACGGTGATATGGTATTGAACGTTACTTTCTATGATGAAAGTTGGCAGTTATACGATGTTCCATTAGTACCTGGCGATACATATAAGATAAAATTGACAGCATCAAGTGGGTCGGGAGGAGTTCGCTGGGCATACAAGGCTGATCCAGAATGTGTATCTGGAGGTGCTGCTATAGTGGGCGGTATTATGGATTTAAGTAAAGATTTTGGTTTTACGACCGGTGGCTATGATTACGTTGCTCCAGTAGTGCCACCACCAGCTGATCCTCCTGCTGATGATCCAGTCGTTCCACCAGCAACAGGCCCAGTAGATTCGCCTGCTCCCGATGAAACAACTACTACTGCGGCTACGACTGTCACGACAACAAGTACTAACACAACTGATACTGCTGCGACGGATACCACAGCAACTGCCGAAACTACTTCTTTAAATCCGGCTGTTAATCAAGAGAAAAATGGCCAAAATTCTAATCTACAATCTAATAGTGCCTCTAATGAAGATACGAAAAAAACTAATAAAATTACTTCGTTTTTTTCAAATCCATGGATTATTGGTGGTTTTGCTATTTTGATCTTGGTAATTTCTGGCTTGGTTGTATTTTTACAGCTTAAATTTCATATATTTACCAAATTATTCAAAAAAACCAAGACCAAAAAATCTCGGTAGTTCTATCGGGTTGATCCCCTGATTCTAATTATATTTTGCTATACTCTTACATATGATACGACGTATTGTTTGGAAGACAAATCGGTTTTCTTATAAATATATTCTTAAACCAATTCTCTTTTTAATGACGCCTGATTATACTCATAGTTCAATGATTCAAGTTGGTTCTGCGCTTGGGAAAATAGGTTTTATCAGATGGTTAATGCGTATAGCGTCTAAAAGACCTCAAGATGTAAAACTGGTTCAAAATTATCATGGTGTAGAGTTTGACTCTCCAGTTGGACTTTCGGCTGGTCTCGATAAAAATGGTGAAATTGTATCGATGATTGCCAATCTAGGGTTCGGTTTCACCGAAGTCGGCTCAGTGACAGCAATGCCATGTAGGGGTAATCCACGTCCATGGTTCTATAGATTACCTAAAACACAGTCATTAGTAGTTTATGCTGGACTAGGCAATCAAGGTTCAACAACTATCATTAAACGAATACATCAATATCCCCAAAAGACTATTGGTAACTTCCCCATTGTATTATCCGTCGCAAAGACAAATAGCCGTAAAGTAGTCGATGTTGAAACTGGTATCGCTGATTATGTTACGACTGTGAAACGTGCCAAAGATGAGCCACGTATTAAAATGATCGAACTAAATATTTCTTGTCCCAATACTTTTGGTGGTGAGCCATTTACTACGCCCAATCGCTTGGAACGTCTCTTGAAAACAGTTGATGCGGTTGGTGTAAAACAGCCAATATATATCAAAATGCCAGTCGATTTGTCATGGGACGCGTTTAAAGCTCTTCTAGACGTGATCATTCGTCATAAGGTCAAAGGCGTCACTATTGCAAATCTAGCTAAAGACCGTACCAAGGTTGAATTAAAAGACGTATTGCCTGATACTGTCCATGGTAATTTAAGTGGGAAACCAACTTGGCAACTTAGTAATGAACTAATTCGTCAAACTTATCTGACTTACGGTAACAAATTAACTATTATTGGCGTTGGTGGTATATTTTCAGCTGAAGACGCATATATCAAAATACGTTTAGGTGCTAGTCTGGTTGAAGTCATAACTGGTGTGATATACGGTGGTCCACAACTAGCAACCGAAATTAACGATGGTTTAGTAGATTTCTTGAATCGAGACGGATATTCAAATATTAGCCAAGCAATTGGCGTTGACGCCTTGAAAAAATAACAACAATCTGTCATAAAAAGGTCCGTCCTTTTCAAAATAATTTGTTGCTATTATTGCAAATTTAGTAAGTAAAAAGGACGGACCTTTTTGGTTTTTTCTATTGACGGGTTCAGTATGTGGCAATGTATACTAGTTAATAGTCATGCGAGTACTGGTTAATCCTTTCTACTTGCAGGCTTTTACAAGCCACCATAAACGTTGTCATACTTCCTTTGGGAAATCACTGACGAACGATACATAAAATTTAAAGTAACTCTCGGTTCGCTGTACAGCGAAAAAGATTACGTGAACTGAACGGTTTCATTAATCCTTTCCGAATTACTTATTCATAAAATCCGTTTACTGGTCTATCTAAATTAACCGGTTATATTATGTATTAATTTTTTGTTTCGCTGTACAGCGAAAAATTTTATGGAGGAATGGCTATGAAAAAAACACAAATCAATGAGCAAGTTACTATCACCGCAATGGGTTTTCGAAAAAATCTCGTTACTTATCCTCGTCGTATGGAATTTCGTGGTGCAACTTATAATTTTATTGATGCTGGTTTGCGTTGCTTAATACGTTGTGGTGATCGTATAGCTGAAATAATTACACTATCTGATGGAGTAGCTGATTATTATTTACGTACCGATAATCAAGGCAATGACTGGACTCTTTTAAGTATCACGTCTTAATTTGCGCCCAATAAATTTATGTATCTCGACTAGTGCTATAGGTATTGCAAAAGCAATAATTCCCGTAGTTGCTAAATCACCTATTGCTACTGTCGTAATACGCAATAAGCCCTGCATTGGACCAAACAGCACTAACATTTGTAGTGTAACTGCGATTGCTAAACCAGCGTAAAACTTGCCATTCCAGACTCCTAGTCGACTAAAGACTGATTCGTAATCACTACGTGCATTAAAGGCATTTGCCCATTGCATAACAACCAGCGCAGAAAATACAATCGTCTGGGCATATTTATGTCCATACTTTGAATTAAAAATCGCGTAGATAACTAGAGAAAGTATAGCCATACTAAGGGCAATAATAATAATTCGTACAATCATAAATCTATTTAAAATTGGTGCGTTAGGTTGAATGGGTTTATGATTCATTATTTCCTTTTCGCCTGGCTCAAGTCCTATCGGAAGTGCTAATGCAGTGTCAGTCACGATATTAATCCATAGGATTTGTACTGGCAAAATTGGAATTGACATACCGATAACTAATGCACCAACCATTGTTAGAGCTTCGCCAGCATTAGCTGAAAGTAAATAAAATAACATGTGTCGTATATTGGCGAATATTATGCGTCCTTCACGAATTGCATCGATAATACTTTTAAAGTTGTCATCAAGTAAAATAATGTCCCCAGCATCTTTGGCGATTTGTAATCCGCTTCCCATGGCTATACCGACGTGAGCGTTAGCAAGCGCTGGTACATCATTAACACCATCACCGGTCATAGCTGTAACATTCTTTTTCTTTAAAAGTGCCAAAATTCGATATTTATCTTCGGGTACGACACGCGAAAAGACGCGAATATTGTCAATTGTTTTGCTAAGTTCTTTATCGCTCATAGTGTGCATTTTCCGACTATCGAATACTTGATCGCGATTTTCGACTAAGCCAAGATTTCTACCTATATGATAGGCCGTTTCGAAATGGTCACCAGTAATCATTCGTACTGTCACACCAGCGCTTAGTGCGGCTGAGATAGCTTGTTTAGCTTTAGGACGTAATATATCGGCAACTGCGATAAAACCGACGAACTCGAAAACTATCTTTTTATGTAAATCTGTAAATGCTCTAACCGGACCATCAATAGTAGCCGTTGCTAGAGCAATCACGCGATAGCCTTGTGAAGTAAGTTTAGTTAATACCATCTCAGCTTCTTCTCGTTGTGACCAAGTCAAATCGCTTTTTGCTAGGACATGTTCCGGCGAACCTTTAATATTAAGATGATATTGATTGTCATGATGCCAAAGATTACCACTCATTGAAAATGTTTGATCAAAAGGTAAACTTACTAAAGGTTCGCCTTTCATTTTGACTATTTTTTTAGCTTCAGAAAATTCAATCATCGCTATATCAATTGGATCGTGAGATTTTCCCGAGTTGTGATTAACAGCGTGATAAGCGATTGTCGCTAAATGCGTTTTTACGTGTTTAGGTTGCCATGTTTCTTGTACGGTAAGCTTATTTTTGGTAAGTGTCCCTGTCTTATCAGTTGCAATTGTTGTGACAACCCCAAGAGTCTCAATTGCTCGCATTGTGCGCGCGAGAGCCTTTTTGGCTGCCATGCGTCGCATACCTAGCACTAATACGACAGTTATGGCGACTGGTAATCCTTCGGGGACTATGGATACAGCGAGCGCCATAACAAATCTCAATGCTTCAGCAATTTCAATTCCACGAACAATTGCTAGAACAAAAGTTACAATAGCTAAACTGCCGACAGCAATAACTATATTATTTATAAGCTTGTCTATCTTTCGCTGAACAGGACTTTTAGTATCCTCGTTTTTAGTCAGAGCGGCTAACTGTCCAAATTCTGTTTGATTGCCTGTACCTACAACAACTGCCATTACGGCGCCAGCGACAACAAATGAACCTTGGAATAGCATATTTGATTGTTCGTAAACTTCTTTTTCTCCATCTAGTGTGTTAACATTTTTTTCTACTGGTGAAGATTCACCAGTGAGCATTGCTTCATTAATTCTAACGCTTGAACCCGAGATTAATCTAGCATCAGCTGGTACTTTATCTCCTTCGTTTAATATTATTATATCTCCCGGGACGAGTTGGCTAGATTCTAGTGAGGTAATCTTACCATCTCTTTTCACTTCGACGTTTTGGATAGTATGTTTTTTAAGTGATCGCATAACACGCTCAGTTGAGAACTGTTGAATGTAATAAATAATGACGCTGACAGCAATATCGCAACTAATAATTATTGCATCGAGCATTTCGTTATTAAATATGCTAATAATTGCTGCTGCAAATAATACCAAGATAAAAACATTTGCAAATGGTTCAATAATTTTACGCCATAATGGCTCACCTACAACTTTAATGGCGTTTGGACCATAGACGCGCAGACATTCTTCGGCTTCTATATCCGAAAGACCCTTCTCTGAAGTATTGAAATCTTTAAAGACAGTGTCAATCGATTTGTTGTAATAAACCATTAGCTCTATTGTAACAAAATCACCTACCAAAGAGTAAGTGATTTTGTAGAGATGGGACTACTCGCATTTATACGATGCGTATCAGTTGGAATTGGTTGGTCTTTACTCCATTTCCCCACTCGATGATATCTCTGACAGTTCTACCGACTAAACTTTGTCCTAATGGGCTGAGAGTTGAAATACGTCCATCACTTGGATTAGCTTCTATGCTATCAACGATGGTGTATCGAAACATATGACCATGTTTGTCGATTAAATCAACCACTGAACCAATTGCTACCTGCAAACGTGTGCGTTTCGTTGGTAATAATTTAGCGGTCGACAATATTAGTTTCTTGTCATTTAATTCAGATTCGATACTTTCAATATTTGATAATCTTTCAATACGGCTCAGGTGATCATCACGGTCCAATGTTTTGTCAAGTTCGCGTAAAGATTTGAGCTCTTGTTGTTTATCATGTTCAAGTTGGATTATTGTTTTTTTAAGTTCCTTCATACCTTTTTTACTAAGCAAAATTGTTTTGTCTGTGATGGTGGTGTTCATAATGAATCCTCCTCTTTGACTATTTTGTTTATTGTGCCTACATTATGACAAACGTTTCTGAAGCAAAGCTTAAATACTGTCTAATTATGTTGTAATTTTTTCATTTTTTAATTTAATGAGATCAGAATTCAATGGCAAAATGAAGGTAAAAGTAGTCTTTTTGTTTGGTATACTTCTGGCAGTTAGCTCACCGTCATGTAATTCAACGATATTTTTAGCAAGCGCTAAACCAAGGCCATAATTTTTATGTTCTCCAGCGGCACGTGATGAATCTGCTCTATAGAATCTTTCAAAAATATATGGTAATTTATTTGAACGTATACCTGGTCCAGTGTTTGTGATTTCAAACTTAGCGTGTTGATCGATTTGCGATAGATTAATAGAGATAAGTGAATCTTTGGGACTATATTGAAGTGCATTATCAAGCAAAATTTTTATCAGATTATTTATGGCTGTTTCATTACCGTTCACAACTAAACGTTTCTTAGAAACTAATGAAATACGATTTGGTGATTGTTTGAAATCTTTTATCATGCTTTTTGTGATTTTACTAAGGTTAACAGAACTAATCTTCAATTTTTCATGATCTAGTTGCGATAAATTGAGTAGCATTTCAGCTAATCGTGACAATTTATCAACTTCTTCTAAATTGCTAGAAAGTATTTCTTTAAGACTATCTGCATTTGCACTGTTATCTCGAAGTGCGACTTCGATCTCGGTTTTCATGATAGCCAAAGGAGTACGAAGTTCGTGACTAGCATCACTTGTAAAGCGAGATTGTGCTTCGTGGGCTTTTTGTATCGGTAATAAACTGTGACGTGCCAAAAAATAACTTCCGAATCCTCCCACTATCAATATCATTAGATTAATATAAAAAAGTCCAACAGATAGGTTAGCCTCAGTTTTAGCAGCTTCGTCTGCACGAAGAGTCGTTGTTTCCGGCAATGCCGAATCAAGAGATTGAGACTCTTGTAGACTCGTCTGGAACCCCTCTAATCGTGTCAATATTTCATTGGATGCTAGTTGGTAAATAACGATACTAAATATTATGCTTAGAGACATTAATATCAACAGATACCATCCGGTTAATCGGATAGTTGTAGATCTAAACATAATTTAGGCAAATCCTTATTTTGCTTCGATTCGATAACCGAAACCACGAGCCGTATAAAGAAGTTTTGTCTTGAATGGATCGTCAATTTTTTGACGTAGATATTTCATATATACTTCAACAGTATTTGGCAGAACATCTGCATTATAATCCCAAACATGACTAATAATTGTTTCTTTATTACTTGGTCGGCCTTGATTACGTAATAAAAATTCAAGCAAAGCGAATTCTTTACCGGTTAATACTATATTTTTATCACCACGCTTAACTTCGAAAGTTACCGTATTTAGCGATAAATCGCCAGCTGTAAGAATCGTTTGTTGTACTTCGACTGGTCGACGCAATAATGCGCGTACACGTGCCAGTAGTTCCTCTAGTGCGAATGGTTTGACTAAGTAGTCGTCGGCGCCAGAATCAAGTCCAGTTGTACGATCGGCAATAGTGCCTTTTGCGGTTAATATTATTACTGGTGTATGAATTTTTGCTTTGCGCATTGCTTTTACAATGGCTATTCCGTTATATTCACCTGGTATCATTCGGTCAATTATGGCTAAATCATATGGCTCAGTAGTTGCCATTGCATATCCATCATCACCGTCATATGATACGTCAACAGCGTAGCTGTCTTGTTCTAATGCTTTTTTCAAAGCTCTTGCTATCTTGTGCTCGTCTTCTATTACTAATATTCTCATAATTATATTATACACCTTTTATTACTTAATGTCTGCTTAAATATACACAAATGTATGACTTTTGTAAATTAGTGTATAATACAGATTATGAATGTACGTATTGAGATTGATACAAGGACGTTTGTTCGCTTTTGGTTAGTCGTAATTAGTTTTGCATTAGTAGCGTTTGCAATCTATAGTGCTCGCACAGCTTTGATCATTATTGCTGCTGCATTCTTTTTGGCAATTGTGCTTAGTCCACCTGTCAATCGTTTGGCAAAAATACTACCAAGCAAAAGCCGGGCCCTGAGTACAGCGCTTTCTTATTTGGTTGTCATAGCGGCATTAGG
>Ga0247841_10008712_pt1 | contig 14485 bp, 24 predicted proteins | sample LaCruzMarch2015__2_FD_192410 | JGI IMG/M metagenome (GOLD analysis project Ga0247841, IMG submission 192410) | Freshwater microbial communities from meromictic Lake La Cruz, Castile-La Mancha, Spain - LaCruzMarch2015_18m | ecosystem: Environmental > Aquatic > Freshwater > Lake | place: Spain...
AGCGTTATTTTTCCATAAATCTGTATCTTTATACTTTTTAACTTCTACTTTTTCCTCATTATCAATGATAAGATCATATTTGACAAAAGATTTTTCATCATCCTCTAATGTAAATGAATCCGTATCCACAGAATGAAAAATTGTGTATATTTTTTTATTTATTTCTATAATAGCTTGTCTGCCAGTTATGTCAATTTTCTTCATTACAGTTTTTATTTTATGTGGAGACTCATTCCAACCATATAAAAACGCTAATTGATATTCTGCCCAAGCCCCACTTTCTTGTCTCGTTTTAGTTTTAACTAACGTACAATTGGTATTTTTCTTTATAATAAAATACCAATCTCTACCATCTAATGTAGAAACAGATAAATCTTCTATATGTTCCATTTTTGGAGATTCATCGTTTAATACTCTGCCGCTTACAACATCATAAAAATAATATTGATTACTATTATTAAAAATATCATTAATCTCATCATTTGTCAATTTTTTACGACCAATATCATCTGTATCTTTATATCCCGTAGACAATATTTGTGTAAATCTACAATTATCGTGATATTTGTCAATAGCATCTACTCTTCTTTTATTAATAAATTTTAATCCGTAAAATTTAGTAACGTCATCATAAAACTGAGCAAATATATGATATTTATTATCTTCTTTTTGTACACCTTTTCTTATAGTATCAGAGAAAAAAATTAAATGTTTTTTTTCATCCTCAAACGTATAATCCATTTTAGACTCGTTTATAAATTTTTTATATTTTAATAAATTGTTCATATCTTATATATTAATTAAAATCTAAAACTATTACTTTTTTATATCGAATATAATTATTACTCAATAAATAATCATCTAAATAACAATAACTAAAAGTGTCCATATATGGATAATATTTACTATTTTCATAGTTTATATTTTTCAATGTCACAAACATATTTAATTCCTGAATATCGTTGTGTAAAATTTTATTATATGTTATTTTTATATTATTATCTTCTGCGTATTTTGCAAAAATTAGTCTTTGATAATTATGTTCAACGTATACTCTATCCATATAAATTTCACCACTATCTAATTTCCACAATAAAGATCTTCCCAACAATTTATTATTATCGTCTGTTAAAATTAACATAGATATTCTATCTGGATTATCAACGTAAATATCTAATCTTTGTTGATTTTTTTCTTGTCTCATACACGATCTATTTAATGTTCCGTTACCATAAACATAATTATCTTCCAAGTACCAAAATCTTATTTTTTCACCATATACAACTTCTAATTTTTTTGGAAGAATTATTGATTCCATGTATTGTTTATATGTATCAACAATATCATCAATTTGTAAATTTGAATTTGTTATCGGGATATCATTATCATCATACATTTTTTTCACAAATCTACCAATCTTCATTTTCTGACGATGTTTAGATTTAAATGGATTATCATCTATTCCATCTTTATTATAAGGCAAATATGTCACGTTAATTAAGTCTTCGCCAATGTCTATAAAAGATATGTCTGTTTCTACGGCATATAATATAGTTCTAAAATTTTTTAAAGACGTAGATAAATTATAATTTATAAAATCAATAAAATTCATAGAAATAGTTAAATGTGGAAATTTTCCAATTGATTTTTCGAACAATTGATTATAAGTTTTAAGCATCATCGTAAATATAATAATTTTTACTTCCCATCGAATTTGTAGTTAAATAATTTTCACCATCTTTACCGTCTATACAGAAATACATAAAAGTGTCCATGTATGGATTTCTATCAGAATCTCCGTAATCTTTTTTTAATTTAACAATCATTTTATCACGTCTATGTTGATCAAAAATATTCCAACCTTTTTCAATACCATAATTATTAAAAGCTTGAACATCTTCTTGAAAAACAGTATATGGTCTATCCATGTATATTAAATCTGGGTCATCTACATTCCACACTAACGCTCTACCCATCAATTTATCATCAGATCCTGTCATTATAAGCATTTTAATTTTATCTGGATTTTCACAATATATATTTAATCTGTTCATACTATTTCTCATACAGGATTTATTTAAAGTACCAGCTCCACTGTGATAATTATTTTCATCATACCAATGTCTTATTTCTTCACCAGACACAATTTTAAAATTATATTTATTTAAAATTATATTATTATAAGCCGATTTATAAATATTTATTTTTTTATCCAAACTTATTTTATCAGTAAATGGATTTATCATTTGAATAAATCTACTTATTTTCATTTCTTGTCTTAAAGGGGTTTCATATATGAGTTTACTAGAATCATAATCGTTTTCATTCCATATGTTCAACCTATCAAAACGATCGTTACTTAAATATGATATAGTGTCTGGTCTATTAGTAATATCAATAAAATTTATATTATCAATAAGTATCGGATAATATAAATATTCAATATATTCAAAAATCTTTTTAAATCTATTTGAAAATTTAACAGATTTTTTATTTTCGTTATTTAATGATTGACGTGTTAATTGATAGTCTACTACCCATAATCCTCTATTCATTTTAATTCTCTTATCTAAATCATTTAAAATGTTTTTTCCAAAATAATTATCAAACACAACCCCACAATGCCTGTAGGATCCTTGAATATAGGCTACTATTCCAGTTTTTCCTTCTAAATCTATATTATATTTACCATGTTCATTAAATCTAATAATAGTTCCATGACAAATTACTCTATCACCTTCATTAATTTGTTTAGTGCCATTAATTTCTTCGTTTAAAAAATTATTAAATTTTAAAATCATGTGAATATATATAAAAAATAATTTTTAATTTTTTATATATAATTATTATGAAAGACATAGAAAATTTTCAAATTGAATATAGAAACATAGATCAAATGCTAGATATAGCTAAAAGATTGACTGATATTGGTTATAAATTACATACACCATTACATGAATTATTAAAACAACGATTGGATTATACTTATTATTTTTTTGATGGTTCACATTGGGTAAGAACATTGTTAGCTAGGTCAAATAAAGAAATGATAAATTATGAAAAATTTTTATATATAATTAATAGAAATTTAAAAAAAATTGAACAACCAGAAATAGATCCATATGGAGAAGAAGAATGGGGATATGAAGAAATAAAAGAAAATATTGTATTAAAATATAAAAATTTTATAAAAGAGAACCTTGATCCAAAAGACGGACAACGTATAATTTTTAAAGATCTTATTGAACAATTGGGATATGATGAATGTTTAAAATATTTGAATCTTCACGCTAAAAATAAAAGAGTTTTTTATATTAGCAACGAACACGAAATAATAGATAATCGCGGGAAAGGGTGGGTAGTTGATAATTACGGGAAAGTCGGCTATCTACCACACTACCTAATTCACGTTACTATGAATAATTATGAAAATGGAAACGCAGCTGGATTAATTTATTTTGATCCGATAGTAAACATTTCAGGTAAAAAAATTAAAAAAATTGAAAAACCGGATTTAGATCCATATGGAGAAGAAGATTGGGGGTATGAAATAGACGAAGCAAAAAAATCAGAAAATTTAAAATTATTAAATTTTAGAGGAATGGAAGATTTGTTTCAATCGAGCATAATAGACATTATGGGAGGTTATATGCGAGATAACGAAAGAGAAATGGTTATTAATTTAATAAATAGAAACGTTAAAGGCAAAAAAGTAGTGTTCTATAATACAAGAGATGGCAAAAACACCAAAAAAGAAAGAATTTGTATTGGAGCTTTCTGGATGGACAATGGAGAAGAAATCAGAGATCTTTTTCAAAGGTGGGATCTTTATCTAGTTGGAACAAAAAAGGATTATCTTGTTGATAAACGTAGACCCATTGGATATTACGATGAACAAGAAATAAAACCCATAATTCTTAATGCTGAGTTAGATCCATATGGATAAGAAGATTGGGGATAATCATAATAATTTTAAATTTCTATTAAATATTTCTTCTACTATGCTTTTATATTTTATTGGATATGATATTGAATCGTGAACGGTAAATAATTTTATATCTGGTATTTTTTCATAGATTTCTTTAATAACTTTTCCAAATATAAAATCGCTTTCCATACGTTGTAGAGTGTGGGCCAAGAATCTATAATCTTTATTTATTTCTTTATATTCTAAAACATAATCGTATATTTTAGGAAAAACAGACTGGAAGATTTTATTTTCTGTTGAATTTATTCCATTATGTCCAAATAAAACTTTATATGTCAATAGTTTGATTTCTGACCTATTTAAATTATTATATTTATCCATGAAATAATCATAAAATAATCCTTGTCTAGCTAACCAAGTAAAATTTTGAATTTCTTTTTCTTTTTGATCAATTTCTGGTATTTCGTTTCTAAAAAGAATAGATAAAAAAAAGGGTTGTGAATTTTTTATATCCAATTCAATAACTTCTTCGTTGTCTATTTTAATATAATTTTGTCTTATTTCTCTTTTAAGTATAGTGAAGTTTGTATGAAACCTCCCATATTCATCGAATTTAAAAAATAAATAATTATTTTTAATACTATCTAAACTAGTATAATTTTTATAATATTTATTTAATTCTATTTTACCTTCATTTTTTAAATTATTTAAATATTTGATAGAATTATCATAATCAACATTAACATGATATAAATCATCAATTAATTTTTTTCTAATTTTAATATCTATTGGACTATTATTATAATTAGTTATAGAATTTTCTAAATAATCTCTATTATTTTTTTTCGCTAAAATAGCATCGTTAGTTTTAACTCTTTTAATAGTATTAATATTAAAATAATTCAATCTATAAGTTTTAGCTTTTTTTGTAGCATAATAATTTGATACCATTTCCATAAATCCTTTTTCTAATAAATATTCAATATATTTGGAATAATGCATACCGTATTTATTTCTAAGTATTACGCTCCATAAATTAAATCTTATATCATTAATATTATCAAAATCGATATATTTTTTATTGGAAAAATAATATTTAAGTACTATCTCGTGTATTATATTAATTAAATATGCTGTTTTAAGGTTATGTTCTTTATGCTCAATTTTTTTAGTTTTTGTAAGATATTCAAACTCAATTGGAATAAATTGATATATATATTTAGTCGATGACATATAAATTGGTATTTTTAATTTATTATAAATATTTTTGAATAAAGTTTTGACAATTAAAAAATATTTTTTATCTTTGTTTCATAAAAACAAAAGTTATTATTTTAGACAATAGAGATATGTATATCAGAGGGCAAGTTATTTTGGAAAATGATAGTATTTTAATTTTAAAAAAAGGTAAATAATATGGGAAATCAATTAATATATGATTATTTAAAATACGAAAAGGAAATAAAGGATTTTAAAATAATCAATGTTCATTCACGTAGGACCCTATCTATTAAAGTTCAATATGAAATTGAAGGTTATCCAGATTTAATGATGGTAATTAGTTTTTTAGATTTGATGAATTTTTCTTACGAACACACCAATAAAATATTTTTTATAGATAATATTGGTAATTTAGGTCCTATTGGGGAGAAAAAAGAAAAAACATGATATGATATGGCAATATATAATAATAGGAATTATTTTGATATCGACGTTTGTTTTTATTATCATTAATATTATAAAATTTTTCACAAACCCATTTGATAGGTGTAAAAATTGTAGTAATTTTTGTGATAGTTGCCCAATAAATGAAATTAAAAAACAATTAGAAGAAAGAGAGAAATTATGAAAAATATCTTTTTAAAAGAAAAAAAAATAACACTTAATAAATATTATTGTTTACAAATATTTTTTTCAAAACCTGATTATTTGGCTTTCTTGAAGGGCAGTTTCAAATTATTCAGTGATGATTACTATTTTAAATTCGGAATATGTTTTTTAGGTGATATTTTTAATTTCACCACTTATTGGAATAGAAAAATGGATCATGCAGGATTCATATTCGAAATAACTTTATTTGGTTTATCTTCACATTTTCAAATATATGATACTCGACATTGGGATTTCTACGAAAATAACTGGAAAAATACATATATTCAAGAATAATTTAAAAAACCGGTCAAACGACCGGTTTTTTCACGATTGTCAAAAAACGACTTTTTTTTATTAATATATAAAGTGAAAATAAAGCTTTTTTATTAATATTTTATGAAAAAAATAATATAAAATTATGAAAAAATTAGAAAATTTGTTAAAATTTGAAGACTTTGAAAAAAGTTGGAAATCTAAAGAACAGAAAAAAACTAAAAGAACCGAAATAGGATTGGATGTTATAGATGAAAAAAGAAAATTTCGTTCCATTCATGAATCTAATCTTCAAGAAGACGATGAAATCATAGATAATGAGGATATTATGGATGATGAAATTGAGAATCAAGATAATCCCATTGAAGATTCTGATTGGCAAGAACAATTGAAATCATTGATTGATGAAATCGTTGAAGGTGGAGAAGATGCTAACGAAGTTTTTGAATTCATTGAAGATTATATGGAAGATGAATATGGCACAGAAGATGATGATGAGGGTTCAGAAGACGAAGATCTTGATGACGAAATAGAAGATGAAGATCTTGAAGACGACGAAATAGAAGATGAAGATCTTGAAGACGACGAAATAGAAGATGAAGATTAAAAACAAATATTTTAAACATGTCAAAAAAAAGAAATTTTTCTGATAAAATCACATATAGTACAAAAGGTTTAAAAATTAAAAAATTTAGTACTATGATGATAGAGAGTAAAGATAGAAATGATGATGGTGGATTATTTGGTCTATTATGGGATAAAGGTAATAGAGACGCTATGAAACATCACGCAGGCATAACAAAAAAATATGAAGATAAAGAATATACTCTATCTGTCGATAATCCATTCATTATTACAATTAACGATTTCGACGATTTTTATAAATTTAAATTTTTATTCAGGAAATATAAAATTTCGTATACCGAAAAAGAAGAAACTAAAAAAGCTGAAATAACAAGTAATTAAAAAATAAATACAATATAAAATGGCAACAGTAATTACAACAGGATTAACAATAACATCATCTTTCGGAAGTTGGTATGTTGGCGAACTACCATTGAGAGCAGATCAGTTAACAGCTGATAACTGGTGCATCGCAAAAGGGTATACATCAGGTGTGACATACACATCAGACGGAGGAGGATTTTCAAACGACGGAGCTAGATATATGAACTATTACGGACTAACAGGAGAAGGCCTAGTATCAGGCACTACATACCAATGGCTCAATCTTTTTGGATACGATGGTATCATTACATCCATAACAACGCCATAATATGAACCGTATTCATATCTAAAAGCGTAACAAACTGTTACGCTTTTTTTATGCATTATATTAAAATAAATATCAATTTTGACATTTATGACATATTTATATTAATATATAATAAAAAATAATTTTATATTATGGAAAAGAAAATAACTGAGAAGTTTGTAGATGAAAATAATTTTGACTATGAACAATATAAAAAAGATATGGAATATTTGAAAGATATAACTGATAGGATTATTAAAAACAATCCAATTTATGCCAAAGGTCATAGTATTAATCCGGATGGTACTTATAATAGTTTCAATTATGAAAAAAAAGAGAATATAATAGGATATAATTATTCTGATTATGAAAAAAGAGGAAAAACTGAAAATGTTTTAAATGAAAAAGAAGATTTAATAAATGAATTATCTAAATCGCATAATGACGTTGATGGTACAAATTATGGATGGAATCCACAAAATATATTCATTACAAATAAAAGATTTAAAAATAAATCCACTGGTGAAATTGTAAAGGCAGACAGTGTAAGTGGTGAATTTATAAAATTAGATAACGGCAGAATTATTAAAAAAGATAATTTTTTTAAACAGTATGAAGAATATGATAGAGTTAAATGGTTTAATGATGACGGAACTCCTATTACAGCTAAATCACTAGAACAAATTACCAAACAAAAAATCGAAGACAAGAAAAAAGAACCGTCATTTCAAAAAGAGTTAGATGAGATAATGAATCTTACTAAAAATAAAGCTAATACAAATATAGTTGATGATCATATTGTCAAAATGATTAACGAAAAAGTTAAAGAAAATAACGTGGTTTTTAAACCAGCGATTTTACAAGATTTGGAAAAATTAAATATGTATAGAGTTTTTGCAATAGAAGACGATAAATTCAACTGCACTTATATGGATTACATTTTAGAAGAAAATGATAAAACTAAAGATACAACTATTAATTGGGATTTATCGAATGCTAGTAATACTCCCATTTATGGTTCAGATAAATTCAAAGAACATTTAAATATTCCAACAATATCTTTAAAATTATTTAGTGCTATGGGGAGACTTAAAAAAAATTATATAGATGTTGTAGATAAGAATTTGGATATTTCAGTTAAAGATTTCATCAACGATGAATTTATTAAAAAAGTTAAAAATTTGTCTATTAAAAACACATCTACCGTGTATGTTCCGTCTAATATAAAATCAGATTTGAATTTAAATAGTATGTCTGAAATTGAAAGAAGAACAAAAATTCCAAATAAAATAAATATGATTTCTAATTATTTACAAATGAAAACTCTCAGAGGAACAGCAGATTTTATAATATCATCTAAAAAAAATATTGATATTATCTTACAATCTTACGCTGGTTATTATAATAAGATTAGTAAAACTTATATGTATAATAAAGTTGGAGATAGTAGGTGGAATATGGTTGTAAATGATGATTTAGGTGATATGGTTATAGTAGGAAGAAACCCAAAAGAGGAGGAGGTTGGTATAAAATTGGTCGTTAATACAAAGACTTTAAATAATTTTATTTATTCCGACGATGATATCAAAGCAATATCGTTGAATTTTAATTTTTTCGATTTCGGAAATCATCCAGAATATAATTATTTTAATTTTGAAATGAAATCTTAAAATTTTATTTTTATCTTTTTTAAATTATTTTTATCTTTGTAAAAATTAATTTAACAAAATATGATTACTACCGTCACAATAATTGGAATTATCATAATTTTGGTCATTTACTTTAGCAGTATGCTATTTTTATTATGGAGAATAGATTGGCAATTCGATGGTGGACCTGAAATTGTAAAAAAATCAGATAAGATTGCGTTTTATATATGCACTTATAGTCCATCAAATTTTGTCATAATGATAGCTGTTTTATTTGTTTGGGGCATAAGAATAATCGAAGATTATATTAAAATCAAAAAAAGAAAAAGAAAAGATATAAAAGAAAGATTCGATAAAATAAAACTTGGTATAATAAGAATAGATTCAATTGATCCTTACGGAGAAGAGAATTGGAACGAATAAAAACCATATTTTGTTTTGAATATATAGTGATGAACAACAAAAAATAATGAATAAAAATGTATAAGGAAGATTGTTATCATTGCGCTTACCTTAGACCATACAAAAAAAATCTTTGTATTATTTTGAAAGAAAAAATAGTACAGATTAATAATTTTTGTTGCGATAATTTCAAAATCGATCTCATCATGGAAAGAATGGAAGAAATTATTGCTAAAAAAGACGATGATGGGAGTAAGCGTTTTTGGAGTAATTATTTAACATTTAAACCTATTTTTGTATGAAAAAAATGTGGTTTTGTATTGCTATTGCCATTATATCATGTTTCATATATTTATCAATAAATATAAGCAATCAAATAAAAGAAAAAAATAGACAAAGAAATGTCTACGTTCAAGATAGTATAGACTCAAGAAAATGGATTGTAGATACTATAATTGAGAAAAATTCGAATTATGTTGTTATAGCTCACAATAAATTTGTATCGAAATTACAAATAAAATATTTTTTAAATACAAAACCAACTTTTTTGGTAAATGACACTATAGATAATTTAATTAAATAACACATAAATATGAAAAATATTAATTTTATAGGACAATTTGAAATAAAAAAGAATATTGTTCGAATAATTGATCCATGTTACGATAGAAACACTTGGCGTTCTGGATGTATAAATGATGTTAAAACTGGAATATGGGAAATTAGAATTAAAAACATCAATAAAAGAGTCGGAGAAATTCACGTTTATCACGTTGATATTAAAAAAGATACCATTAAAAAACCACATTGGATAGAACAAGATTTTGAAATAGGAGTTGATAGTTCTTTATGCGGTATATTCGATGATAATATTTATCCATATGAAGAGACAGATAAATATAATGAAGATGATACTTTTTATGAAAAATGTTGTGATTTAACAATGGGTGGAGTTGGTGTCATGGACGGGGGTGTTGTTTGTGCTAGCGGTTATGGAGACGGTTCATATATGTGTTATACTTTAGAAGAAAAAGGACAAACGGTGGGAATTAAAGTGGTTTTTATTGATGATGAAAACGAAGATGATTATGAAGACGATTATGAAGACGAATATGAATATGATGATATAAATTAATAAGAAAAATTGAAAATTGTTTCAAAACATAAATCAGATATACAATTTAACGGATACGAAAAATTGAATTTAAGCTGGATTATTCCATATTCATCATCTATAAATAAAGAATTTTCTGAAAGATATGACAAATTAATGAAAGAATATGAACAACTATCCAGCGAAATATACTGGAATAATTTAATATACGATACAGAAATTAAATTCAAACCAGTAATTGGAAAATCTTATTATTTATACGTGGACGATAATAAATACTTCATATCTTTAATAGATCCAAATGAATGGAAGAAGGAATTTATTGGAGAATTTAAATTTGATCATAACGGTAAATGGAACAAAATATGAATATTAACGATAATAATAATTCTAATGAACTACCACTAAACTAAAGATTTAGTGGTTTCTAGACCGTAATCTAGAACTTTTAACGCTTCACTGACCAGGTGCTTCTTAGGACCCGAAGGTCGTTCGTCCACAGAGCTGTTCTCCACGTCCTGACACTGGCGTTTTTCTAGTCTCAGTAGTGTTTGTTGAATTGTTTGATAATTAATTTCTTTAAGCCAAGTTGCTTCGTTTTTAAGGTCAACTAGTTGGGCGGAGAGATCGTACCTAGATAAGTTAATTTTATTTGAGTTATATGCGTATTTTTTTGTTTCGAGGGCTAAGTTATAGATGAACCTGGAAGCACCAATGTGTTTATTTATTAAAATTTCTTGATTTTCAGTCGGGCACAATCGATATTTAAAAACTTTTAGCATTAATTTATATATAATTTTTAAACAGGTACTAACGTGTCCACTACACTAAAGATGTAGTGGTTTTAAGAATTTTTATAAAAAACGTTTAAATGAAAGGTCTAATAATAAATCATGATACTAAATATATAGGAAAGTTAATTCAACTTTTTAAAGGTTGTGATGTGATGAATTATGTCAATTTTAATGAAAAAATAGCAGAAACTTACGACTATATCATTTTATCTGGTGGACCTATTGATATAACAGGCGATAATATTAAAGATGAAAAAAATTGGTTAAAAAACACTAATAAACCAATACTGGGAATTTGTTTAGGTCTTCAAATAATATGCCTAGTTTTTGGTGGTAATATGAATAAATTTTTACATAATAGAAAATTAAACGAATCTTTTAAATTTATAGATACTAATTATAATATGTTTTATAATCATATTTACTATTTTAATAGGGTACCAGATGATTTTATTGGCGAAGTAATGGATGATGTTGTCACTTACATAAAACATAAAAATAAACCTATCCTAGCCTTCCAGGGACATCCAGAAATGACAGAACAAGGTGATAAAATAAGAGATTTTTTTATCGAAAAAATGGTTAAAAACACAATTATTTTAAACTATTAATAAACTAAAAATTTTTTATTTAATATAAAAATTAAAAATGAAATATCGTGTTAGAATTAAATAAAATTTATAAATATTATTAAAACCACTACATTTTTAGCACCTGGTCTGTGAAGCGTTAAAAGTTCTGGATTTTTAATCCGGAAACCACTACATCTTTAGTGTAGCGGTAGTTCATAAAATAGATGTTTTAGAAGGGCTGAAACAATTAGACAATAATTGTATTGACAATACCAGAATTTAAACATTACTATGGAAATTATGATAGGATTAAAATAGATGGAACATTATTTATATTTTAAAAAATAATGTTCACTATAATTCATTTTTCTTTCTAATTTTATCCATTAAAATATTATCTTCGGCTATTTTAATATATTCTTCGGATATATCAAATCCAATATATTGTCTACCCAATCTTTTGGCTACAACAGCTGTTGTTCCTATTCCCATAAATGGATCTAATACTACATCTCCTTTTTTAGTTACTGCTAATATACATTGTTCAACTAGTTCTTCAGGAAATGGAGCTGGATGTGGTATGTTCATTTTTGGTGATATGTTCCAAATACTTTTTTGGTTTTTTAATTGATTTTTATAAAATGTTGGAGCTTTTTTATTATTTTTTGTTAACCAATAAACTAATTCATAAACTGGTTGAAAAAAATGTTTTGAATTATTAACGTCAGCTTTTCTATTCCATATAATAGTTTGATATAAATTTAAATTACATTTACTAATCCACTCATAAGGAGAATATTCAGTTTTATTATATCTTCTATTTTTATGATTATAAAAAAATGAACCAGTTGGTTTTAAAACTCTTTGTGTCTCGTTTAATATATCAATTTGCCATTTTTGATATTCTTCTTCAGACATATTATCATCAAAACTTTCATAAGTAATATATCCGTTCCAATCGCTGCCTTTTTGTTTTTTACCTTTGAGCAATCCCAATTTATTATAAACACTTGAAGTTATTACAACATCTATGCTATTATTATCTAATTGTTTCAATCCATTCAAAACATCCACACAATAAATTTTGTTTAATTCTAACATATTTTATTATTATTTTTTATAATTCTTTCAAAAATTTCCTTTTTTCTCTCAAGATATAAAGTAGAATTATCATAAAAATAATGGTAAATTTTTTCTATATCATCTTTAGTAAACCAAGATATATAACCGAATTTATTTTTTTTATATTTATATAATTTTCTATCTTTTGTTTTACAATTCTCAGATATAATCCCCAAAGAATTCAACATATCATCTGAAAATTGTATATTTTGGAACTTTTTAATTTTATATTATTTTTCTTAATTAATCTTAATAAAGTTGGTTTCGATATATTTAATTTGTTTAAAATGTCTACTGTTATCTCCTTATGATAATTTTCAATTATATATTTTTCATTTTCAATTATCATAATTATTTTTCTTTTTATATGTTATTTAGAAAAATAAGTTTTAAAAATAGTTGAAGTTAAATATTTCGAACAAAGTGGGTAAAATAAGAAAAAAGAAAGATATGTAATTTTTTTATTCACGAATTATTCTTTATCTTTGTAAAAAAAATCATGGATATGAATTACATACAAGATGTTCCAGATTCTCATTTTTGGACCGATTTAAATCAATTAATTCATTTTATTGAAACAATTAAAAAATGCCAAAATTTAAATTTCACAGACGGTAAAAAATTAGAAGATTATTTGATAATTGGATTAAAAAATACCATAAAACAAGGATATTCATTGAAAAAATAAAATCATGGAATATTCTAGAAATACAATAATCTGGGGATTTGCTTTTATTAAAAATATATCAGATTTAAATATGAGCAATATCAATGACACTTTATTTGATAGAGAAGTTGATATAGATAAAGTAATTTTTAGTTTCTGGAATAGTAGTTCTGATAATTGTATATGGGTAATTGCTGCTAATAGATACATGAACGAAATTGAAATCAAAGACGCTTTAAATTATATAATAGAAAATGAATTAGAAGATAATTATTTATTCAATTTGAAATGAATGATCATCATATGATAATAGAGATTATTAATTACGTATATGGGATAGATTATATACAGTCTAATGACATTTTAAGCTCAATAGATCTAAACAAAAAATTAGAACTCATGGGAGTTGATCCGAAAAAGGTTATTTTCTCAACTTGCTTAGACGATTATAGTAAAAATACGTGGATTATAGCTGGATTTAAATATTATGATAATGATGAAGTTCAAAAAATAATAGAATTCATGATAGATAATCAAATGTACATGGAATATTTTATGGGGGATCTATGACAGAGTTAAAAATAAATGATATTTGCGTTTATAACAATTTTAATAACAATAATCACATTTTAAACGGCAAAATTTGTAAAATAATAAAAAGAAGAGAATCTGAATATATTGTGAAATTCAATGGGGATGAATTATTGAATGATCAAAAAATATTTTTTCTTATAAAAAAGCAAACTTTGGGATTTTTAATTGAAAACGGAATGTTATGTAATGAAAAAAGTTTAACATTCAAATCAAGAACAGAAAGAATTTTCAGCGATATAGACC
>Ga0247841_10008713_pt1 | contig 14482 bp, 13 predicted proteins | sample LaCruzMarch2015__2_FD_192410 | JGI IMG/M metagenome (GOLD analysis project Ga0247841, IMG submission 192410) | Freshwater microbial communities from meromictic Lake La Cruz, Castile-La Mancha, Spain - LaCruzMarch2015_18m | ecosystem: Environmental > Aquatic > Freshwater > Lake | place: Spain...
CGCATTTATTTGCGGAGTCAGGGATGCTTTAATGTTAATATAGGCACGGTCAAGATAAAACGTGTTTTTACTTGTTTCGAACTGATTTTTCAGCGGATTGTAACCGAATGCGGATGAAGGATTTACCCCTCCGGCAGATGTATCAAGCTTGGCGGTAAAATCCGCGTTATCAACATTAAATAGCCATCCGGTAAAAACGGTAGCGCCAATTTTAATTTCGGGTTTAAATTCACTTTTCCCCTGAGCATTAATGCCCGCAGCGCTTAGCATTATAAATGCCGCAATTAATAAAATACACTTTTTCATATTCAGCCTTTTTTTATTTGTTAATTTAAAATTTTAACTTTATCGAGACATTTCTTTGCCACTTCAATGGGAAGCGGCGCGTAACCGAGATCTTTAGCAAATTTTTGTCCGTCGCCGAGAGCCCACTCGAGGAAAGACTTTATCATTTTGCCTTTCGAAGCATCTTTGTTTTTTTCGTAAATTAGCAGATATGTGTAACTGGCAATGGGGTATGCGCCCTTGCCTTTTGCGTTTACAATTGACATAGTAAGAGTTTCCGGAAGCTGTGAAGCAGTAACATCTCCGGCTTTTGTAACCGATTCAAGAGTAGGAGCAATGAACTCGCCTTCGGAATTTTTAATGTTAGCGTATTTAAGTTTGTTTTGCAGGGCGTATATAAGCTCTACGTAGCCAATTGAATATTCGAGCTGTTTTACAACACCTGTGACGCCTTCATTCCCTTTGCCGCCCTGACCTGTCGAAAACTTGACTGTTTTGGATACGCCGACTTTCTCTTTCCATTCCGGGCTTATATTGCCGAGATAGTCCGTAAATATATATGTCGTGCCGCTGCCGTCTGTGCGGTAAACAACATTTATATCTTTATCAGGAAGCTTAGCGCCTTCATTATCTTTCGCGATAGCTTTATCATTCCACTTTGTAATTTTTCCCATGAAAATATCCGCTATAGTTTCTCCGGTCAGGTTCAGCGGCTTTTCCAGCCCTGGGACGTTGTAAGTAAGAACTACAGCACCGAGAATTGACGGAATATGATGTATCTTCGAGTTACTTTTCACTTCGGCATTTTTCTGTTCCTCTGCTGACATAGGACTGTCGGTTGCGCCGAAATCAACAGTACCCTCTGTGATTTGTTTAATACCGCCGCCGGAACCAATAGACTGATAATTGAATTTTGCATCCTTATTGATTTTGCCGTATTCATCGAACCATTTTGAATAAAGCGGAAAAGGAAATGTAGCTCCTGCGCCGTTAATCTGCGCAGTCGAATTTTGTGTTCCTTCTTTCTTACCGCAAGCCGAGAACATCATGCCGGCGGCGAGAATGAGAATTGATAAGTACTTCATAAATTTTTCTTTTTTAATTTTTTAATACTTGATTTTTAAAGCCATAATACAAAACTGAACTATATTTGTTAACCTAATGATACGGAATTGTTAAGAAATTGTAAACTATATTACTCTTTTATTAATTTATTATTAACAAACTGTTAATATCAACAATGCATCAATTCATTAAAACATGCGTATAATATAGTTAGAATGAAAAAAGAAGGAAAATAATCATGAAAAATTCAGGAATAATACGAAGAGCAGTGGCATTTTTGCTTGACATTGCGGGACTGGGACTGATTTTATTACCGGGTATATTGACCTGGAATATATTCCATTTATTCAGCCACGAACATCATCATTACTTCAGGCACTTTGATCCGGCAATGATACTGCCGATATTAATTATATTAGCATATTTTATCGCATCGGAAGGTGTTTTGGGTTTCACGCCGGGAAAATATATAATGCATCTCAGAGTAGTTAATGACAAGGGCGAGAAACTGTCTATGAAGCAATCTGTAATCAGAAATGTTCTCAGACTTGTGGACGGATTGCCTTTTCTTAACATGGTCGGAATAATCGCAATACTCGTTACAAAAGGCAAACAAAGAATCGGTGATGCGGCGGCAACAACATACGTAATAAAAATTGATTAGAAATAACGATGATCTGTAAAAATAGTTAATTTTCAGTTCTCCCGGAAAATATTTCTCAAACCACCGAATATATAAAACCAGCCATACGGATTAGCGTACGGAAACATTTCTCAGCAGAAATCAATACTTTTGACTTTATTAATGCAATTCCGGGTATTAATTTGCATATACTATGAGATGGAACATAACTGACATTTTTTAATAGAATAATCGTGAATAAATGTTGTCGAACTTCAATATAAAGAAATGATGAATCCAATTAACACAATATTAGTAAAAATGCTTCCGGTCTTTCCAAGGAAGTTTGTAAGATTATTTGCCAATAAGTACATCGCGGGCGACAAGATAGAAGATGCAGTAAGAACAGTCAGGTTATTGAACGCAAAAGGTATTATGACTACAGTTGACGTGCTTGGCGAAAGCATTAAGAATAAAGAAGAAGCACGGGAATCAATGAAAGAATCAATTGAGGTTGTGGATACAATTGTCAAGGAAAAGCTCAACGGAAATTTATCGGTAAAACTTTCCATGCTGGGACTCGGAATGGATAATGATTTATGCAGAGGACTTTTCAGAGAAATACTCGACTTCGCAAAGGAAAAAAATATTTTTGTAAGGATTGACATGGAAGATTCCGCCGTGACTGAGGAAACAATACGAATATATGAAGAGATGCGGATAAATTACAACATCGGATTAGTACTGCAGGCATATATGCGCAGAACAGATAAGGACGTGGTAAGACTGTCGGAAGGAAAAGCAAACTTCAGATTATGCAAAGGAATTTATGTTGAGCCGGAGAGCGTTGCATTTAAAAATAAACAGGAGATAAGGGATAATTATTTAAAAGTACTGAGACTGATGTTTGAACGCGGGGCATACGTGGGAATTGCAACACATGATGATTTTCTTACGGACGGCGCATCCGATATTATAAGAGAAATGGGTTTAACAAACGATAAATACGAATATCAGATGCTGTTCGGAGTAAGAGAGGGACTTCGCGACACACTCGTAAAACAAGGTCATAGAATGAGAATTTACGTACCATTCGGGAAAAGGTGGTACGAATACTCTATCCGGCGTTTTAAAGAAAACCCAAACGTTGCGGGACACGTCCTGAAAAGCATATTCATAAAAGGATAATATTCACGCTAAGCTGTTAATTATTTTTTCCCTTCAAGTACTTCAAGCCAGATATTAACTGTTTCCGGATACAGAGTAACGACCAGTTCCTTCATTGCGATTGCATACTGCCTAATTTCCCATTGCGCAGTCGGCTCGTCACGCAGTTCAATATAATTCATTATCGCCTGAAATGAGGCTGTCCAGTAAACTTCAGTATATTGGTTCAGGGGAAGCATTATCCGCGCCTGTTCCTTAGCGACACCAAGCTCCATAAGTTTTTCATAAGTATCAATAAGCGCGGACATTGATTCATCGAATAACTTCGATGCGGCATCCTGATTTTCTATACTTCCTTCCGAAGCCTGTTTATTATCATCCGACTGGCGGCGCCAGTTGGACGGACGGTAGAAATCGGCAACAGGAACGTACCGCCCCGAAATTTCATTCCATGCATGGTCTTTTGTGGAAGAATTTGATGTGGTTTCGATTCCTACAACATGTTTATACCACTGGCGCATGACAAACTCCGGCGCTTTAACGTGAAACTGTACTACAAGATGCCGGAAAGGAGACCAGTGCTTATTTTCAGCGAGGAACTTAACGAGAACACGGTCACGCTCGTCATATTCGCTTTTCCTTTTACCGAATGAAACACGCGCGGAGTTTGCTACAGTAAGGTCATTGCCGAGGTGGTCAATTACTTCTATGAAACCTTTATCGAGAACATTTCGAATCAATCTTTCTTCCATCTGATGATTTTTTTATAAGTTTGTAACAGAACTTAAATTAACAGAAAAAAGGATTAAATAAAATTTAATAATGAATTTAAAACGGAAGGAATACGTATGTTTACTTATAAATATTAAAATTGTAAATTAAGTAAATTAAACTCTTAGTCTTATGAAAATATTTTCTTTGTTGTTTTTTGTATTGGTCTGCACTGCCGTCATTAACGCTCAGATGAAAGAAGGTGACAGACTGGCGGGTCCTACGGTCGGAATAGTAACCGAAAGCGGCTCGATTTCTCTGGGGGCAAACCTCGAATATGAGATTTCACAAATGGGGTCCGGAGTGTTCGGACTCGGAGCAACTTTCAGATACTGGACAAGTACGACTCTGAATAGTTCGGTTCTCGGCGGTCAGTTGAATTATAATTTCAATAAGATTGGAGACGGAAAAACTGTACCCTTTATAGGTATTATGATCGGATTTAATTTCGCCGGGAGTGATTTATGGGCTTGGGGTCAGGGCGGCGTAAGATACTTCTTTCATAAAAATCTTGCAGGAGTTGCAAGAATCGGGATTGGAAATAACAGCTTTGCAAGTCCCGAAATCGGTGTAGATTTCAAATTTTAGATGAAAAAATGCCGTTTTATGGCATTTTCGCGAAAAAGGGCATCGGAATTACTATGATTTTTTGATATATTTTTGATATATTTATGATTATATCAAAAATATATACATTTAAATATATATGGCAAAGAAAAAAGAAGGTGCAAGACTAAATATTAAACTTGTCAGCATCGAAGGTCCTCATAAAGGTAAATCTGTTTATGTAACGGAAAAGAACAGAAATAATACTAAAGAAAGACTCGAAATGAAAAAGTACTGTAAGTTCACTAAAAAACACATACTGCACAGGGAAGCTAAGTAACACACTGACGCAATTAAAAAGTTCTGATGGACAAAGAATAACGAATTTAGAATTAATTCTTAATAAGAGAAATTTGAAAAAAAGTTCTGTTATGCCTGTATTCCATAAACCAGCCTTACCGCAAGCCTAAGAACATTCCATTTCAGTCATTTGAAACTCGCTACACTGTTATACATTAAGAATTCCGGAGGCGAATACCTCTTAATCGAAAGAGCCAAAGAGCCCAACAAAGGCTTACTCTCTCCGCCCGGAGGAAAAGTTATTTTTAATCCCGCTGAATCACCCGTGGCATGCGCTGTGCGCGAAGGAGAGGAAGAATGCGGGATTATATCGGAACCAAAGGACTGGAAACTGCTGGGAATTGTTACCGAAAATAATTATCCGAACATTGGCAATATAATGCTTTTTTTATTCGAATACGATAAACCATTTGATGAACTCCCGCAGGAATGCCCCGAAGGAAGGTTTAAATTCGTGCATCCTGATTTCATTTCAAATTCTCCGATACCCGAGACAGATAAACTTTATATGTGGAATTTTGTTTTAAAAAATACAGACAGATTATTCAGCATTTACATAGATTGTGAAAAGCTTCCGTTTGAATGCATAATCGAACAGGAATAACCCATAAAATGAAAATTAAGAATAAGTGAAATACAACGGAAATGAATAAAAACAAAATAAAAAAGTCAGGCGAGTCAACACTTCCCGACATGCAGAATCAGAAAGACATAAGAAACATACCTATTGATAAAGCGGGTATAACAAAATTGAAATATCCGATTGCAGTAAAAGACAGAGACAATGAAATGCAGCACACAATTGCGACAATATCTATGTCTGTTGACCTGCCAAAGGAATTCAAAGGTACTCACATGAGCAGGTTTGTTGAAGTTCTTCAGGATAAAAGAGAGATACATATTGACTCTGTATTCGGAATACTTAAAGAGATGCAGAGTAAATTGCATTCAGACTCTGCACATATTGAACTTGAGTTTCCGTATTTCAGGCAAAAACACGCACCCGTGACAAAAAAACCCTCTTTGATTGATTACTTTGTCAGATTCCACGCAGTTATGAATAAGAAAAAAAGAGATCTTATAATGACGGTTATAGTACCGGTTAAAACACTATGTCCCTGCTCAAAAAACATATCGAAATACGGTGCGCATAACCAGAGAGGCGAAGTAACTGTTTCCGTGAGATTCAGGGGCACGGTCTGGATAGAGGATATTATTGAATACGTCGAGAAAAGTGCCAGTTCGGAACTTTTCACACTACTGAAGCGGGAAGACGAAAAGTATGTGACAGAAAAGGCTTACGAAAATCCTGTTTTTGTAGAGGACCTTGTCAGAAACGTAGTCTTAAAGTTACAGAAGAATAACAGCATAGTTTATTACCGTGTCGAAGCTGAAAATTTTGAGAGCATACATAATCATAACGCTTACGCTATGATTGAATCTCATGAAGAGTTCAGCAACGGACATTCAAAGGATTTTATGATAAAGCGTTTTTAAGGAACTTAAACACAATGTTTCAGTTTAAATCCTCGCGGGGTAATTTGTTCCTGCGGGGATTTCGTTTTAAAGAGTTAAATTGAATTAAATTAATAAATTAAAATATTTATATTGTTAGGCTTGTCCTGAATACTATCCTTGTCATGCTGCCCTGCCTCGAACTTGTTTCGGGGTTGTTTCAGCCTCAGGATTATTTCAGGATTAAATTAAAACATTCGAAAAATTATGTTGACAAAAAAATCTTTAGTTTTAGCGTTGTTTTTAGCAGTTTTATCGGGATTTTTGATGAATGAAGTTTCAAACGCGCAATCAATGCCCGGTGTATCGGTTTCGGCAAACAAGAAATCTTTCAAAGCTGGTGACAGCGGAATACTGACCATCAAATTTAAAACAGGAAATGGCGTTAAAATCCCTAAAGAACCGCCGATTGACGTAACTATAACGAGCGATAATATTAACGGACAGGGTGTTCAGGATTACACAGGCGGAGAAGGTGACTATCTGACAAACAATCTGGTTAAATATAAATTTACAGTACCCGACAATACTGAAGCCGGGGATTATACCGTTACCGGTACAGTGAAATTCGGTTATTGCAGTTCGGAATCCGGCGTTTGTAAACTGGGCAATAAGAGTTTTTCAGTAAAGATAAAAGTTAAGTAGAAGCCCACCCAGAGCGAATAATGTCCGGAGTATATTATTTTATTTCCGATGTTCATCTTGGGATGGCTCATTATGAACATCCCCGGGAACAGGAAGATGCGGTTCTGGATTTTCTCGGAAAAGCCGGGAAAGACGCAGATGAAATTTTTATTGTCGGCGATCTTTTTGATTCATGGATTGAATACCGGCAGGTTGTACAAAAGGGACATTATCGGGTACTGGCAAAGATATATGAACTTGTAAAATCAGGGGTATTGATTACTTATCTCAGCGGGAATCACGATTTCTGGAGGGGCAGTTATTTTAAAGATGAGTTTGGAATTGACATCCGGCATGTACCTCTTGAACGTGAAATAGAAGGCAAGAGATTCTATTTGCATCACGGAGACGGATTGGCATATAATGATACGGGATATAAGATATTAAAAAAGATTTTGAGGAGCAGTGTTTCGCAGTTTTTGTATTCTCTTATACATCCTGATATAGGCGTGTGGCTTGCAAAAAGAACCTCTTCGAAATCGAGGGATTATACAACACAGAAAGACTATTCGCCGAATGACGGTTTGAAAGATTATGCTGTTAAAAAGATATCCGGAGGGATGGATTTTGTGATTATGGGACATCAGCATAAACCTGTAATGGAATATTGCAGGAGCGGAACTTTCGGAGGATATTATATAAATCTCGGGAACTGGATCAGGGATTTCAGTTACGGGATTTTCAAAAACGGGAAATTCAGTTTACGAAAATTTTATGATCTGAAAAACAACAAAGTCGTCGAAGAATTGATTTCAGAATCTAAATGAAGAACTTTTAAAAGAATTGGCAAAGAAAAACAAAAAAGACAAAAAGGAAGAGGAGCTTAACCGTTACTTTTCCGATAAAAAATACAGAAAGAAAGGTCTGAGAAAAAAAAGGACATCAAAATTTTCATTCGGGTTTATTCTTACGGTGTTAATAATTGTATTTCTGTCTTTTTTGGCATACCTGATTTTCCTTTCGCAGTCTCTTCCGTCTCTGGCAGAGCTCGAGAATCCGAAGCTTGAAGAAGCTACAAAAATTTATTCCGATAACGGAGAGTTAATTGATAAATTTTTTCTTAAAAACAGAACAAAAATAACATTTGAGGATATTCCCAAAGATATGATAAACGCTTTGGTGGCAACGGAAGACAGAAAGTTTTTCAGCCATTGGGGTGTTGATATTCAGCGTATATTTCAGGCATTCGGTAAGAACATAATGAGCATGAGACTAAAGAAAGAAGGGGCTTCGACCATAACTCAGCAACTTGCCGGAATTCTTTATCTTAACAGAAAAGAAATGACTTTAAGCAGAAAACTACGAGAAGCGATGACGGCAGTTCAGATAGAGCGGACATATACAAAAGAAGAAATTCTGACTTATTATCTTAATACGGTTTATTTCGGCAAGGGCGCTTATGGAGTGGAGGCGGCGGCAAACACATACTTCGGGAAAACTTCTAAGGAATTGAATGTTGATGAATGCGCCATACTTGTCGCTCTTCTGAAATCTCCTTCGAATTACGATCCTGTTGACAATCCGGAAGTCTGTAAAGTCAGAAGGAATTTAGTCCTTACCGGAATGCATGAAATGGAATTTATATCGAAAGATGTTTTTGATTCCGAGATTCAGGCACCGGTAAAAGTATCTTACAGGTTAGAAGAAATCAACAATGAATCCCGGGCGCCTGAATTCACTGAATACGTAAGACAACTTATGCAAACGAAGGCAGAAAAATATGGATACGATTTATACAGAGACGGATTGAAAGTTTATACAACTTTAGATACAAGATTTCAAAAGCACGCCGAAGATGCTGTAAAAGAACAGCTCTCCGGATATCAGAAATCTTTTAATTCATCCTGGAACTGGAAAAACAATAAAGACATACTGGAAGCCGATTTGGAGAAATTTATAAAGCAATCAGAGATTTATAAAAAAGCGCCGACTGATACGGAAAAGAAGAAGATTTACGATTCGATGAAGAATAATAAAGCGGTAATAGATTCTGTAAAATACCTGGCAACGACTGTGCAGGTCGGATTTGTCGTTATGATTCCGAAGACGGGCGAGATTAAAGCAATGGTCGGAGCCAATCCGCTGACAAGAACAAAATACGGACTTAATCATGTGACACAAGTAAAGAGACAGCCCGGTTCATCTTTTAAGCCGTTTGTTTACACTGTGGCAGTTCAAAACGGATATTCTCCCGGATATATGATATCCAATGACCCTGTAAGCGTGAATGTAGGCGGCAGAATTTGGTCTCCAAAAGGCGGCGGCACCGGCGGAATGGTAACTATGAGACTCGCAATAGAGAAATCTATAAATGTGGTCGCCGTTCGTACAGCTATGGAACTTGCGCCGATCGAAAAAGTGATAGAACTGGCGCATAAAATGGGTATAAAATCCGAACTTCCGAATTATTTATCGCTCGCTCTCGGTGTCGGAGAAGTTACTCCGCTTGAAATGACTAACGCCTTCGGAACATTCGCAAATGAAGGAATATGGGTTGAACCAATTGCAATAACAAAGATTGAAGACAGAAACGGAAACGTCATTGAGCAGGCTGTTCCTGAAACAAGAGAAGTACTGAGCGAAGGTGTCGCTTATATAATGAACGATATGATGGAAGGTGTCGTAAACGAAGGGACAGCATCATCTATCCGGGGATTTTTCCACAGACCTGCGGCAGGAAAGACGGGTACATCACAGAGTTACACAGATGCCTGGTTTGTAGGTTTTACACCGCAATTCGTCGCCGGATGCTGGCTCGGATTTGATGACGCAAGAGTGAAATTCGGTGGTGCATACGGACAAGGCGGAAAAGCAGCGGCACCGATTTGGGGTAAATTCATGCAGTTATTGTACGCCGATGAGGAATTTGATTTTCCGGTCGCTTATTTCCTCATGCCGGACGGAGTTCAGGAGATGAGAATCTGTTCAATTTCCGGATTGCTGGCAGTTGAAAGTTGTCCTTCTCAAATCGAGCTAATTGACAGGAAAAAAATGCCGCGGAAATGTATAGGTAATCATGTAACTATTGATACTACTGCCGTTGAAAGAGCAAAACCGCCCGGTTTAGATTAAGGGATAAGGCTGTATTTTAATATTGAATAATATGTGTAAAAAGAAGTTACACAGAGGTCACAGACCTGCCTGCCGTCTACCTGGCGCAGACAGGCAGGCAGGGAAGACACAGAGATACACAGAGTAGAACTTTCTGAAATAAATTCAGGACAAGTTTGAGAATAAGAGCAAAATCTTATTTTTAGTGATAATTTTTTATCTACCATTTTTATAATACAGCCAAAGTTAATAGCTTGTTATAGTTTTTATGGTGTACAAATAATATTTTTTATTTCATTACAATAAGGAAAAATTAAACATGGAAAGAACATTGTGCATTATCAAACCTGACGCCGTAAAGAAAAATGTTCAGGGACATATTATTCAAATGCTGACCGATGCCGGGTTTGATATTATCGGAATGAAGATGACACATCTCAGCTCAGCCCAGGCAAAAAGTTTTTATGAAGTGCATAAGGAGAGACCATTTTATAATGATCTCGTAAGCTACATGACGTCGGGAAATGTAATAGCAGTAGCATTGAAGAAAGATAATGCAGTAGCTGATTACAGAAAATTAATCGGAGCCACTGATCCCGCCGAAGCTGAGGATGGCACGATAAGAAAAAAATTCGCGGCTTCAAAACAGGAAAATTCCGTTCATGGCTCGGATTCGGTTGAAAACGGAAAAATTGAAGTCGGATTCTTTTTCGCAGAATGCGAACTTTATTAAGTGTTAAGATTAGTTATGACCTTAAGGTTTCTGCTGGAGCTAACACTTAACACTTTTAAGATTACTTTTGTCCTGAAGGTTTTTGCTGGCGCTGAATTCGTATAGAGCGGACTACCCGCTCAATTTCAGGTTTGTATTTTTCAAAGTATGTAGATTCGACGAAGGCACTGACGAATACGTTATCTGTTTTACCCGCTAAATAAAACCTGTAATAAGTCTGGTTTGCCTCGGATTTCGGGTCAAGCGAATAAATAGTCCGTAATGAATCCTCTTCAAAAACATTTTTGAATGTGAATTGGCTCCAATATTCGCTCTTAGGGTCGAGCTGTATGTTCATAGTCAGCGCTTCTTCTTTTTTCTTAACTGCTGTATCAACAAGTATTACGCCGGTAAATTCTTTCTGATTAATATTTATCTGTCTCGAATCCATCTGTTTCCAGCTTGGCGGAAAACGTCCAAGAAGTCCGACTTCGTTCTCGTTAAGCGACTTCAGCAGAGAGTCCGGCATCAGGTTAGCATTAACGATTTTGCTCGTATCTTTATCTTTTTTATTATCGGTGATATTTGTTTTTCTTAGTGAATCCAGCTCTTTGTTTGTATTCGAAATGTTTGTATCAAGTTTCACAATTGTCTTGGGCACATTAATCCTGTATGGCTTATTAATTTTCTTAGGTGTAAGGTTAGGAATAACACTCCTTGTGTCTTCGGTGCCGTCTTCAGATTTCGGCTTGTCCGGCGGTTTATTCGGATCTTCCACGTTTTGCCCCTGATTAAAATTTTCAGGCAGATCCTGCATTATTACAAGACGTCTCTGCTCAATAACTTCTTCTGTATTGATTTTCTTTGAAGCTATAGAAGCAAATACTGAAATTGCGATGAGAAAAACAACCATTGCTCCGGAAAATCCTCTGATGAGATTCTGGCGGAGCTCTTTTCTGTAAACTCTCCACAGATTTTTTCTGCCCAGCTTGTCCTTAAGCCACTCTTCGGGAGTTTTTGGTTCGCCGAACTCTTTTTCATCTTCATCGCGTTTAATTCCGATTAGATCCGCTACAAGCGGATTCGGAATTAATTTTCTAGCTAACTCCCTGAATTCCGAAGCCGGCTTTTGTAAAACGGGCTTTAATTCCCCTATATCCGGTGAATTATCAAGTCCTTTATTACCGTCTTCAAGAACAGATACGGAAGTTATGTCTTTCCCGATAGTCACAAGAATATCAACTTCCTGTTTACTGGTTTTCGGATGAATAAATATTTTATTTGACTGAGTTTCGTCTGAACCCACAGTACCTTTATCTTTAACCGAGCAATCAATAGATACTGAACGCTCTGTTACAATCTTAATTAAAAGATTCCTTTCGTCAATAAGACTTACCTGATAATTGGTTTCCTTTTTTTCAGGTTTCTCCGGCTGAACATTCCCGAATGTATCATCTTCGGATAATAATTCATCTGATGTATTACCTTCAGAAATTCCCGGATTATCTTCGCTGTTTATATCTTTGTTTATATCGTCTTTATTATCAGTTTTTTCGGACATTTTTGCTCTTAATCTGTAAATTTAGCTAACTTAATGATAACAATAAATTCAAAAGAAAATATTATTCTCTCCTACGGTATTAAACTGCAATATGAGGTAAATTGTTCAATATTCTTCAAATATATTAAGATTTTTGGCGCCGGAACTATATATTAATGAATTGTTAATTTACCGTATAAACAATATTTTCAGTGATTTTAATTTATATGCAAACATAATAATAATTTAAAAGATATGAGAAAAACCGCATTTTTTACTGTATTTATTTGCTGTATTATTTTAAGCAATGTTTCCGCACAGATCACTGATACAACATCAGAAAACAGTAAGTTAATACTTGATCATTCGGTTTATAATTTTTGGAAAAAGCTGGAAAACCCGCAAATTTCAGGAAACGGGAAATGGACTTCTTATGAAATTAACCCCGGTAAGGGCGACGGAATACTGATAATTCAAAATCTTGAAGATAATCGTGCTAAGAATATACCGCGGGGATATGAGACATCAATATCACCAAAATCAGGGTTCGCTGTTTTTAAGATAAAAACACCCGAAGATACTTTAAGGAAATATAAGTCTGCCAAAAAGAAAAAAGAGCAAATGCCAAAGGATTCGCTCGGGATTCTTATGCTTAACAGTAAAGGCGTTATAGACTCGGTAATAAAAATTGCGGATTTGAAATCATACAAGATGGCTAAAGGTAACAGCAACTGGATTGCATTCCTTTCAGAGCCCGCAAAAGACAAAAAAGATACTGTTTCGAAAAGCGATATAGAAGTATATAATCTGACTGTTTTCAATCCCGTGACTGACAAGAGGCTTGTTTTCGATTATGTTACTGAATACATGTTTTCAAAGGAGGGAAATAAGCTTGGTTTTATTTCATTGAAGAAAGGAAAAACCGATTCATCAAAGGTTTTTTTTACCGATCTTGAGAAAGAAGAGACCGTTAATGTTTTCTTAAAGAAGGGATATGCGAAGAACTTAGCAATTGACACAGCCGGAACACAGATAGCTTTCATACACGCAGCGGACACGGCAAAAGTTAAAAGATACAGCCTTTACAGAACAACACTGACAAAACAAACAAAAGAGGCAATTGTTGACACTCTTACTCCCGGAATGACAACTGGCTGGGAAGTAAATCAAAACGGGAAAGTTTATTTCTCGGCTGACGGGAAACGGCTTTTTTTCGGAACTGCACCAAAAATTTCACCTGAACCAAAAGACACACTCATTGACGAAGAAAAATTTAAGGTTGATATATGGAACTGGCAGGACGAATATTTACAGACTCAACAGAATAAAGAACTCGAAAAGACAAAACAAAAAAACTATCTCGCAGTATATAATATCGTAGATGGAAAGATGGTACAGCTTGAAGATGACGATATTGATGAAGTCAGGACTGCTAACAGGGATAATTCTGATTTCGCAATCGGCATTTCATCCAAACCCTATAGAAAATCAAGCTCATGGATTTCTCCGCCGTTAAGAGATATATATTCTGTTGATGTTAATACGGGAGAACAAAAACTAATTACTACGGAAGTTCAATACGGATACAGCTTATCGCCGGGCGGTAACTTTATAACATGGTTTGAGAATGCAGATTCGTCATGGTACGCATATTCAGTAAAGAATAATATCAGTTACAGTCTGACAAAAGATATCGGAACGAGATTTCACGACGAAGAATACGATAAGCCGAATTCACCCGAGCCGTACGGAATAGCAGGCTGGACAACAAATGATAACCATGCATTGATATATGACAGGTACGATATATGGTTAGTGAGCCCTGATAATTCTACATCTCCCGAAAGACTTACAGACGGAAGAGTTAATAAAACATCTTTCAGATACCATAAAACAAACAACGATTCAATCTTTATCGGGCAAGACGAAATAATTTTTTTGAAAGCCGTAAACGAAGAGAACTGGCATGAGGGGTTTTTTAAAACATCAGTTTCTAAAGTTCTGTCAGGAGAAAAACCCGAAAAATTAGTCATGCTTGACAATAAATTTGTGAGCCTGCAAAAAGCAAAATATTCTGACAGAATTATTTTCCAGAAAAGCACATATACTGAATTTCCTGATATATGGTCGGGAGATGTTAACTTTGTTTCTTATAAAAGAATCA
>Ga0247841_10008716_pt1 | contig 14480 bp, 23 predicted proteins | sample LaCruzMarch2015__2_FD_192410 | JGI IMG/M metagenome (GOLD analysis project Ga0247841, IMG submission 192410) | Freshwater microbial communities from meromictic Lake La Cruz, Castile-La Mancha, Spain - LaCruzMarch2015_18m | ecosystem: Environmental > Aquatic > Freshwater > Lake | place: Spain...
GCATCACTGATCTTCACAAAATCAGTCTTGTCAGCATATTTCACTGTATTTCCAGAATGCAAATACGCTACAGCCTCGAAGTAACCGCCGGTCATCTTTGGCGGTGAGACATAATATAAGCTGTACAGAAGACCGTCTGTGACACTCCTATAGACGTTCATTGTTTACCTCATTATTCCCTGGAGAAGTCATCGTAGTTCAACGTGGGCTTCTCTGCAGCTGATCTCATCATATCAAGAACGAGCATAAGCTCCTCAACAGTTTCTCCGTAAGGCTCGACAGGAGTCTCTGTGCATGCGCTGGGATTCTCTGAGTCATCATAGTACACTTCATAAATTCCAAATGTGACTTCTCCCGAGAAAGATCGCTTGATGACCCTGTAGTTCCACTTCGAGTATGTAGTCATTATCTTTTACCGCTCGTGAAGATGTAGGCAAAAACAAAAAATGCTGTGAACCATATAAGCGTCCACACTACGCCTGTATGGTGTATGAGATCCCATAGTTTTCTTGTGGGTCGCACACATTTAAGTATGCGTAAGTTATATCAGATTAAACGGAAGCGATAGGATTCGAACCTACGGTACCCTTTTGAGGTACACAACATTTCCAGTGTTGCGCCTTCGACCACTCGGCCACGCTTCCAATTCATTAGTCTCTAGGACGACCGTAATCACTCTCCATTATTTCGGCCGCCTTGTAACAAATAAATAATACGTCATGTGGGATATTTTTACACAGATTATCGATTATTTTTTTCTTTGTCCATAAAGCACGCATTTTCTGGCGAATTTCATGAACTATTAGATCTATGTGCACGTGGCTGTTCATTTTTTTTGCTCTTTAATTTTATCCTGAAATGATTTCGAAGGATAACATTATGTGACTTTCACTCAATATTTAATAAGCATGACAGCAAAGATTGGCATCACATTCGATCCTCCTGAAAAGCCTATGGGCATGTTTAACAATGGCATCAGACAGAACGCGCTGTACTTCACAGAGCTTCTAATGAACATTGGCTACGATGTTAGACTTATAGTTGAGGCAAAGAGTGCAGAGAGGACGAAGGGCCTGTATGGGTTTGACACAAGGTACAAACACGTCAATTTAGAAAATGCCAATGAAGAGAATTTTGATATCGTCATACAGCTCGGATATCAAATTCCAAAAGAAAATATATTGGAGTTCAAAAAACGCGGTGTTAAGATTGTGTACTACAGCTGTGGAAGCAACTACATCTTAGACACTGAAAGCTTTCTTTTTGGACGTGATTCCGGAGACACATTATTCTCGAGATTTGCTGGACTACATCCAGTTTTTGATCAGGTCTGGATGATACCACAGACAGCTGGTCCCAATAAGTACTACTTTGAGACTCTATACAGAGCTGAGAGTGTTGTGGTTCCATTCATATGGTCCCCTATGGCTATAGAGCAGCTTGAGAAGGACTGCATAGCGTCCGGAATGAAGACTCTTCATTACGAGCCAAAGAACGATCAAAAAAAGATCGCGATATTCGAACCCAACTTAAACGTTGTTAAGTGGGCACTACCAGCAGTTCTCGTTTGTGAGAATGCATATAGAGCAAATAAGAATGTCGGCCACGTGTACGTCACGAATCTTCCTTCGAACAAGGAAGACGACAATCGACTAGTGAAGCACTTCACGAAGCTTGTGAAGCCACTCGACCTATTCATAGATAAGAAAATAAGTGCGGAGAGTCGGTACAGCACCCTCGTTTTCATGTCTAAGCACGCAGATGTGGCAGTCTCACACCAGTGGGAGAATCCTCTAAATTACCTGTACCTCGATCTTGCGTGGATGGGTTGGCCAATAGTTCACAATGCGCCAATGTGCAAGGACGTCGGATATTACTATAGTGGATTTGATTATGCGTACGGTGGAAAAGTTCTCAGTGACGCGATTGCAAATCACGACGGTGACAAGGACTACACAGAGAGAAATAGAGCTGCTATAAGCAGGTATCTTCCAACCAATAAAAAGTCACAGGAAGAGTACACCAGATTAATCAATAGGCTGCTCAAGAGAGAAGTCTGAAGTCCTCTTCACTCTGTTCTCTGGTCGCTGTGCTGAAAATACGCGTTCCAGGATCTCATTGCTATACTTGTCACGCTCTCCGCCGCCGATTCCCCAAACGCAGGCGATGCCGAGGTCATTACAGAGTCTTCTCTCGGGCGTGTTGTAGTGAGTTCTATTACCACCATTTCCAAAAATATTTGGCCTAAGTCGAAGTAGTGCCTCACACACTGTATCATCGTTATCGATCACATGCTCAACAGCGTGAACTCCGTGGACAGAAGTTAAAATTTCACGCCTATCACGCCAGGGCATCAGAAGAAATCCCTTATTTCTTTTGACCCACTCATCGCTGTTGAGAATGATCACAACTCTGCCAAAGTAAGCAGCACCCTTTATCATCCTAATGTGACCAGGGTGCAGTACGTCAAATGCGCCAGAGAGAGCTATAATTTGATTTTGAACGCTTACATCAAACATACAGTTTCAAACTTTCTTATCGCTATTCTCAATAGTGATCTACCGACATATCACTCAATATCAGCGCAGTAAAGAGCTTGTTCTGGAATACAGATTGAAAACTCTGAAACTGTGCCAGCTGTGTCATTTACACCCTGCACAAGTACTCCTCCAGACTCCTCACACCTCTCTGCGAGAGATGTATTTGGAACTGATAGATGACCGCTGCTTGTGTATAAGAACCAACACACTGTCACCACCACAATAGCAACAACGACAATTGAAAATGCAAACATCATCCTCTTTGATTCTTCATTCATACTTCTCACCTGAATTCATAGGTTGAATTATATCACACCAGAGGGGTCTGCCCCTCTGGTCATTGTAATCAGCAATTGAGTATATTACATTCTGATACATAAAATGTATCAGTGTATTGCCTATTGTACTTTTCTCTGTTCCGTTAACGATAATGGCTACTGTACCCACTTCAAGGTAGCGACACATGCTGTGTTTTTCGCACCAGAACATTGTAGTTCTATCAGTGCTGGAATCAGTCGGCTTATGTACAAGCCTGATCAAAGTTCCAGGCTGTAAGAAGTGTGAATACATCAAGCAGGGTTAACTGGATTCAAATTTATCAATTGATAGTACGCACCTTCGTAACAGTCAGCTCTCAGCCAGTCTGGTATGAAGTTGGCGTCATTTTCTTTAAACATGCTCTTAAGCTTCATAACGCTGAAATCCTTTCCCACACAGAACCATATGTCTGGATAGTGTCCCCAGCCCTCTGTGACAGTTATACGAGCCATTAGCGGCGGAGTGACCACTGACATTCCTCCATCATCTAATGCGTATCCAAACTCAATCCTGCCTCCTCCGAGAAGAGGAAATGTTAGCATTATGCTGCTTGGTGTTTTCCGCATTTGTGTTCTCACTTCTTAAAGACATGTCTCGTCCTAGAAGCTGCACCAATGTCTGTCTGGTGTAGAATTGAGCTAGACATGTCAGAGTCAACAGTGTCATTCATCTTGCACTGAATGACTTGACATACATATTTTCCACCCCTAAAATCCGTATGATCCTCTGCTGATTTAACTGCACTACTAAAATTATCATAAAGGCCTACGATGTAGGAGTGATCATGATCATCACCCCACCTAAGTGCTTCTACGATGTAATAGATGTTAGTCATTCACTTAAATTTTATAGAGACTTCAGACAATTCACTACGGTTAAACCACAAGTACATATTATCAAACATGACGAGAACTTGTGATTCTAGCTCTAGAATTCCGTCGGGCTCCTCTACTTCTAGCACGAGTCCTACTCGATCCTTGAGATCCTGCCCCGAACTGTAGTCTGACTCCGTCACCACCTTGACAAGATCTCCTGGATTCACTCAACACCTCTAATATATCGCAGGAATTCACAGATTCTACAATCTGCGGCTTCCCTCCGTATATAGGATGAGGAGTGATAAGCATGTCCCAATTATCACTATCATTGTATTGATAGATCAATACAGCGATTCCTCCACTTAAATTTTGATTCATCAGTCTCAAATCACGCGTGAAGGATTTGAGAAGAACTAGATCGCCTAGCTGCACTGTGTCTCCTGCACGGTCATGTGTGCATCAGCAATCTTCTTCCTGATCACAGTTCGAAGACCCGGATTGACCATCAGCGCATGGGGAATGATGTCGTGCCTAATTCTATTTCTGTTGTGATTTCTTGAATCATTGCTTGGATCGTGAACGAATGGCACGTCCTTCCTAGTGCACCATGAGACAAGTGTCTCCTTTGGAACCATCAGAAAAGGACGAATCACATTACTGCTTGGGTTTGCACCGCGCATAAGTGTAGGATTTCCATTCAGTGAAGTGAAGATCCACCACTCCACAGCGTCATCCAAGTGGTGCGCTGTCACAACAGGTGCATTACTGTGCTCTCTAAAGAATCTAATCCGTTCATTTCTCCAGAACTCTTCCATCGATTCACTGGGTAGTTTTTCTCTGGCGATGGTAGAGACTGTGAGCGGAATGCCTGCATTGCTGCAGTAGTCGACAACAAACTTTCGAGCATCAGATCCGTGTGGAGTGCCATGGTCAAAGTGGAGGGCGTGAACACTTCGCTTTCCCTTGACTAAAAAATCAAGAGCAGCCATAGAGTCCGCGCCTCCTGACACAGCCACATAGACATCCTTGGGCACCTGTCCGAGTAGACGAATCATCGAAATTCAGAGAGGAGCTTAAGGTTGATCATTATTACTCCGAATCAGTTTCCTTTGCGCGGCGGTCTTTTGCCTTCGCGCGGGCCTTACTCTGCTTTGCGGAATCATGTTCTGAAGATGATCCTGCTTCCGGCTTGCGTGTGCGGACAGTGTATCCTGCAGCAATACGCAACACCTTTACTTGCACGTCTCCGGATACACGAAGCTGCTCTGCTCTCGAATGTGCAGGTCCATACTCATTAAAGGTTGCAACAACTGTCCAGGGTCTACCGACGCTGCTAACTGTTTCAACGCTGTTATCACTTGCCATATTTCCTCCTAGGAACTAGGCAATTATTGACACAGCAATGCAATTGTATAGATTCAGCGCTCTAGACCGAAAAACTCTGCAACTTCCTCAGTTCTATTTCCACTGAGGTGCTGCATCTTGTGGCGTCGAAGCTCAGACGTCGTCCAAACAGACATCATGTTTACTTGCACAAGATCAAGCTCGTGCTCGACCATTAACTGCATTGGCTCCTTCTTCATGATGAGCGCAAGCTCGTCGAGTCGCATGGGAAGCCTGCAGATGGCCTTGTATACAGCGAGCTCCTCTTCTGTCTTAACTAGATTTGACAACATCATTAAACTCCTTGCTCTAAATATGCCACTAGCACTGCCAATTCACTCGGAAGTCTTTGAGATCTCTTCCAGAAGCATTTGATACACTGCGTGAATTCGAAGGTGCATCGTCTTGGGTGCAGGCTGAGTCTTTCCATTAACATTTGTGACACTAGACATCATCTTCTGACTGATGTCTCTTGTGATTTTAATCGATCCAGGCCCCTTTATATTTTTTAACGACCTTGAAAGCGCCTGGCGCCACATCTTGCGAAACTTTCTCTTCGCCTTGCGCTGCTCATCTGGAGGTAGCGATGCAAGAAATCTCCTCACCTCATCAATTGGATTCTCAAAGAGACTGATCGCAGAGGCTGACAGTGGGAAGAACATTACCTCTCTTGCAGCTTTAGGACAAACAGGTGCGATGCCCTTGTCGAGCATCGCCATTTGAGCAAGAAGCCGCTTACCCTCAGAGACTCCAGACATTTCTACACCTATATGACTACTGTACACTAAGTGCAATTTAATTGCACTGTCACAGAAAATTTTAGAATCTCTACATCTGATGAAAACAGACGATATAAGTCTCGCCTAATTGTATCATTGTTAATAGAGCTAGCTAGACGCCATACACACCACGAGTCGCATTGAAGTTCTGCAATACCTGATCTGCTGTCAGGGCCGTGCTGTACACAAGAAATTTGCCTAAGCGCATACTTGCATAAGTGCCATCGCCCATGTTGATGATATCATCCGCTGCAATTGTATAGTAGATCCCAGCGCCGCCCTCGATTGGGTTCAATCTCGCGAATGTATTGGTGCCAGCTGGTGCGCCATTAACGTAGGCACGCAGGGTGGTGCCGTCATACACAATCATGAAGTGGTACCAGTTGTTCAAGGGAGTGGCAACTGTGGAGGTGATGCTGCTAATTGCTGCTCCGTCCCACATGCCGAACTTCATTGTGCCAGCCACCATCTCCATGGTGGCATTATGCCACCCTGCAGCGTTGGGAAGTGCAGAAGTTCCAACCTCCGAGAGCAACACGCCGTTATCCATTGGGTACGCCCACATTGAGATCGAGGTGATGTCGGTGGTGACCTTAGAGGAGAGTGAGGTGTCGGTGATCAGGACATCATTAGAGCCATCGAAGGTGAGATACCCACTGCTGTAGGTGGGACCGCTGTAGAGAGTGGCATTGCTGTTACCCACCAGATCAGTAACAGTTGCTCCGCTGCCTGAGTAGGAATCAGCGTTGCCGATATCATAATGGAGCACGAGGCCAGCTGTAACAATTACAGCCGGCGGAGTATAGAATCCAGCACTAAATCCCCCAGAGCCGAGGTTACCTGTCCTAAATCCCTGACCGTACCCAGAGAGCATGATCAACCCACGCCCTGATATCCGTTTGATCCTGTGAGTGTCAAGAAATTCTTAACTGGAACGTATGTAAGACCTGCGACCACTGTGTATGTGGGTGCTCCAGCACTTCCAGATAGGAATATTTTATCTGTTCTAAGCTCAGCAGAGAAAGACTCTGAACCACTTAAGTAGAAGTAATTTGAATTTGCAGTCTTGAGACCGTTCTCAGTAAATGCTACAGACAGGACTGAGCTCGTAGGACCAGTGTTTCTTACTATTAGAAACCTCGATACAAGGTTAAAACTTAGCTCCTTGACCTGTCCTAGTGCGATATTTGATGATGTGACAAACGGAACTGCTGAAATTTGATATGCGGGTGTGTAATTCTCACCGACGAATGGCGTACTCATTTGGTCTTCCTGTCAATGCGGTCTCACAATAAATATCACCTCGACAGAAGACGTTAAAGAAATTTCTCAGCGATCGTTTCGGAAACACTTGAAAGTTGGAAAGCGAAGTGAACCATCGGGTGTGACCTCCTGGTACCTCACCTCGATCACTCGACCGAGGAAGGACGCCTGATCAGACCAGATCTGCTCACGCAGCTCATCGTTGAATCCTGACCCAACCTGAACTTGGACACCCTCATACGTCACAAGGACAGACCCCAGCTTCCCCTCGTGCTTTCCTGTGCCCTCAATAAAGCCATCAATGCTAAGATCAGCGTCATGGAAAGCTTTAAGCTTCATGACTTCAAACCCACGACCAAATAGGTAAGGTGCATCTGTATCTTTTACCATCGCACCCTCGTATCCCTCAGATACGAACTTATCGTGAAGATCTTTGATGCGATCGTAGCTGGCGGGAACTGTGTGTCGAGGAACGATTCGAATCCACTTGACATCATTCTTGACCCGAGAGGTAAGCGCAGAGTACCTCGCAGAGCAGCTCAGAATGGTCTCCTTGCTGTCCCATTCATCAAGAGGTAGGAAATCAAATAGGGCAAGGTAGGTGTCTTGGATGTCAACGTCGTCCTTCCTGTAGGCTTGCTGCATAAGTGCAGTGAAATCCTTTCCCATAATCTCACCGTCGTAGCATCCATCGCCGAGCGTCACAAGTTCAGTGCCGATAGTACTGTCGAAGTTGGTGATCTGCTTTCCGCTACGTGCAAACAGAGTCGCGCTGCCATTCCTCACAACAGCAAAGCAGCGAATTCCATCGAGCTTGGGCTCAACTGCGACGGACTTTCGACCAAAAATCCGCTTATCCTCGAACTTCTGGGCTAGCTGAACCTCAAAGGTTGGGACAAGGCCGGGAATAGCCTTGTTGATGGTCTTCTCGGAAGCACCAATTGCCATATGCTTCTTGAGAATCTTGCGCATCCACTTCTCCTCTGACTCAGAGGCAGAGCATAGTGCAGTGTGGAGGAGATCAACGGCTGCGTTTCCTGTCACCTTTCTTGCAGCGCACTGATCAGCTGCTTCAAAGAAGACATTCCAACGATCCTCCTCTTGAGGCTTGACAGATCGGACAACCTTGGTAACAGCAGGAACCTTCACAACGTGAAACGGTGTGAATGGATCGTGACCCATTCGAAGGGCCTTCACGAGGATGCTGTTTCCTCTGTTCTGCCTGAGAATCTCAAGCTTCTCATTCGTGCCAGAAGCGTTCTGAACTCTCTCAAGAATATCACACACCAACATCATACACCTCGGGAAATGACGCCACTGTACTCTTTGAATGCTTCAAGTGATGCTTCACGAGCAGACTTTCCTTCTAAGAGGGTCTCGTGAGTCGTGTGCCAGTACTCAGCATCTACCTCGCGAATTCCACAGGTCCTCCACCAGTGGCCCCAATAGAAAGCAACCTTGTACGTTGCATCCTTCTCATTGAGTGCTGCCACAAATCTAACGTGGCCACCAAAGTCCTTCTTCTCGGTTTGATCCTTGAAAAGGTATATCTCAAATAGTTTCATCTTGTAATCAACCATGTCATCTCCTACGTTATAGGATAATAAACGGCTCTTTAAAATATTGCACGAACAGTTTGCATTTACAATCCTAGTTCGCTCAAAGACTCAAGGACCTTGCGCTGATCATCACTTACTTTCTTTGGCATCGCAATATTGAGCACTGCGACGTGATCACCGTGAATCTTTGTTGTGAGATTGTAAGTGCCCTTCTTGTAGATTCTGACTGTGTCACCATTTTGAGTTCCCGGCGGGACCTCGATCTCTTCCTGACCATGAACTGTCAGAACGTTTAACTTCCCGCCAAGAATTGCTGTGGTAAGCTTTACTTCAATGCTCGAGATAATATTTGATCCCTGACGTTGAAATCTATGGCTAGGCGCGACCTTGACGTGGAGGTAGAGATCACCTATTCCTGTGGGTGTGCAGTGTCCTTGACCTGAAACCCTTACTACGTTTCCAGTGTCAACTCCTGCAGGTATCTTAACAGTTATTGTGTAGTCCTTCTTGATCCACTTCCTGCCGCTACAAGCATCACAAGCATACCTGTAGTACATTCCTTTTCCATCGCATCCGCCGCAGTTTGAAGCGAACACCATGTTGCCACGTTGGACACGAATATTTCCTGAGCCGTTGCACTGGACACAACGCTCAGGCTCCACGCCCTCAGGAACTCCTTTGCCGCTGCACTTTTCACAGATGAATTTCTTCTCAAACTTAACTTCGTGATCGCATCCTTTGACAGCATTGTCAAATTGAATAACAACCTGCATCTCAGCATTCTCAGGCTGTGACGCTTCATTTCGAGGACGCGACTTTGTACCCTGTGCTGTCCACTTTCCGCCAAAGAAGCTATTGAACATTTCGTTCAGATCAAAGTCTGATGATGTCTTGTAGTGAACAGATGTGTCAAATGTCCGACGCTTGTCAGGGTCCTTTATAGACTCATAAGCTTCATTGACCTGTTTAAACTTTTCTTCAGCTTCAGCGCTGCCTTTGTTCCTGTCGGGATGGAACTTCATTGCGAGCTGTCTGTAGGCAGCTTTAATATCCTTATCTGAAGCATCCCTTGGAACGCCCAGTACCTCATACGGATTGGACTTCGACATATTTTATTCCAAGGGATGCTTGACAATAAGACTCAGGAGTGCTGCTGGCGCTTTCCTGACATACCCTTAGGCTTTGCGCTTACGTTCTCATTCTTGTTCTGGCGATAACGCTTAAGAGCTGCAGGTCCCTTTAGATCGAGAATATCCTGCTGCTTCTTGAGCTCCTTTGCACGCTCAACATTTGTCTCGATCTTCTTGATCTTCTTGAGAACCATTGCCTTCTCGAGCTTTCCAAGATGATCGATGTAAAGCACACCCTCGAGGTGATCAAACTCGTGCTGCAGAACACCTGAAAGCGGCCATGTGAGATCAAGTTGAGCCTCAGCACCATCGTGCCGCTTGTACTTGACTGTGCAAGATGTGCTTCTACTGACTGTGCCAAATGCACCAGGCACAGACAGACACCCCTCCTGCCACCGCTCGCAAGCACTGTGCTTGGTCACAATTTCAGGGTTAACAAGAACAAAATGATTCGCATCAGTCCAAGAAGACTCATCTGGGTTCACACAGTCAAAAACACTTGCCTTAATAACAAGGACTCTCTTTTGTACCCCAATCTGGGGAGCTGCAAGGCCCACGCCTCCCTGGACTTCAAGAGTGTCTACCATGTCAGAGATAAGTGTCTGTAGGTCAGCACCAAAATCATCAACAGGGCTTGAAACTAACTTGAGCTGAGGATCTGGATAGCTGAGAACTCTTCTATTTGTCATGTCAAGCCCCTACGCAGATCTTGTCCTCTACTGCGTCGAGGATCTCATCTAGTGACTCATCAGAAGTCTGAGCGAGCTTTGCCTTAATTCTGGCAATCTTCAGCGCTGCGTTGAAGACCTTTAGATCAATCTTGTCCTTGTACTCATCAAGGACTTCCTTGCGGTTCTCCTGCAGCGTCTTGATCTCGTGCTCCATATCGAGAATCTTCTCAACGAGTTCGTGAATAATTTCCTTGTCAGTCATTTTTATCCTTCCTGTTCTTTCTATTCTTTTTCTTACTTGTTTGCTCTGATGAGCTCACATTCTGTGAATGTCTAGTAATGTAGATTCCGCACCAGCAAACGATGCTAGTTAGAAAATTTAATGTTGCTGCATCTGTATCATGTCTAAAGAATAAATTGAATGCTATCATCACTGTGTTTAAAATAATGATGCATCCAAAAAGAAATTTCTTTAATTCAGGACTCAAAGTCAGCCCTTATTCTTCTTCTTCTTGGTCTTGTATCTCACGTCTTCCTGTTTCTGTGGGATCAGGGAAGACATGTTTACTGTTGATCTCGTCTCATCATTGACACCTGCAAGCCAGACAGTTGCAATGAGAGGTGCAGTCTGTGGTTCATCTGAGATATTTGAAAGAACGGGTGCATCAGGCACGCTTGATGTAAGCGGTGCATCAACCACAACCTGTGGAGGTCGATCCTCTTTCTCGATTTCAAGTGAAGCCTCTACTGGAGCATCAGCCACACTTTGTGATGCACAATCGTCTGAAACGATTGGGGTCTTGCTCACTTTGCTGTTTCTTACTTCGGTTTCAAATTGAAACTCGGTAATTGGATTGATTCCAAATTTATCACAGTAAGCTACATAACTGCTATAATCAGTGATCTTTCCGGTCTCTTCCAAAGACTGGACAGTGATGTGTCTTCGCTTGCTGTAAAGGTTCCAACTAACTCTCTTAGTCATTGTGTCTCCTGTCAAACAATATTGCTGACACTGAGTTCATCCATGATGTCAATAACACCAGACTGAAATTCTGGGTCTTTAGCTGTCGTCATGATAGACCCTTCGCAGTTATCGAGCTGATACAGCTCGTGAATTGGTGCTGCAATCTTCATCATAGCCTTTAGAAAGATGTTTCTAGCGGTTGCATGATTCATCTTATCACCGGACTCAGTCATCTTCTCAGCGATGCTTCTGTAGTCCATGCCACCGGGAATCTCAGTGACAGTTGCGTAGCCCTTGCGAGCCTTGAATCCCTTAGGCATGCTCATTGTGCGCTCTCCTTCGAAGTGACAAGACTGTCGTACTCTTCTTGCGTGATTGGATAATTTTCGTGATCGTCATCAGGCTCGCTGATTCCGAATCGAAGTCTAACAATCCTCTCCTCACGAGGAGTGAGAGTGCTTAGCGCTTGTCGCATGACGCTGATGATCTTCTGCCTGTCGAGGACATCATCAATCTCCTCAGACTCATCAGGAAGGACATCCTTGAGCGTCTTTGATCCACCGTCAGAACCCATGGACACAGTCTTTTCAATGGAGACTGTGGGCATCGCACAGTCCACCATTGCATTGATCATGTCATGAGAGACGCCAAGCGCTTCAGCAATCTCTGCCTGTGTAGGACGCTCGCCAAACTCCTCCTCGTACTCATTGATGACCTGCTGAATCTTAAACATCATGTTCTTCGCATACGCAGGCAGCTTAAACGATGCCGAGTGAGATGCGATGTGTCGACGAACAGACTGCTTAATCCACCAGCACGCGTAAGTGGAGAACTTAAATCCACGACGCCAATCGAATCGATCAATCGCCTTGATAAGGCCAATGCTCGACTCCTGGATTAGATCCTCCATGTCGCAGCCCTTGTTCTGGTACTGCTTGGCAATGCTGATCGCAAGACGCAGATTTGCTCGAATCATGCGATCTCGAGCACGCTTATCACCAGATTCAATCAACTTGGATAGTTCAATCTCCTGGTCACGCGTGAGTAGATCAGTCTTGCCGACTTGCTGGAAGAAACTCTCAAGAACGTTGCTCATCAAATTCTCCGTGGTGTAGAGCTGTGTTTCAGGCGTCCTTGTGATTCATGTAGCTCTTGGCACGACGCGTAATCTCATCCTGAATGTAGCACAACTCAACCTCGTACTTGTGGGTCTTCTCATTCTTTGAACGAAGGCTGTTGATGTGCTTGTTGAGCGATCGCTCGCTCGTCTTAAGATCGTGATCAGAGAGGCTCTCAAGTAGTGTACGAGTGTAACACACATTCACAAATTCAAAAGTATCCTCCTCATCGGTGAGGCGGTTGGAGGTGGAAACACTTGCATTTCTATTGCTCATTCGAATCTCCTAGTTACCGGGTTACTCAATCAATTTATCACATCTGTGCTTTGCACGATCATCCAAACATTAATGAGCTTTTTTGCTCTTCCTGCGCGGGTGCTTCCTCACCCGCATCGTACGTAATCGCGCATCCAATAGAGAGAAGATTGCAAGCGACTGAAGCTGCATGCTTCACTGCCGACTTGACAACCTTCGTGGGATCAACAATGCCACCCTCAAGCATGTCTCGATATGACTCACTTCTCGCGTCATATCCCATATTGCCCTTTAGCTTCTTTACCTTCTCAACAATAATATCGGGTGCTGAACCAGCGTTGATCACGATCTGCCTCATAGGGGCTTCGCACGCACCACGCATGATTCTGACTCCACAATTATAGCTCTCGTTGCCCTTTTGGATAAGCTTGTCGAGACTCTTTGACGTTCGAAGAAGCGCAGTGCCCCCGCCAGGAACAATCCCTTCAGAGATTGCTGCCTGGGTTGCATGAAGCGCATCATCAACTCTGTCCTTCCTCTCCTTCAACTCGATCTCAGTTGACCCTCCGATTCTGAGAACTGCCACACCTCCCGAGACTCTTGAGAGGCGCCTCTGCACAGTCTCACTCTCAGGACCCTGAAGTGATGGATCGTTTAGCTTGTTTCTAAGCGATAGAACTCGATCTTCAAGAGCTGTCTCTGATGATGACTTGCATCCAACAAGCGTTGTGGAGGTCTTTGAGATAATTGCTCGTCTGCAGGTCATGAGAGCACAAGACGAAAGACCATTGGAGCCCTCAAACGAAGCGGCATTCAGCACAGGTGATCCTGTAAGGACTGAGAGATCATCAAATGTGTGAACTCGAGCGTCTCCAAACTCAGGCGCCTTAATTGCACAAACTGACAGTACACCCTTAAGCTTATTGACCGCGAGCGCTTGCAGTGCTTCTGGATCTAGATCATCTACGATAAGGAGCGCAGGTCTGCGTTCCTCATGAAGGCGCTCAAGAAGGGGCAAAATCTCCTTGACAGATGAGATCGTCTTATTGATTAGAATCACATAGGGATTGTCAAGCTCACACAAAAGGCGCTCTTGATTGGTGACGAAGTAGGGTGAAAGGTAGCCTCTAGTGAGGTGAGTTCCCTCAACAACGTCGAGTGAAGAATCAAACCCCTTTGCCTCCTCAACTGTCACTGTGCCGTCACGGCCCACTGAAGACAGTGCTTTTGCGATGAGATCACCGATCTCTCTATCACCATTTGCTGAGATGGTTCCTACGTGGACGATCTCATCGTCGCTTTCAATTGGATTCGACATATCATCAATTGCGCAAACAATCACAGATGCTGCATCTGCTATGCCCTTGCAGACTTCGGACTGCTCAAATCCTGCTGCAATCATCTTGAGACCCTCATTGTAGATCTCCTGCGCGAGGACTGTCGACGTCGTTGTTCCGTCGCCGGCGATCTCTGCACTCCTCTGAGCTGCCTCTTTGACCATCTGCGCTCCGAGATTTTCAAATCTATCTCTGAGATCAATGGACTGTGCGACGGTAACACCGTCCTTTGTCAAGTGCGGTGGGCCCGACTCTCTCTCAATAATCACATTTTGTCCCCTAGGACCCATTGTGACCTTGACTGCGTCAGCGAGGATATTGACACCGCGCTGAATCCTCGATCGC
>Ga0247841_10008717_pt1 | contig 14477 bp, 11 predicted proteins | sample LaCruzMarch2015__2_FD_192410 | JGI IMG/M metagenome (GOLD analysis project Ga0247841, IMG submission 192410) | Freshwater microbial communities from meromictic Lake La Cruz, Castile-La Mancha, Spain - LaCruzMarch2015_18m | ecosystem: Environmental > Aquatic > Freshwater > Lake | place: Spain...
AAAACCGAACTCTTGATCCGGTTTTTGGGACAATTCTGCATTTCAACAATGGTCCCGGACCCGCAGAAAATTGTGGTTGGGGGGGGTTGGAATTGGGTCAGTAGCCCTTAAGCTGAGGGGGATGGAACGTACCGTTTTCCATCCTCTTTTTATCAAGTACGTACCCCTTGACGGCGAATTCCCGCAATACCTGGGTTGCCCACTGGCGGAACTGGGTGGCTCTCTTTGAATTGATGCGGTATCCTGTTGAAATGACGGCATCCAGATTGTAATATTCAAGGTTCCGGGAAACGTCACGGTCGCCTTCAATACGAACTATTAGAAATTTTCTAATAGTTGCTTCGCGGCGAATCTCCCCGCTCTCATAGATCTTCTTCAGGTGAAAATTTATTGTCGGGATGCTCACATCAAAGAGTGCCGCCATCATTTTCTGGGATAGCCAGATCGTTTCATCCTCGTACCTGACTTCGATCGATTCTTCACCGGCGGCTGAGGTAAATATCAGGAATTCTGCTGTGCTGTTTCTCACCAGTTTCTTTTCATGTCCGGTCATTTCTCTGTGCCCTCCACAATCCTGATCTTCTCCTCCGTCAAGCCGTACACCTCGTACACCAACCTATCAATCGCCCCATCCGTCGCATCGAACCTGAACTTCATCACGAGTTACCCCTCCTCCGAAGTGTTGAGAGCAGTTTCTGACCATTCGATCAGTTTCCTCTTCAGTTCCTCTTTTGAGGGCAGGTAGAGCTGATACTCGGAGGCATAGATATTCGATTTTTCCGGGAGGGTGAGTTTGACGAGAGCATCGTTCTTTGTCCGGCAAAGGATGATGCCAACCGTTGGGTTCTCATCGGGGAGTTTCACCTCGCGGTCGTAATAATGCACGTACATCTGCATCTGACCGATATCGGCATGGGTGATCTTCCCGATCTTGAGATCGATAAGGACATAGCACCGGAGGATCCGGTTGTAGAAGACAAGGTCAACATAGTAATGGTCTGCATCGAAGGTGAACCGTTTCTGCCGGGCTTCGAAGAGGAAGCCTTTGCCGAGTTCCAGGAGGAAAGTTCCAAGTTTGTCGATGATGGCGGATTCGATATCGCTCTCGGAGTACTTCGCACTCTCGTCAAGTCCAAGGAATTCGAGGATATATGGGTCCTTAAGCATGTCCTGCGGCTTTTCGATGATCTGTCCTTTATCTGCGAGAGCCTTGACACCTTTTGTATCCCGGCTGATTGCGAGTCGTTCATAGATCACGGAGTCGAACTGCCGCTTGAGCTCGGAAAGCGACCATTGGTTCTGCGAGGATTCTATCTCATAGAACCGGCGCTCGTCCCGGTTGTTGATATTCAGGAGGAAGACATAGTGCGACCAGCTGAGGGTGAAGGCAGGTGTGAATTGCGCAAACAGTGTTTGCACAATTGGGGTTTCCATCTGTAGTTTGTCTGGCAATTTCGCAGACACGGTCTGCGAAATCTGTGGAGATTGTCCCTGATACTCGAGGTAAAAACGGCGCATGGATTCAAGATTTCTTTCAGAAAAACCGCGTCCTAACTCTTCTGTCAGCCGATACGAGAGTTCTTTAAGTGTCCGCTTCCCATATTCTGCCCGCCGGCTTCCCTGCTGCTCATATTCAACAATCCGCCTGCCAATCTCGAAGTTGGTGATGACTTGCAGGGTGTTGACGTTCTGTGCTGCGTTTCGGCGTGCGCTTTGCACCAGATCCCGGATCTCCCTGACAAGCGGAATGAGGGGTTCTCCGGGTGACGGACTTCTGGTTTTTACGGGTTTTTGTGCCATCGGTTGCCTCCGTTCAGATGGTCATACAATCGATAACGATGGGAGTATTGACGATCTCACCGGATTTTATCTGTATTGCTATTTTTTCCTGCTGCTTCATTTCCCAGCCCCCTCCACAATCGCAATCTCCTCCCGTCAGCCCGTATAACTCATACACCAGCTTATCAATCGCCCCATCCGTCGCCTCAATCTGCCGGGACAGCATCGTCCTCTCTTGTTCAAGCCTCGCATCCTGCAATTTCTTGTTCAGGTCGAGCATCTGAGTGACGAGCGTGACCATGCGATCGTGGCAGGTGATATCAGAGAAGTCAGAGATGCTGGTCGTACTCATAGGCAATCCAGAGCCCGGTACAATCACAAGTGCAGACATGTTCAGATCAATCCCTGATTTTCTTTAAACCACGTTTCTTTCGTTCAATCTGTTTTGATATCTCTTCAAATTCGGTATCGGGGATTACAGCATCTTCAGCAATCCGACGCGTTGAGAATTTGTCATATTCCTCTAATGCGAGACTCCGGGCAATTTCCATGGTGACATTGCCGGAATCGCAAAGGATCTCCTGCTTGTTAAACGAAAGAAATGCATCCAGTTTTTCTCTCCAATCCTTCATATAGACTGGTTGCTTCTGTTCTGCCTGAATTTCAGCATAGTCGAGGTACATGGTGACCAAGCGGTTGAGATGCCGGATCTCTGTTTCGTTGAGGTAATTTTTTGCAACGGTCACATCGCCTTTTCTTACTTTCGCACCTTTCCATGAGGTGAGACCCATATTCGGTTTGTCGGCATCAGCCCGGTCCGCGATGATCTCGGCAGCGGTGCGCCCGGCGATTGCCCAGTGAAGCTTGTTCTGTACGATTTTAAAAAATTCGAGGGTTGTTTCCGCATTCGGATCGTAATCGATGGCAAGTGTGTAGATGTCTTTTACCTTCTGGTAGAACCGTTTCTCAGATGCCCGTATATCGCGGATGCGTTCGAGCAGTTCATCGAAATAGTCCGCACCGATGTTCCGACCGGCTTTGAGCCGTTCATCGTCAAGGATAAATCCCTTGGTGAGGTATTCGGTCAATCGTTCGGTTGCCCACCGGCGGAACTGGGTGCCCCGGTGGGAGCGGACACGGTATCCGATGGCAAGGATCATGTCGAGGTTGTAATATTTTGTCCGGTATGCTTTGTTATCGGAGGCAGTTGTCAAGTATTCCTTGACTACTGACTCTTCATCCAATTCTCTGTCATCGAAAATATTCCTGATATGAAGGCTGACATTCTGTTTGGTTGACTGGTAGAGTTCTGCAATGAGTGCCTGCGTGAGCCAGACTGTCCCCTCTTCGAGCCGGACTTCGACGCGACTCGTGCCGTCTTCTGCCTGGTAGAAAAGAATCTGGGATTGGGTAGCCAGTTCAGAGGATTTGTTCTGTTTCATGTTCCCTCCACAATCTTAATCTCCTCTTCCGTCAGCCCGACCAATTCGTACACCAACGTATCAATCGCCCCATCCGTCGCCTCAATCTGCCGGGACAGCATCGTCCTCTCTTGTTCAAGCCTCGCGTCCTGCAATTTCTTGTTCAGGTCAAGCATCTGCGTAACGAGCGTGACCATGCGATCGTGACGGGCGATAACGGCGGGGTCGTTGGGGTTGATGGTGCAGATGGGGGAAAATATACGGCGTGGATAGATGCCATCGATTCCCCGCTCCGAGTATGCTGTTGCAGTCTCATTCATGACACGGTATCACCGGTTTTCTTATGTTCTTTGGGAGAGTTGATCTTCCCGGCTTCTCCCGGGAGGTGTCTTTCCTGCTTCCGCACCCTTCGTTCAAGTTTTTTAAGGTCTTCTTCTGAAGGGAGTGTTTCAGGTCTGATACCCCGCTTTGTGAGTAGATCACGAACATCCTGATTATTCCGGACGTGCTCATCCGTGATGGGATCTTCCCCATGGAGATCCTCCTTTGTCACAGTGTAATTTGTAATCTCGGTTGCAAGATTCTTGGCAGTGATGGTGACTGCCGGGAGAAAATCCGCAAGGGGTCTGTTCTCCGGGATTTTCATCCGATCTTTCATTGCATGGGTTGTATAACCACCAAAAAGTGCCATATCCCCTTTGCTTCTGATACGGGCAAAACCGGATTCATCCACGCCCCGTTCGTAAATGTTCCGTGACAGTTCTGCTTCCGAATCTTTCAATCGTTTTCGGGCTTTCAACCGTTCGGAAAGCAGGATATGTTCTTCGATGATCTCCTGCTTCCGTGTCTGGACCGCGAAATAACTCTGGGCAAATGCAATCTCTTCCTTGCGGGGATCACCGTTCTGGGCGATGAGATAACAGGCATACCGTGTGAGTATGATATCCCTAATCTCCCGTGTCCCTCCTTTCGGTACAGGGATCGATTTGTTGACGTCAACAAAATGATCTAATATCGCGTGGTTTGAAGTTTTACACGACTCGCGGGCTTTTTCGATCACCTTTAAAAAGTTCCGCCATTCGGAATAACCAAGGAGATTTTGTAAATCGCGGGCAAACCAGAACTCGACATTATCCTGTACATGAACATAATCTTCAAAATTTTTATGCAGACGTTCGACAATGCCGGATCTCATATTTTTCCTGTCCCCTCTACAATCACAATCTCCTCCTCCGTCAACCCATATAGATCATACACCAGCGTATCAATCGCCCCATCCTTCGCCTCAATCTGACGGGACCGCATCGTCTTTTCCTGTTCGAGCCTTGCGTCCTGCAATTTCTTGTTCAGGTCAAGCATCTGCGTGAAGAGTGCAACCATGCGATCTGGATGGGTTTTGTCCCGTGGGTTGGAGAAGTTGATGGTGCGGATTTCAGATCGCTTACTATTTGCACGAGTAACAATGATTTTTTTAAATCCGGTATATTGATACTGGGTCATCCGCTCGTTTCGTGTATGTGAGGAGATACGCGCAATTTTCGCGCAATACGCGCAATGCCTCATACCTTATTGGTCTCCTTCAGGATTTCTTAAACGTGCATTCTGCGATTTGGTTGCCAGCGAATATCGGGAGGATTTGCCGGTACCAACCCGGACCAGTACACCTTTGTTCACTAAAGCATTCAGATCGTAGAGCGCTGTTCTCGTAGAGACTGACACAAGATCCTGATATTCGCGTTTGGAAATGCTCCCTTGTTTCCGCAGACACGTGATTGCCAATCGTTGCCGTTCATTCAGTCCCTGCTGCGTGAGATATTCCTCTGTGAAGATATCCTTCTTCATCGTCAGGGTTAAACCCCACGCATCGGTCTGGAATTCCGGTTCAGGTAGCCCTGCGTCCGCAAACGATGTGAGTATTCTCTGGATGCCGGAACCGTACTGCTCGATATAACTGGCGAGATAGAAGATCCTTGCGATCAGCGGATTTCGTGGAACCGACTGTGGTTTTGCCTTCAGCTGTTCGATTGTCAATCCCTTGGGCAGACCCCCGGGATTATGGAACCAGATCGCATCGTCATAGATTTTTATCATGATCTGTTCGTGCTTTTTAAAATAATCCCGGTGGACAAGCGCATTCATGAGTGCTTCACGGAGAGCGGGGAGCGGGTAGTCCCAATGCTCCTTCCGTTCTGGTGTTTCTCCGGTGATCTCGTACCGGACATTAATGAAATTCTTCAGCGCTTCCTCCCCTTCCGCAAACTGGAGGAAAAGGTTCCCTGCAATCCAGCGATCTCCAATGATGGTTGCTCCGTCTTTAAACCTGCCAATGCGAAGCACCGTATCCGACAGGTAAGGTTCCTTCGGTTTTTTCCCGAAGAGCAGAAACGCCGCGTTGGTCAGCTGATCCCCATTCATGAGCCCGAGCCGTGTGAGTATCGCTGCGACCGGTTCGCGTTCATCGGCACCGGGGAGCCGTCCGGCGCTTTTTGCCAGACGTACAAAAACACGGATCGTCTCTTTATCAATGTCCGCAAGCCTACGCGGGGAGGATAGAGCGTCCCATTCAATGCCGGATAGGACGAGTTCTTTGTATGCTTCCATGTCCAAAAGACGCGTGGTGTTTCCAATCCGCGTATAATACATGCCTTCGTATGCAACGGAATTTTTACTCTTTTTCACATCGATCCGGAGAATGGTTTTCCCCTCACACCTGACGGGTTCGATGACAGGGTGGATGGCAAGTGTGTTGACTATCGTATCCGATAGTTCCTTCAAGTCGGCATTTGAACACCGGTACCCGATGATCTCTTTTTTGTCAGATACGCCAACGAATGCTACCCCGCCATTGGTATTGGAAAATGCGGACAATGTTTTGAAGAGAGCGGGATTCGGCTTTTCCTTGAATTCGAGTTCCCGTGTTTCGATTTCGTTGAGGAGTTTGTCGAGCGTCATAAGTGGAGGGTCCCAGAGCTTTGTTCTGAGTTAGGGCTCTCTTCCTTTTTCTGGTTGTTGCTCTTGTTGAAAAAAAACATCCTGATGCTTTGAGTGAAACCGTATTACACAGGGAGTGGTTGCGTATCATTTGTTTTTTGGAGGGCTTCCTATGAGCATCATCGTGAGAAGTTAATTTGATGCCCGACAGGGAATTAACCGAACCAGTTTATGGATGGCATCTTCTGATAATGTATTCTCTCTGGAAGTGATGTATCTACATAGCCTGTGAGGAGTGACAACATCGATATATTTGTCTATTCTTATGCCGGGCTGTTGGCCATGCATAGAAACTACCACACTTTGTATTTTTGGCGCTTTTCCAAATAACCCGTAGCTATCTTTCAGGTAATACCATAACGCATAGTTTGCACGTTGTACCTGGTGTGTCAAATCATCAGATTTTTTCCCGATGTCGGACGTTTTCCAGTTCTTGGTTTCCAGTAAAATGATACCCGTAGGCCCTATAACCAAGTGATCAATCTGGCAGGTTTTGATGTGTTCATTTCTCTTCCGCCAGTAAATGTATTTATTGAAGATAAGGTTGACATTATTCAAAATATGGTATTCATCGGGTAACTGAGATAGGACACTGATAACGTGCTCCTCTCCTTTTGCCCCTATCAGAAACGAGATATTTTCGGTTATGAATTTTTGATTGGAGATGACATTGTTGCATTCGTTTTTGATCACATACGGTTTGTTTGTGATGAGACTTGCTTTCCGGGATTGGACGTTATGCAACTCTCTTGATATATGCGAGAGGGGACCGTGTATCCTGTGTGACCTCAACGAACGTGCAATCCAATGTTGTACTTTGTATCCCAGAAATATGATGACATTCTCAGTATTTTCGATCTTTGTTTTGATTTCGTTGATATTCCCGTCCACTTCTACGGTGCGAATGGCAATACTTTCCCGTAGTTGGCTATCGAGCCGTACTTCATTATTGCCTAAGTTGAGAATCATCTCGTCCTGTTGTTGCTGAACGGTGATTTGAATCTCGGCGAGGATTGCCTCGTAATTGCTATGAAAATGATCGATGTCTTCCAGGGTCGCCAGTTTTTTCCCGTTTATGGCTTTGGTTCCTTTCAACAGGTATCTTGTACTTCCGGAAATTCCGTGGATCTTGGCCATAATGTTTCCCTCGGTTATTTTCGCCCGTTGAAAACAATCGTTGTCTTATTCAGTATCTTTGTTTTCAGGTGTATTTCTAAACGCTTCGCAGGAATGTCGTAGGCATTGGAACATCGGTGTACGGCAAACGTAAGTAAATAAGATTGTTTGACAGTATATTGTTAGTTGATGGAAATTAAATGACTCCAAAAGAAATTATTCAAAATCCTAAACTTCCTCCTCAAATTATTGAGGCCATCAATAACGATAAGTTTGCTATTTTTTTCGGAGCTGGAGCATCAAGATTAATTGGATGCAGCAGCTGGAAACAGCTTGCTGAAAAACTGATCGAGAGATGTTATAAAACCCCAAAAAAGAATGATACAAAGTCTTTTTGTATAAATTTCAAAGAACGCGAAGATCTTTTAGAAATGAAGGATCCTAAAAAAATTATCACAATATGCCAACATATTCTTAACAAAAATTTGGGTTCTGATGATGATTTTATAGAGGAAATTCGAAAATCATTGGAACCGAGACAAGATCTTATAGAACAAAATATTTATGATGAGTTATTTGGTCTTCGTGGAGTATTTATCACAACCAATATTGATGTTCATTTTGACCAAAAATTCCATCCTTCACGAATCGTAATTCAGAAAGGTGACTTTGATCCGGAAAAAATTGAAAGTTTTAAACTATATCATGTTCATGGGTCAATTTCAGATTTTCCCTCGGTTATCCTAACTGTTAAACAATATATAGAACGTTACAAGGACGATAAACAGTTTAAAGCATTTTTAAATAGGATCTTCGATGGAAAAGTAGTGCTATTCATCGGTTATGGTTTGAATGAATTTGAAATATTAGATTTTTTGATCACTAGTTCAGGAATGTCCGTATCTGAAGAGCCTAAACATTTTATTTTGCTGCCTTACTACCGAGGACAAGATACAATTCTTGAATGGGACGTGCACTATTTTTCACAAATGGGAATCGCTGTCATCCCATATTCAAAAGATGATAAAGGATATGCCCAGTTACTCGATGTAATAAAAAGTTGGAAGAGTGAAATTCTTTATCAGTCTCATTTTTTACACGATAAATTTGAAAAATTGAAGATGGCAGCGAATAATTATGATCCTATCATCGAAGGTGAAACACTCCAGCTAATAAAAAACGACAAACCGTTGGAAAACGAATTCTTCAGACAATTATCAAAAACTGATAATCCGTACCCTTGGGTGAAACCACTCAAAAGTAACGGATATTTTAATCCAAGTAATAATCCAGTTCCGAGTGCGGAATATGGCTTATATTGGAATATCATGGGGGTTCTTGAAAATGTGGCAAAATCAAATAATATTCAACCAACCAACGAAATCACTGATGAAATTGTTATAATAATTGATTCTATAACAGATTACAAAGATGAAAAGGGTCAACGCATCAAAAATATATTGACTGATCGTTTACTCATTCGTGTTATTTTTTTATTGCCATTAAAAGAGATTAACGAGCACTATTTAGATTTCATAAGAATTTGTATGCATACCTACCATGAACGAATTCTTATTGCGGGTGAAATTGGAGAATCGGTCATTCCAAGATTACTCGAAAATAATGACAAACATCTCCTCATTAAACTCCTCGATATCTTATTTGATTTTGAAAAAACCAGCACCCCCACATTTGAACAATATCCTTCCGTCCTTGGCCAATATTATCTTTCAGTTGTTTTAGAAAAATATTCGGAAAAAATAATCCGACTTTGTGAACTTGAAGCAATAGATATCACTCTTCAAAAAATTGATTCAATCGTTGCAGATGATCAAAGGCAGTTTTATGAGGTTTGGATTCCTTCAATCAAAAATGAGGATGAATTCAAAGAAAGATACGATAGTCAATTAATTCATTTCATCTGGAAAGGTTTCAAAATACTCGGACCTATTAAAATTAAAAAACGGATTAATGAACTGTTAAAAAAAGAACATCCAATATTCAAGCGAATAGCCATTTGTGCAATTGATGAGAATTTTAATGACCTTCAGGATTTATTCTGGGAGTGGGGTGTCAATCCTTTAGATGAATATCATCTTAAGCGGGAATTATATGAATTTCTAAACAATCATTGTCAAGATTTTTCCCAAAAGGAACTTAAAAAAATCGTAAACTGGATCGAAACTAAGTCTTATCATGAGGATAGATTATCAGCAGATACGAATGTAGAACAAAAATATCTTGCCAAATGTAAAAAAGAATGGCTATTATCCCTTTTACCCAGGAATGATCCCGATATTCTTGCACTTTATAAAAAATATGATTCAATCAATCCAGTCGAAATACAAAATCCTGGAAGAAGTATTGTTATTGGACATTTTTCAGAATCAGTGAGTCCGATAACAAAAGAAGATCTTCTTGAGAAAAACAATCTCGAAATTGTTCAGTATCTCAATAATTTTAAAGACGACGAAAAGGGATGGGGTAAAGTTTCTGCTCATTCATTGTGTGCTGTTTTCCGCATGTGTATCACAGAAAATCCCCAAAAATTTGTTCAAGATTTAGATCCTTTCTTCAATTTGAAAAGGCCCTATCAACATGAGCTATTTCTTGGATTAACTGAAGCATGGCGTGCAGGGAATAATTTTAAGTGGGATGGAATTTTTCGATTCATCAACTCAATTATTAAATCTAAGGAATTTTGGGAAGAAATCTATGTCGAAGGAACATCAAACTACAGAAATTGGATTATTTCCAGAATTGCAGTTTTAATTGAAGAAGGAACCAAAGAGGATAGCCATTTATTTGAATTGGAACTTTTACCCGAAGCCGAGAATATATTATTGCATCTTGCAAGGGATTCTGAATCCGATCTCTACAACATGGGAGAACTCGTTACTTCGGTCTTAAATTCGAAAAAAGGGATCATTCTTTCAGCAATGATAAATTACTCCCTTTGTTTTGCGCGACATTATCGAAAAGATGTGGAGAAACGATGGATTGAATCGATTGAAAAAGATTTCGAAAAAAGACTTAATCCAGTTATCGAACCATCGGTAGAGTTTTCAGTAATACTCGGCCAATATTTGACAAACCTATGTTATCTGGATAGAGAATGGGTGAAAACGAATATCAATCGAATATTCTCTAAAGAAAATGAAGTGCATTGGAACGCCGCGTTTACGGGATATCTATTCTATTCAAATTGGTACGCAGATATCTATAAATTACTCATGTTAAATGGCCATTATTCCAAGGCTCTTGATACTGAGTTTAAAGATCCAAACATCAATGAACGTCTTATTCAACATATTTGCATTGGTTATCTTGAAGGTCTCGAAAATCTGGATGATGAAGATAGCCTCATTCACCATGTACTCGATACTTGGAAGTCAAAACAAATCATAGAATTAATCCACTTTTTAAGTTGGTATGGCCAAAAAATAACTCCAGAGAAACGGCATACGATACTCCCGCTCTGGAGAATAATATTTTCAAGATCTTCTCAAAATGAGAAAGATTCTGAAAACACCAATATTTTATCTGAACTCAACGAATGGATCTCATTAACTGATGAATTGGATGATGAATCATGTTCCTGGCTAAAGATCTCGGTAAGGTACATCAAGCCTTATGAGTTTAATTTCATTAAACAATTAATTCGCCATTCTGAAAAAAGACCGAAATGTGCTGGTGAAATCTACTTATCTATGATAGAAATGCGCCAATTTTTGGATTTTCAGGATACTGAAGATATCCTAAAATTTGTTACGATTCTCTATGACAAAAAGGAAAAAAACCTTGCAGATGCGATATGCAACCGATTTTTAGAAGTGGGGATTGATTTTCTCAAACCCGTCTATGAGCAAAATATTGGCTAATAATTTAATTTTACCTGAATCATAATTCAATGGAACGTCCTCATTTCGATAATTCTGATTTTAATCCAAAATTAATTGTTTTTCCACCTTCTACAATCGCAATCTCCTCCTTCGTCAATCCATAGAGCTCGTAAACCAGTTTATCTATAGCCCCATCCGTCGCCTCAATCTGTCGGGACAGCATCGTCCTCTCTTGTTCAAGCCTCGCATCCTGCAATTTCTTGTTCAGGTCAAGCATCTGTGTGACGAGTGAAACCATGCGATCGTGGCGGGCTTTGTCAGCCGGATCGGAGAAGTCGATTGTGCGGATAGGGATTTTTGAGATATATGTGATTTTTAACCGATAGAATCCTCCTTGGACCACATCGCATATACCAGCTAAAAAAACTCTAGAGATTTTTGAATTGAGTATTCCTAGCAGATACTTATCGTCAGAAATTATCATCTGGATATTATCATTACCAAAAAAGGCATTTTCATCCAGACTGAATGCAGTAATCTCACTACTGATACCAGGCCATAAAATTTTCTTCTTCTCAAATTCTTTGTAATAACTTGCTCCAAATCTTTGGAGAGCGTACCATTCATAACTGATGTCTGTCTCAGCAAGATTCCTCTGCTTCAATTCAGTTTTGAATCGTGATATGTATTGAAAAATTACAGGATAGTTTTTTTTAAACTCCATTTCAGCATTTTTAGATGCTCCTGTGATGGTCTTATCTTCGTGCAGCGGGAAATGCCAAGGTAAATAAATGAGATATTTATTCGATTTTAATTCACGATATCTTTTGATATCTTTTCCAATTAAAAACGGTTTGATTATTTTTGCATTTTTTGGATCTTCTTCAATAAACTTCTTCTTTGTCTCCTCGTCAATAATGAAAGCGTCATTAAGTCCTGTCTTTATACCATAGAAAATTTTTCCCTGCACAAACTCTTCCAAAGTATTTCCCGATTTTTGAATTTTATTGAGCACATTTTGTATTTGTTCGTTTTCAAGAGTCCAACCATCATCGGTTAGTGTTGTTGGAGATATCGGATGGCAATTTTTTATTATATACTCGTCAAGACTCGAAAAATCAAGAGCGGTAACCCTAGAAGCAAAGAACTCACGTACGGGCATTTCATTTGAAGCCATGAGTATACATGGATATATTGTTGCAGTCTTGAACACTGGTAAAGCGCCAAAATCAATGATTCCGTCGATCTGCTTCGTTAACAAATATTTCCGGAGCGGCTTCCCGTAATTCGCTTTCATCCACTTATTCGCAACAATATATGCGAAATGCCCTTTAGGGCGAAGTAATGAGATTCCTTTTTCGATAAAGTATGCGTAGAGATCCGCCGTTCCCTGATAGACCGCATAATGTGTCTCGAAATATTTCTTCTGCTCCTTCAATCCTTCCTGCCGTACATACGGCGGATTCCCAATCACCGCGTCAAACCCACCCGCCGCCATCACCGGTTCAAACTCCTTTGACCAGTCAAACGGATTAATGCGTTTCACTTCCTCTGCTGGCAATTCAGGAGTCAGGATATCCCAGCCAATCAGCGAGTTCCCGCACTTGATGTTATGATCAAGGCTCGGGAGCGCCCGTTCCGCCGTTATCGTGAGTTGTTTTGAAACCGTCTCCTGATTCTCCTCTTCGAGTACCTTGAGCAATAGCGAGAGCTTCGTCACTTCTACTGCCTGCTGGTCAATATCCACACCGAAAATATTGTTCAAAAGAATCCGTTTCTTCTCAGCCGTGGTGAGTTTCCAGTTGCTCCGCACCCGTTCCGACAGCCGGACGTCCTTGCCATTCCCCGGATTGTAAATCGGGAGATCAATCGTAGCCGCAGATTTCTTCTTTTTCGGTGGCTGCTCCGGAAGGAGTGCCTGCACTGCCGGGTCGGTCACTGAGTTCTTCTCCTTGAAGACCGGCACGAGGTGCGCAATATACCAGTCGCGATGCCAGTCAAGGAGATACTGGTATGCACCGATCAGAAACGAACCGGAGCCGCACGCGGGATCAAGGATGCGAATCTTCGAAACCTCGCGGGGCGTTTTGGCATTCACGAGTTCGCCGACCGTGTGCTTCACGATATACTCAACGATGTATTGCGGCGTGTAGAAAACACCCCCGGCTTTCTTCACTTCTGGCTTATACTCGACCTTTGCCTGGTGCCCTTCCGTAAGCCGGATTACCTTGCCAAGAAACTGTTCGTACACGTGCCCGAGAATCGCGGGAGGAATGAGAGAGAACAGGTACGGGCTCTCCGGGTAGTAGAGCCTTTTTATTATCCCTTTCAGTACTTTGTCGTCAATCGCAAGCGTAAGCGAAAGTGTGTCCGGCAATTCATCCCAATCCGGTTCCTGCTGGAAATGGAAGAGCCCGGAGTTGTATTTGTCATCCGCACACCGGAAGTGCTGGCAGAGCCGCGAGTACACCTGCTCGCCTTCGAGAAGTTTGTGGAGCGTTGCATACTCCTCAATGCCCCGATCCTCACAGATACGCAGGAAGAGAATCCGGTCAATCGTTCTCTGCACGACACTGTTCAATTCTTCAACCGACAGGGTCGGGTTGCGCAGCGCTATATTCTTCGCAAGGGCGTCCCGCCATTGTTCGATCTCGGCTAAAATATCGTCATCAACACCGGCAGTCCCGCGTTTGCCCTTTGTCGTTTCTGCATATTTATCAAACGAGCCGCGAAGGATACTATCCGGTGCGAAGATCGAGACGAGCCAGTCCCACTTTGCGGGATAATCCTTGTACGTGAAATACTCAATCCGTCCTTTGATTGCAGCATCGCTGTTCTCCGGTTTTATCGTGCAATCATAGACCGCGAACTCCTCAAAATTGGTGAGAATCGAAAGCGGGAGTTTCTGGTTCCATGCATACCGGCGCAGTTGCAGGGCTGATTCCGCATCATCTTTGATATGAACGGATGGTTTCTTTGTCTCAACAAGGAATTTCCGGGCGCCGCCGACCTGGAACGTGTAATCGAAAAAGAGGGTCGTGCCACGAATCCGGACCGGTTCCTCGTGCATGACTTCCTTATAGGCTTCAGAAAATCCCTTGTTGTTATCCACGTCCCAGCCGAGCCCGGAGAAAAACTTGTCAACAAATTCCCGCCGCAGTTGTGTCTCGTTGTATTTTCCCAGTATGTATGCCTGACGATGAAATTCGAAACGTTCGATAAGGGATAGGATCGGGTCAGGGGCAGGCATTAGTAATGATCTTTTTACTTAGAGACGTTAAAGGTGTTGCAAATATTCTGATGTTGAATTTCCTCTTTACCCTTCAGC
>Ga0247841_10008718_pt1 | contig 14476 bp, 21 predicted proteins | sample LaCruzMarch2015__2_FD_192410 | JGI IMG/M metagenome (GOLD analysis project Ga0247841, IMG submission 192410) | Freshwater microbial communities from meromictic Lake La Cruz, Castile-La Mancha, Spain - LaCruzMarch2015_18m | ecosystem: Environmental > Aquatic > Freshwater > Lake | place: Spain...
TATCCCAATAAGCGCCCTCAAATAAAGTTAAACCGCCCTCAACCCCCCTTGACCGCCCAGCCGGAATGAACGACAACGCCGCCGCTTATTGGGATAAGATAGCCCCCACGGTCATAGCAAGGGGACACCTCAACGTCCTTTCTGAAGATGCCTTTGCGGAATTGTGTGACCTCCATTCCCGGCTGAAAGACATAAACACCATGATCAACATGGGCGTGGTTCAAAAGTGCGACGGGTGCGGACAGGAAAATATTATTCCCGGCAACCGCTCCTTGCTTCAACTCGACGATAAGTGGAGCGTAAACGACGGTATGCAAACGCAGACCTTCAAGGAGTCCGCCCTGTCAGACCTAAAGCGTAAATACTCGAAATTGTTTCTTGATTATCAAAAGCAATTCTACTTAACCCCCCTATCAAACCGGGGAAACTTTGGATTAGAAAATGGCGATAGCGACGAAAAAGACAATAAAAAAGACAACCTGTTCGACTGATCGGGCTACGCTGTACGCCAAGGCCGTGACCGCCGGGGAGATTGCCGCCGGGCCTTATGTCCGGGGTGCCTGTCTTCGCCATATTCACGATCTTGAGAAAGCTGAAAACGATCCTGCTTATCCGTTCAGATATTGCGAAAAGGAAGCCTCTGGCGCTATCCGATTCTTTGAGGAACATCTTTTCCTGAATGGCGGACAGTTCGAGGGAAAGCCTTTTCTTCTTCTTCCCTGGCAATGCTTTGTTGTCGGCTCTATTTTTGGATGGAAGCGTAAAAGCGACGACATGCGCCGTTTCCGGGTTGCCTATATCGAGACACCCAAAGGATCAGGGAAGAGTCCGCTTGCTGCCGGGATAGGTCTCAAGGGTCTCGTGGCCGACAAAGAGCCGCGCGCTGAAATCTATGCCGCCGCTACCTATAAGGATCAAGCCATGGTCTTATTTCGTGACTCGATAGCCTTTTACGATCAATCCCCGGAATTACAGAAGCGTCTTATCGCTTCGGGCGTAGGGGATAAGCGATGGAAATTGGCAAATGATAAAGGTGGGTTTTTTAAGGTTATATCTTCCGAGAAAAAGGGTCAATCCGGGCCGCGTCCCCATATGGTTCTATTGGACGAGATCCATGAGCACCGGGACGGAACTGTAATTGAAATGCTGCGGGCCGGTTTCAAGTTCCGGCGCCAGCCTCTTTCCTTCATGATCACAAATTCCGGCCATGATAAAACGTCCGTATGTTGGGAGTATCACGACATTGGATGTCAGATTGCTTGCGAACTGCGCCAAAATGATGAATTTTTTGCCTATATTTGCAGCCTGGATGACGAAGACCTTGTTGATGACAGCTATCTTTCCGATGAATCCCTATGGTCTAAAGTCAATCCCTCCATCGATGCCGGGATACCGGGTTATGGTTATATCCGGGGGCAGATTCTTGAAGCTCAAGGAATGGGGTCGAAAATGGCAACGGTCAAGCGGCTTTGCTTTTGTATCTGGACCGAGGCCGACAATCCCTGGATAAGCGGAGAGATATGGAATCCACTCCTTGATAAAGACTTTGACAATTCCCTCCTCGAATCCCGGAAATGCTGGGGCGCCCTTGACCTTTCAGCCGTTAATGACCTGACATCCTACACGCTTTTGTTTGAACCGATAGAGGACGACCCCTTTTGGAGATTAAAGCCCGCTTTCTGGATACCCGGCGAAAACCTGAGAAGGAAGGCGGAGATCGATCACGTGCCCTATGACGTTTGGGTTAAGCAGGGTCATCTTTTCGCCTCAAAGGGACCGACGATCAGCAAAACCGAAGTTATAAAGCATATCCATGAATCATCCCTTAAATATGACATCCAGGGGATCGCCTTTGACCGTGACCGTATGGCAGACTTCAGGGAACTCGCAACAAAGGCCGAAGTGGAATTCGCCTACGGGAAGTGGGACAAAGAAAAGCATCAATGGATTTTTGATAGTCAATCGGGAATCAAAATGATGCCCTTCGGTCAGGGTCCCAAGAGCATGGCCCCGGCTGTCGATAAATTTGAGACTTTCCTGCTTAACAAAGAAATCCGACATGACGGGAATCCGGTGCAGACGTGGTGCATGGCGAATGCTGTTGTCAAGGATGACGATGAGGACGGATACAGGAAGATATCAAAGCGTAAGTCAATCGGAAGGGTTGACGGGGCGGTTACGGCTGTCATGGCTTGCGGGATCGCGGAGAAGAAAGAGGAACATACATCCGGCATGGAAGAACGCGCCAAGGCCGGGCAAGACGTAATTAGATCAATTTGAGGTGAAATCATGACCGATCCAATCCTTTTGAAACCGCGAAGAGTCGCCATGTTGTTAGATTGCTCTATCCGAACCGTCTATGAGTTGGTGAAAAATGGGGAGCTTATCGGCCATAGTCACCATAGGAGCCTCAGAGGTTTGAGAGTTACAACAGAATCAGTGAAAGAATATACCGAGAAATACAAAATTCCCCAAACATCATTTTATCAATGAAATGATTTTGCAAACTCGTCACTTTTGGTTAGTTTCCGCACTACAATAAATCTTTTTAATCTGTCACAATTTACCCAAACAGTCAAAATAGATTTTCCTGACCTTAGCGCGGGGACTTGTGATGCTCAAGAAACTTTCAAACCTTCTCCTTTCGGCGGATGAAAGCAACGTCTATCTGGCGGTGGGCGTTGCCTTCCTCTTCATCGGTGTTTTCTATGTTTACCCCCCTGCATCATTCGTGGTTCTTGGCTTGATTTTCATCGGGCTTGCCTATCTGCAAGCGCAAAAAGAGGGAATAAATGGGCCTACTCAGCAGACATGAGACACGCGGAGCCGTGACGCCGGGACTCTCTCCTAAAGATCCTGCTTTGGCCGATCTTTTCAGTGGCGGTATTAATTCGGCAAGTGGTCAAAACGTGACGGCGGATACCTCTCTTGCAATTTCAACTGTCCTTGCATGTGTGAGCAGGGTCGCCAAAACGTTGGCAATGTTGCCCCTTAATGTCATGCGAAGGCTCCCCAACAAGGGACATGAAGTAGCAGAAAATCACAGGTTGCAAAAGCAAATAAGTTCCCGGCCTAACCGCTGGCAAACATCATATAACTGGCGAATATTATCACAAGTACATGTAATGTTGCGTGGAAACGCATACAGTCGCATTGTTTATTATCCGGGCAGGGGACTTAATGAATTGGTTCCGATGGACCCCGACAGGATACAGCCTTTTGTTGAAACTCCCAACGGTTCGATTTATTTCATGGCCGACAATTCCCCCATGCCCCCGGCGGGGTCTAAGCTCTATTATCAGCACTTCCCCGTTAATGGGAATACGGAAGTCCTTATGGCTGATGAGGTTTTACACGTCCGGGGCATTTCATCGAACGGAATAGTCGGAAAGAACGTAATCAGGCTCATGCGCGAATCAGTAGGGCTCGCCATGGGGACGCAGGAGACCGGGGCGCGACTGTTCAGCAATGGCGCACAGATTTCCAAATGGGTAAAAACTCCTAACAGACTAAGCGATCCCGTCTATGACCGGCTCAAAAAGCAGTTAAGCGAGGGCGGGGAGTTTGCGGGCGCTCGTAATGCTCATAGGACGATGATCTTGGAAGAGGGCCTTGATATTGCGAATCTTTCAATGACGATGGATGATGCTCAATTCTTGGCGACACGACAATTTCAAGTAGAGGATATTGCGTCTTTCCTTGATGTCCCCCTGATCCTGATAAATCGTAGTGGCGACAAAAACCAGACATTTGCCAGTGCTGAGCAAATTATTTCAATGTTCATCACTCACCAGATGTCGCCGTGGTTCAAAAACTACGAGCAGGAAATGAGCGAATCGCTTTTGTATCCGTCCGAATCCGATGAATATTACATAGAATTTGATGTTGATGGAATAATGAGGGGCGATTCTGCCGCTCGCGCGGCTTTCTATCGGGCATTATTCGGCACGGCCTCAATCACTATCGACGAAATCAGGGCAAAAGAACATATGTCTCCGCTGCCAAATGGAGAAGGCAAAAAGGTCTATATCATGTCGAATATGATCCCCTTAGATATGGCGGGGCAGCAAATAACACAAAAACAGGCACTACAGGCGAACGCCTAAGAGGTGAACCATGAAAAAACCTATCCTTCCCAACGAAGAAAGACGCTCCATAAAAATAGAATTACGGGCGCAAGAAGATGGATCACCGACGATCAAGGGCCATGCAGCGGTTTTCAATTCCGCCTCTGAACTGCTTAACGGCGATTTTAGAGAAATAATCCTTCCTGGTGCTTTTACCGATTGCCTGAAAACCGACGATGTAAGGGCGCTGTTCAATCATAACCCGGATAACATTCTTGGCCGCACTTCCGCCGGGACGCTGCGCCTCTCCGAAGATGAAACCGGGCTGGCAATAGAAATCGATCCCCCGGAAACAACCTGCGGCCATGATCTGCAAATCAGCATGAAGCGCGGGGACATCAAGGAAATGAGTTTCGGCTTTAGCATCGGCGAAGGCGGAGACGAATGGACACGCGACCCCGACGGATCGGGGAATTGGACCCGGACAATCAGCAAAATAGAGCGGCTCTATGATGTCTCACCGGTCACTTACCCGGCCTATCCCGAAACTGATTGCGCTATCCGCTCACTCGACAAAATCAAGGCTGAAAGAATGCCAATATATAACGATTTAGAAGCAAGGAAAATGCGCCTCCAGATGGAAGCGGTACTTTAACGACAAAAAGCAGGAGGATTTAAAACGATGAACGCAAAATTGAGGGAAATGCTGGACAAGCGGAATCGGCTCATCACGGAGGCGCGAACCGTTGTTGACAAAGCGGACGCTGAAAAACGCGCCATGACCGATGAGGAAAAGGGGCGGTATGACACCATCATGAAAGACGCCGGGGACATCCGGGAAAACATTGACCGGGAAACGCGGCTGATCGAAGCCGAAAGGGAGAACGCAGCGGACGCCCTAAGAAGCAAGGGGAGCCCGGAAGCGCCCCCGACCCCGGAAGCGGAGTCAAGGCAAAAGGCTTTCAGGAGCCTCCTCGTCACTGGGAATCTTTCGGCGGATGAGGTGCGGAGCCTGACCGCCGGCAGCGACATTCAGGCCGGTTATCTGCTGGCCCCCCAGGAATTCGTGCAGCAGTTGATTGTTGCCGTAAAAAACAAGGTCTTCATCGAGGCTTTAGCGACTTCATTCAACACGAATAACGCCAACGGCCTCGGATTCCCGACGCTTACCGACGATGTTGACGATTTCGAGATGGTGACGGAAATCAAAACGGCCCCTGAAGATACGTCGGCAAAGTTCGGAAAGCGCGAACTCAAACCGCACCCGGCCCGGAAACTTATAAAGATGTCCGACAAGCTCCTTCGCAGCGACGGCATGAACGTGGAGTCCATCATGATGGATCGCCTCGCTTACAAGGCGGCGATCACAAAGGAGTATAAATACCTGCTGGGGACCGGTGTCCAGGAGCCTCTTGGCGTGTTTGTTGCCTCCGCTCAGGGCGTCCCCGCAAGCCGGGACATCACGACCGACATGGAAGCAACCGACTTCACCGCCGACGCTCTCAAGGCCGTTAAATACAGCCTCAAGGCTCAGTATATGGAAAAGGCGAACTGGCTTTTCCATCGTGACGGAGTGGCGAAAATCGCCAAACTGAAAGACGGAGCCGGGCGGTATATCTTCGAGCTGGCCGATGCTATCGGTGCAATGGATGTCCTTCTCGGCCGTCCCCTGAAAATGTCCGAGTACGTCCCCAATACCTTCACGGCCTCGCAGTATGTCGGCATGTTCGCGGACTTCTCCTGGTACTACATCGCCAACAGCCTTGCCTATCGGATCAAGCGGCTGAATGAACTGTTCGCGGCTACGGCGGAAGTCGGATTTGTTGTTGACTTCGAGTTTGACGCAATGCCGGTCCTTGCCGAGGCCTTCTCCCGGATCAAGACGGGGACGTAATAAGCAACGGACACAATAACCATTTACGGCCCCGCTATCACGGCGGGGCATAAAAAGGAGATAAAATCATGAACCTCTTGAATGAAGTCAAAATCACCCCGGTCCTTGGATATTATGCAGCGGGAGTTACCGAACGCAAGGCCCCGACCATTATTGATACGGCAGGATATGACGGCTGTCTGTTTCTCTATCTTTTCGGGACAAATCTGCTTGAAACGGCGGTCCTTAACTGTTGGATTTACGGGCACGATGTTGATGCCACGGGCGGAACCAAACTGACCACGGCCACGGTGGCGCATACCGTCACGGCGGCAAACGCCCTGCTTGCCAAGTCGGCTATCGCTATCGATGTTTTTCAGCCGGACCCGGCCCTTTATCGCTACCTGGAAGCCTCCATTGATCCCGATATGGCCAATGCTGAGATTCTGGGCATCATTGCTATCCAGTATAACGGCAACGTGAAGCCGGATGCAAACGCGGTATTGCTGGCGTCTAACATCGAAGTTTTCCCGGCAGCGTAACGCGCGAATATGACTTGAAGGAGGTCATGAAATGAAAAAGGTTTTTGCAATCACCCTAATGCTCATGATGATCGCCACGATTGCATGGGCAGCGGGCGGCTACAATACGAAAGTCTACATGAAGCAGGGCGGGGCGGAGCAAGTCGTCGGCAGCGGGGGAAAGGTGACGGTTCAGTCCGGCGGCATCGTTGATGTTGAATCCGGCGGATCTCTCAAGATTGCCGGGACCGCCATCACGGCCACGGCAGCCGAAATCAATAAACTCGATAATGCCACTGCCGGATCTTCGACCGCGAAAATTTACGTGAATACAGAGGGCAGCGACACGAACGGGAACGGCAGCATCTTTGCCCCGTATAAAACGCTTACCAAAGCCTTCACGGTCGTCACGACTGCGCGAAAAACGGTGATTATGAGCGGCGGCGACTATGACGAGGCCGCGGCGGTGGTATGGCCCAGCGTCAACGGGGTCATCGTCGAAGGGATCGACGGGGATGTGGTTATTTCTTCTGCGGCCAGCATTACCCACGTCATCGGAATCGATCCCGCTGCGGCTTCCGGCACCTGGTCCGCCACCCTGAAGAACATCGAAATCGACCACGGGGATATCGTCGGTTTGCAGGTAGATAATTCCGTTGTCGCCAAAAGAATCAACCTCTACCTGAAAAACTTCACCGCAAGCGCCGGTTCCGGATCTTCCATCGACATCAACCGTAGCGGAGCGGCTGGTGATGCGATCCGGGTCTATGCGGACGGTGAAGGCAATACGATCGAGGGCCTTGTCACGGTTATCACGGAAAGCACCGATGACCGCTTCAGGTTCAAGGGTTATCGGCTCATCGGCGGCCTGACTGTTGTCGGCGCCGTTGCTTCCGAGGTGACGCTGATTAATTCCGGGGTGCTTACGTCCGGCCTCACCGTGGACGGAGCAAATAAACTGACTAATGTTGGGTGCTGGTACGAAACGGACGCCAACCCGAACGTCTACACGGCATTTACGAACGCTTACGCAACCTATTAATCTAATCCCATAGGTGGAGCCGGTCACCCGGACGGCCCGCCTCGCTCCCCGAAATGGAGAGGCTTAAAATGCTTGAAATACGCATGAAAACAATATCGGCGGGGCCTGATGGTGTAAGGCATCCCGGCAAAACATACCTGGTACCGAAAGGTGAGGCCGCTGCGCTGGTGAAAGGCTGCTTTGCTGAAACGGCAACCATAAAAGCACCGGAAAGAGCTGTTGTCAGTTCGTCGGAAACTGCGATTGATGGCCCGGAAGAGACGACTGATGGTCTGAAGGTAAAAAACCGAAAACGTAACCAGTAAGTGAGGATAGAACAATGGCAATCACAGTTACGACACCGGCGGTAGGTCCGGGAGCATACAAGGGGTTTATCATCAATGGCGTTTCGGCGGATGCGTCGGGCTGCGAAGAATTAAAGGCGGCGCCGGCGGCTGGTAAGTCTATCCATATCACGCATCTGACCATCAATAACGGAGCGAACGCCTTATCGCACACCATCGGCGAAGGCGAAGCGACGCCCGGAAGTGTTGACACGGCGCTCATCGGCCCTATCGCAATGGTGGCCAATTCGTCAATCCAATGGGATTTTTACCCGCCCATGAAGCTGACAGCGGCGAAGTCTCTGGTGATTGATTCGAGTGGAGCCGGGGCGGTGTGCGTCTTTGCAGAGGGATTTGTAGCGTAAGGGAGGGCAGGCCACGAAATACAAGATCCTACAAGTCCTGATAATCTTGCAATTTGCGCTGGTGACATTCGGCTCATACTGTTTTTCGGCATCCGTTGACCGTCCTTCATGGGTTGAACATTGGGACATGGCGCAGGCCTTAATAGCCTTTCTTTTCCTTGCGTTGACGTGGTTCATGGTGCGGACATTATGGAAAATAGACGACAATCAGACAACTCTTTTCAATCGGATGAACGGCCTTGAGACTGAATTTTACACCCTAAAAGGGCAGCATGAAGCCATATCCGGGAAGTGTAAGACATGAAACCTGAAATCAAAAAGCTATACGACTCCAATATTGGCGACTTCGGGAATCTCGAACCGGATCAGATCATGGGCTTAACCATGTATGCAGAGGCGCGGGGCGAAAACAGGGCCGGGCGCGTCGCCGTGGGTACGGTCATTCTCGAAAGGGTGGATCATCGGAAATGGGACGGGGAAAACATCATGGATGTCTGCCTGCTGCCCTATCAGTTCTCTTGCTATCTTCCCAGAGATCCGCAACGGGCAAAACTTGCCCTCATAGCGAAGGATTTCCCTTTTCATTATCGGAAATCGCTACCCTTGCAGCAATGCACGGATATTTCCCGGGGACTGATGGACGGAACCATTCCGAGAGACCCGGAATTAGCGGCGGCCCATTGCTGCCAATACATGAACCCGAAGACGGCGGAACCGGGTCAGGAAGCGCGACTGTTGAAATCGGGCATGAAGATCATCAAGGACGTGGGGGCGCATCGTTTCTACGCATGAAGACCGGTAGAGTAAAACAGATTGAAGCGGCGAAGAAGGAAAAACGGCAACGGCGGAAGGCGAAGAGGAAAAAGAAATGAACAGTGCGAAAATCATCAGAATATTGGAATTAGCGGCTCCCTTTTTCGGTGTGAATCCAGAAGAGTTGAAACTTGCCATGGCCATTTTGGAAGTACTTGGAGAAGAGGTTAAGAAGTGAGCAAATTCCTATCGGACTTAGACGTTCGCTGCATCAATGACGGTAAGTGGGTGCTTGATTCTCCCCTCCGTTATCAATCTGACATCCTGGGATTGATCGAAGTTCCGGCGGGATTCGAGACCGACTTTGCCAGCGTTCCCCGCGTACCTTTTGTCTACATGGCCTTTGGGGACCGGGCGCATCGGGAAGCGGTGCTTCATGATTTTCTATACCGGATTGACGCAGTTCCGGCGGCAACCTTCGACCAGGCCAATGATGTTTTTTTGGAGGCCATGGAGGAGCGCGGGAAGGGCTGGTTTGTTAGACGCATGATGTATTGGGGCGTATGCATGGGCGGGCGGGGATCTTATCACCAAAAAAGGATAGGCGACAAGCTATGAACGAAATCCTTACCGACAACTGGTGGAAATGGCTGTTCACGAATTACTCCTATACCATCGGTCTCTTTATTGCCCTGTTGAAAGCATGGGCAGTCGTCAATCCTAACGTGCCGTCAAACAAGATTCTTGATTTGTTCAAGGTGAAATGATGAACGTAGTCCTCAAAACCGCGCCGTCCATCGAACCTCTGGCCCTCCTTGAGCTATGCGATCACTTGCGCATCAAATCGGACACCTTTGCCGAATCACTGGACCCCTACACCTGCACGCCTGCCGGAAGTCACCCGGTCGTTACAGGCTACACGCTCTTGGGGACCGGCATTGAGGTATTAGGTAAAAAGGCGATCGTATGTATTCGCCCGACAAATAACGGCGCCGGGGCGACTGTTGATTGCAAAATTCAGGAATCAGACACGGACGTAAGCGCGAACTATACCGACTGGACCGGCGGTGCATTTACGCAGATCACAGAGGCAAGCGATACGATTATCCAAAAAAAGGAATATACCGGCAATAAAAGATATATTCGCACGGCCTCAAAGACGCTCGTTAATGCCTGCGATTTCGGGACCGATATCACTGTTGAGAGCGCAGAGGCGACGTTAAGCGACGACCTGACGGACGCGATCACGGACGGACGGGAAATAGTGGAGAATCACACCCGGCGGGCGCTGCTCAGTCAGACATGGCTTTATTATCTCCCCTACTGGCCTTCTTCCTGCAGAAGCGGCCCGGATCAGCGCGAACCTGACCGGATTGTTATCCCCTTCGGCAATCTGCAGGATGGATCCGGAACGGCCCCCATTATCACCTACAAGGACAGTGACGGCACGGTCACGACAATGACCGTTGACACGGATTACCTTGTGCAGACCAACGGAGAACAGTGTGGCAAGATCGTATTGCCGGAAGGCGTATCATGGCCCACGGCGACCCTGTGGCCCTCAAACCCGATTTGCATTGAATTTACTTGTGGGTGGGCTTCGGCGGCCCTGCTCCCCCGGAATATCAAGAGGGCGTGTAAGTTCGCGGCGGAAGACCTTTATTATCACGGCAACCGGCATGATGTCTTGAAGCCTGCTATTGAATCACTTTTGGTCAATTACCGGCTACCGAGGGAGTTTTAATGGCCTACAAACCGACTTCACCCGACGAACGGGACACCAAGATCACCATTATCCGCGTAGTAGGCGGGGTAGATGTCGTCATAGCCTCAAACGTATGGGCGAAAAAGACGACCCATAGAAGCGACGAAGCTATCCAGGCAATGGCAGCAACCGGGACGGCTACCCATAACTTTCGGATGCCTTACAATCCGGCGGTGCGGAGCAAGGACATCATTAAAGAGGGAAGCAGGCGCATGGCGATCATCGGGCCGCCGATGCCAGTTGAGGGACGCACCATGATGGATGTTACGGCGAAGGAGGCGGGCGGATGACCATCGACAATGCCGACGTTGAAAATCAACTTGCAGAGGCCATAAAGACGAAGTTCAACGCCCTCATCGCCGGTGAGCATAACGCTTTCTGGATTGCCGTAAACGGGCAACTTGCCGACGGCGACGCAACCGGATGTAGCTATCCCTATGCCGCTTTCTGGACTGTAACCAGTAATGACGACCCGACATTTACAGAGGAATTTACGGATCATTTAATTCAGTTCGATTTCTTTTCGGTGGTGAGCGCGGCGGAGGCGCGGACGCTCCGCTTTTTGGCAAGGCAGTTATTTCACGAAAAGCCGCTTACAATGACCGGAAGCACGGTAATCTGGATACGCGAATCAAACAGGGTAGGCGGGGACCAGCCGGAAGATATTCCAACAGAGGATGCAGGGAATAAGGTTTGGCACCCGATTTCAGAATATGAAGTGCGAACCTCTTTGAATTAAACGAAATTAACCAATTAGGAGGACAGACCAATGGCAAGAGCGGCAATTAAGACAGGAGTATTGGCGGGGATTTACATCGGCGCAAATAAGGTTTTGGGGGCAAGCGAATATTCGGCCTCTGGAATCGCGGCAACCTTCATCGACGCCAACGAGTTCGGCTATCCGATCAACAAGAAAGTCCCGGACGGAACCATTGACCCCGGCACAATCAGCGTCCCCAATGTCCTCAAAGACCCTGCGGACCTGACCGGGCAGGCGTTACTAGACGCAGCTTGCGCAGCAGGAGCGGGATATGGCCCCGACGAAATCAAGTTCATGCGCGACGCGACGAGTTACTACACGGTGGACACCGGCGGCTTGATTTACGTGTCGAAGGCGGCAAGCGGCGGACTGAAACGTAACGGCCTGGAAATTACCTCTTATGAGTTCCAGATTTCCGGGGCGCTTCTGGTCCTCAAGCCGTCCCTTGTCTCCATCGCCGTCACGGCGACCGGCGGAGCGGCAACGGTCGCCGTAGGCGCAACCAAGCAGATGATCGCAACTGGCACCTACTCAAGCGGCCCCACGGCAGTTCTGACAAGTCAGGTTACGTGGGCATCGGCTGATGAAACCAAGATTGTTGTCACTAAGGGAGGCCTTGCGGCTGCTGTCGCTGCTGACGCCGGGACGGACATCACGGCCACGCTCATGGGCATTGTCGGAACCCTGTCAATGGAGACCACCTGACCTTAATCGTCATATCATCGGCCTACGGGCCGGAAAGAAAATAGGTGAATTATGTTTTTTGACTTGGATGCAGCACTTGGCGAACGCTTTCAGTTTTTCGGATCACGGCTTGATCCTAACACCGGCGATACGATTTATGACGAACCGGCTGGTGATGCTTGGGTAACTATCCGCAGCCTTACCCCGTTTTACGAAGAGCGCATGGCAAAGCGGAAAAAGGTAGTCGAGCATGTCCTGAACACGAAAAGCAAGGCAATGGAGCGGCTATCATTTTATCCAGAACAGTCCATGGATGAAATCAAGGCGGAGCGTGACGATGCCTGGGATTACGCCATAACCGACTTCGAAGGCTTCAAGGATGCAAAAACCGGGGAGGTTATCGAATGCACACGGGAAAACAAGATCAAGATGATGAAGGCTCCCATCTTTGATCGTTTTGTTGCTCGGTGCTTGCAACTCCTGGCCGCTTCCGGTGTGAAGGATAAAGAGGAAAAAATAAAAAACTGATTGAGGCGGTGGAGTTTGCGGATTTGCAGGCTTCACCCGCCTTAACCCTTGAAGACGGCACGGTTGTCACCGCTTGCGACCGTTGCCGGGAAACCTGGGAACGGAGCAAGAAAGAGCCCCCTTGCGAAACTTGCCGGGTTGACCTCCTTGAAGAAAACGAGGACGCGGCCCGGATTTACAGGATGATCCGGGGGCAGGTGATCACCCGGCATAATGGTAAGTATGACACGATCATGGACCTGAACCACTTGGCGCTATGGGCGGCGATTGACGGATACGGGATAAAGGACAGGACCGGGTGTTTTGAGAAGGTGCTGACGGTATTTCATCATTTTCAGAATGAGGATAGGGGCGATGAGGGTTGAAAATTGGGCTCCGGCTGAAGTGACGGTTGAGATAGAAAAAATGGCTATGGATAGGATTGAAAAGGCCGCCGAAATAGTGGCCTCTATCGCCCGCGATCTTGTACCTATCGGAAAGCCACGCCCTGTATATAAAAAAGGTCAATATGCGGGGAAAGCATGGACTGCCCGAGAATCACAGACTTTGAAAGATTCTATCCGCGTCAGGCGTCTCTCAGGCGATCCGTTTTTCAATGTAAGGGTATACGCAGGGGCAAGGCAGTCTGACAAATTGACGGCCTATTACGCGCACATGGTGGAATATGGGAGTGTCCATAATATAACCCCGAGAAAGCCCTTTCTCAGACCCGCCATGCGATTAGCAAGGGATAGGATTGCGAACATTATGGAGAATGGCTAATGGCAACGCCAATCGGTAAAATTTATGTCGAACTCTCCCTTGACGATAAGGTTTATAAGGAACGCCTTAGTGGGACTCTGACCTCTACGGAAGCCACGGCCAAAGGCATAGAAACATCTTGGAGGGCTCTGGGAGCGAAGAATGACGCCACGTATGACGCTATGCGCCGTTCCTACGAAAATTCCCTTACCCTTATCAAGAACAGCACCACGGCAACCCATGCCGATATTATCCGCGCTCAGGAAGCCGCCGCGAATAAGATCAAGACCCTCAACGAGCAGCAGTACGGACATCATACCTCAATGATCGAGGGCATGAAAAAGAACTGGGTAGGCCTTACCGCCGCCGCCTATGCCGCCTATGCCGCTTTCAATCAGGCTGTTTCCTACATGGACATCGGCGCGAAGGCCATGCAAGTTGAATCCTCTTTTGAAATCATGTCAGAGGCCGCTGGGATCAACGGTGAAAAGATGATCTCCGCAATGAAAGAGGCTACAAAGCACACCATAGATGATTCCGACCTCATGTCAAAGGCCGTTAAGCTGATGCTTAATGACTATAAGCCGGATCAGATAGTAAAGTTTTCGGAACTCGCCGTGACAGCTTCTCAATATGCGGGGGTGAACGTGTCCGAAGCATTTGAAATGATGAATGATGCTATCGCCAACAAGACCCCGAAAGCTCTTGTGAAGCTCGGCGCAATGACGAAAGATCAGATGAAGGTAGTCACGGAGGCCGTGAAGCAGGGAGCCGATTCTAATTCCCTCTACGAACTATCAGTGGCGAATCTCACCTTGAAACAGTTGATGTTGCAAGGCACCCAAAATGAGTCCACGCTTGCCCTCCAGAGGTATCATGCAGAGGTTGGCGAGTTGACCGAGACTCTTGGCAAGGGCCTGATATGGGTCATGGGCGGGGTCGTGAAGTCCTTTCAGCTCGGGGCGTCAATGGCAATGGGTCTTGTAGCAGGATTTGCCGGAATCGGTTCTGAAATGAAGGACATGACAGCAACCGCCATTGAACTTGTTTCCGG
>Ga0247841_10008719_pt1 | contig 14475 bp, 25 predicted proteins | sample LaCruzMarch2015__2_FD_192410 | JGI IMG/M metagenome (GOLD analysis project Ga0247841, IMG submission 192410) | Freshwater microbial communities from meromictic Lake La Cruz, Castile-La Mancha, Spain - LaCruzMarch2015_18m | ecosystem: Environmental > Aquatic > Freshwater > Lake | place: Spain...
CCAGAATGACCGAATAGCTGTTGTGGTCGCGCAACGAGACCGGTTTGGCCGTCCCGGTCACCTCATTGCGCTCCGACTTGTAATGCCCGAGCACATAGGAGCGCAGGGTCCGCTCCTTGCTGTCGGCTCCGGCGGCCTTGTTGTAGGCGATGCGCTGCACCGGCACCAGCAGGGTGGTGATCGCGTCCACCAGAGTCGACTTGCCGGAGCCGATATCACCGGTCAGGAGACAATTCCTGCCGTTCAGGTGCAGCGTCCAGCATCGCTCGTCGAAGGTACCCCAGTTGAAGACCTCGAGCCGCTGGAGGCGAAAGCCCGCCAGGGTATCGTCCGCAACGAAATCCAAATCCAGAGTCAGCGGCTCATTCATCGCTCGTACCGTCGATGGCGCCCGTCGCTCCCGCGAGTTGGGCCTGATAGGCGGCCAATCGCGTATCGAAGTCTGCCAGCCATTGGGCATCGACAAAGGCCTTGAGGATGCGCCGCACCTCGAAGCCGGACGGGCCGCTGGTCGCCTTCAGACGGCGCACGAATCCCAGCTCGATGACCTTGTTCAGGTGCGTATCGATCTGGTCGATGAGCCTCGCCTCATTGCTGCTATCGGGCAGAAAGACCCGCATCAGCTCGACGATGTCCTCGCGGGTGAGCACGAGCCTGGTGTCACCGCCGCCGGCATCCGACTCGGCGAGCTTCTTGCGCAGTAAGGCCAGCAAGAGACTGACCGGAAACGACAGTGGCCGGCGCGCGACCAGGCGGGGCAGCCGCGGGGCGGCCTCCTCCGCGTCCGGTTCGGGGCGGCTCTTCAGGAAGGCATAGCCCTCGGCCTCGTCGAGCACCAGTTCGAGGCCCAGGACCGCGACAGTGTCGCGCACCCGGGCCTGCAGGGCGAGCAGCGCGCCCCACAGGCGCTCGTCACCTTCGCGGTAAATCACCCCCTTGAGCAGCGTGATCGCCAGCGCCGACAACTCCGCGCCGGCGGCAAGCGGTGTTGGTTCTTCGATATCCTCACCCCACAAAGATGACGCGCGGCAGCCGCGCGCAACGTTCCATCGCGTCACCGCCGGTCGTCAGCGCCGGCCAGGCGATCACTTCCGGGGTGTCCTCATCGACGACGATCTTGAACGAGTCGCTGCCCAATTGCAGATAGGCCACCAGTTCGGCCAGACCCTGCTGCAAGGGCCGCGTCTGCGTCAGTTCGCGCAGCGTGACCTGCGCGCGATCCTGCAAGGCGTGGCGGATATGGTGCGCGAGCGCCGCGCGATCCACCATGATTTGAGCGTAAAGCCCGGCGGCATCGCAATCGGAGTCACCCGCCTCCAACGCGATATCCGCGATCAGCGGCTTGCGCGCCGGGGTGAACAGCGGACGCTCCATGGGCAGTTCCACCGCGGCGGCGGACTCCGGGATCTCCATCACCGCACCCGGGGGCGGCGTGTCGCGCAACGCCAGGGCCTTGGCCTCGATGCCATGCAGGATGTCCATGATACGGCGATTCTCAAGCCACGCCTGATCGTCCAGAAAGCGCCGCAGTTGCTGCGAGAGTTGCGCCACCGTGCGCTGCGTATGCTCACCGGCCTCCAGCCAATCGTAATGCACCCGCCTGGTGCGTGCATCCGGATTCAATGCCGCCACCGGGGGCAATTCGAGGATCCGCGCCAGCAGGTCGGTCAGCTCCTCTTGTCGGCGGCTGGACATCAGGAAATCCCAGAAGGCCCGGAAACTGCGTCCCTGATCGGAATCGGCGATCGCATCGCGCTCACCCATGATCTCCTCCAGCAACGCCCCCTTGGCCCCCTCCCAGAGCGCGATGCGCTCGCGCACCCGCCGATCCAGCAGGCGAAAGTTATGCTCCACCTCACGAAAGTCGGTTAGCAGGTCGCGGGCCAGTTGGGTAAACTGCTGGAAGCGATCCTTGAGCGCGGTGTCGTCCAGGAGCGGCACGTCGCCCGCCGCGACCAGGCCGATCTCGGCATCGATCTCGTCGCGCCGTTTCTGCAACTCGGCGATACGCTTGGCCGGATCTGACTCACTGCCCGCGGACATCTGCTGGAGCAAGGCAAACAGCGTCAACAGGCGTGACTCGGTGCCGACGAAACTGCGTTCAGTCAGGGTCCCCAGCCAGGCGATGACCTTTTCGGTCGCGGGTGTCAGGTCGAATTGCGGTTCGTCCGACCCCCGTGCGTAAAACTTGCGCAGCCAACCCTTCTCCGGACTGGCCCAGTCATTGAGGTAGCTGAGTGCGGACTTCGGGAAAGCGTCCGCGCCCAGGCGTGTGCGCAGTTCGTACAATGCGTCCTCCAAGGCCTCGGCCAGATCGGCCGCCCCCATCACCCGCACATTCGGCTCAATGAATACGCGCTGCAGAAAGCTCGCGACCAGCGCGGCATGGTCGGACCGCAGCAGCCGCCAGCCGGGGTGGTGGGTGCGCAGGGTTTCGAGGGTGTCAAAATCCATCGTGATGATACGCTCAAGGATGACCGTGACCAGTCTCTGCGCGAACTGGTGGCCGGCAGATGTCCATTGTACCCTGCGAACGCGGCAAACGCCTCCGCGGCCCGCGCTTGTTCGACCGCGCCGAGCACAGCTCGGCGTCTCGTGTCGAGTGGGAGAATACTGCTTCACACACTCAGAGGACTGAACGCATGGCGTGGATTCTGTTGCTGGTGGCCGGGATACTTGAAGTTGGCTGGGCCATCGGGCTCAAATACACCGAAGGATTGACACGGCTCTGGCCAAGCGTCTTCACTCTCGCGGCAATGACCGGCAGCGTCATCTTGCTCGGCATCGCCATGAAGTCGCTCCCAGTGGGCACCTCCTACGCGGTGTGGGTCGGAGTCGGGGCTGTGGGAACAGCCATCCTGGGCATCATCCTGTTCGGTGAGTCGGCCAACGCGGGTCGCCTGGCCAGCCTTGGTCTCATCGTCGCGGGTATCATTGGGCTCAAGCTGGCAACGCCAGGGTAGTCGGCCGTGGTCTGGGGGATTCCGGGGACAGTATACTCAACTCCATCCGGCGGGTGCGAAGCGGCCCGACCGCCGCTTCCGCCCGTCACCCCGAACGCGCTACCTTGGCAAATCCGACCACCCCATCAACCACTCATCCAGGCGATGCCGCCCGAGATGCCAACCGCAAAGTTGCGCCCGGTGGTGCCCAGGGCCACGGCGATGCCGCCGGTCAGGTACTCGCAGGCATGGTCGCCAACCCCGTCCACCACCGCGGCGACCCCGGCGTTGCCCGCACCGAAGCGCTCGCCGGCCACGGTAGATGTCATATAGCCTTCGGACGTGATAACCGGACGTAGGGGCGGGTTTCAAACCCGCCCCTCCACGAAAGTCTGTCTTGATATAAGGTGCGAACGCTATAGCAGGGGCGCAACGGATACTCGCATGACCGGTGGCGAAGATAAAATCCCGTCAGCCCAACGTGCGCGCCAGATCCGCCGCAGTGACGACCGGAACCTCACCATACCGCCCAGCCGTGAAATCCTTATCGCCAGTCACGAGGATGCCTGGTTCGGGCGGAGTGGCGGCCAGCGCGAGGAAGGGTCGGTCCTTCGGGTCGCGGATCGGGAATGGGCAATCCACCGGCTCGACCACCTCGGCGATCTGCTCCAGTCGCACCAGAAAGGCGACCGGATCGACCTTGGCGCGGGTGAGATAGGGTTGCAGCCTCGGGCGAGTGAGCACGTCGCGCAACTCTGCAAGGGTCTCGGAGCTGAACACGGCCGTGATGCGACCGGCGACAATGGCATCGACGATCTTGCCTGGGGCGCCGGCCTTCGAAAGCAGACCGGAGATCAGGATATTGGTGTCAACGATGGCTCGCACGCTCGTCCCGAACAGCATCGACCAGCAGCGCAATCTCGGCCGGATCGAACGGGTCGTCGGCGGCGGCCAAGCGCAGCCGCTCGACCATAGCTTGCAGCGCGTCTCTAGCCTCGGCCTGGTCCTCGGACTCGATGATGATACCTCCCTTGATCGGGCGGACGCGCACCTGATGGGATAGACCGCCAAGATACTCCGGCGGAATGAGCAACCCACGGTCCTCGATCTGTAATGCATTCATGATTTTGACGCGTTCGGCACTGGGGCCTTTGATGGCGATTGCGCGATTGTAACGTTGCTTTCTTGGAAATTTTGGGGTGGTAGTTTTGGGGACAGTATACTCAACTACATCCGGTGGGTGCGAAGCGGCCCGACCGCCGCTTCCGCCCGTCACCCCGAACGCGCTACCTTGGCAAATCCGACCGCCCCATCAACCCCTCATCCAGGCGATGCCGCCCGACATGCCAACCGCAAGACACTTTCTACGGGCAGGGGGCAGGGGGCAGGGCTTGCACTCACGCAGCCGCGCCGGTAGGAGGAAACGCATGATTGAAAGACCTGATCCCACTCCTCGCTTGCCCATGCCCCCAGGCTCAGAGACCGCATGACAGCGCTACATCAACCCACGGCACTATTCCCCGACCTCCTGCAATGCGTCGGCCATCAACGAGGGGCTGAGATACAAGCCTTCGCGGATTAACCGCTCAACAACCGGCCGCGCGGCGGCTATCCAACCCATACGCTGACGACTATCCGGTCAAGCACACCAATTCCTCGCGTAACTCCGCGATATCGGTCTGCACCGCGGACACCCGGCGGCGGTAAAGCTCATCCAAGAATCGGGGCCGACTAATAGCGAGGATGTCGGCTCCCTTGCTTTGCGAGATACGCCCCTCAGCGTAACACTGCACCACGGTGGCGGTCTTGACCTCCGCGGCCAATTGGCCCGGTCCCTGACGCAGCGCGGACATGGTACCGGCATCAAAATCGAGGACGATTTGGGTCATTGATGCACCTTGATTAAAGTGTTACTCGGGGGTCACGGGGCGCGACAAGCCGTCGTGCAAAGACGAAGGGATTCCGGGGACAGTATACTCAACTAAGTCCGGCGGGTGCGAAGCGGCCTGACCGCCGCTTCCGCCTGTCACCCCGAACGCGCTACGTGGGCAAATCCGACCGCCCCATGGGATTAATCGGGGACGTACCCTGGTTCACCCCCAGACGACACGATAAACCCAGTCACGCCAGCCCGCTGGCCCCAACAGCACGCCGCAATCGGTCGACGACCTCTGCCGACACACGAAAATTGGTTTCGCCGAGCAGTCGCTCGACGGCAACGCAATCGATCAAGGCAAGATAGCAAAGTACCGAGGTGTCGCAAACGACCGTCATGGTACTGGAGTATTGCGCAGACTCGCGATGTCCGTGGTCACTTCTTCCAAGGTCGGCGCCGGCCAGGCTTGATGCTCGGCGAGGAATGCCTGCGTGTCCCAGTGCGATGTATGTCCGAGCAGGTCCCCGATCTCGGCTCGAGAGAGCGTCCCGGTCCGATAAGACTCGACCGCGAAGCCTTCCAGTACAGCGCGCGGTACGTCGGTGCATAGCGATTGGAGACGCCTGAGCACGGGATCGGGAATATTCAGAGTGAGGGTCATAACAGGGCTCAACAGTGTGCATTGGTGTTGTCGAGCTTGGCTCGATCATGGGATTGACTTCGCAGAGAGTGTCGGGACTTAGCATACGCCATCCGCAGCGCCAAAAAAAAAGCGGTCCACAGGCCGTTTTGTCCGTCTCTCGGGGGCGGGACGCCCCCGCTCCTATCGCGACAAATCCGACCGCCCATCAACCATTCATCCACCGCCCTTGCGCACTGCCACCCCTCGCGGACGGCCCAAACCACCAGCGATTGGCCGCGGCGCATATCGCCCGCGCCGAACACACCGGGGATCGAGGTCAGGTAGGCATCAACTCCCTCGGTGGACACCTTGACGTTGCCGCGGGGGTCGAGTTCCAGCCCGGCCTCGGCCTTGAGCGCATCGAGCATGGCGTCATGTGGGTAAATCGGGGACGTACCTTGCGATGTCCGTATCCAACAGGTACTGGATCATTCCGTCCAGTTTTCCAAGGGGTTGCGGGGACTCTCGACGGGATTATCACGCTCGGCGAGGAAGTCATGCGGTAATGGCGACTCGTCCAAGAGGGCAAACAGGAGCGCCAAGCGGTCCTCGTCGGGACCGGGCGCTTTGGAGCTCAGGGTAATCTCGCCGGTCGCCTCATCTTTGCGCACCCAGACCTCCTCGTCGGCCAGTTCAAAGCCCGGGGGCAGGCGTAGGGTCTGCTGGTGGCCGATGGTCTCAAGTTTGCCAATTGCGATCATGTCGGTGGTAGCTCCTACAGGTTAGCTTATACCAGCCGGACCGCCAACGAAAAAGCGGCGCTCGGACCGCTTTCTCCATGATGGATCAATCGGGTGCGTACCCGGTTCACCCCTTTGTTCAGACCCTTAGCTCCCTGCCTGCCCCCTTCGCTGCCTTGATCCCTTGGCTTGTGGTCGCGGACGCTGTTCCAGGTCCCGCGGACCACGCCTAGACGGCGTCAGCCAACTCCAGCCGCCGTTCCACGCGCTCCAGGCGGCGGCGCAGGTCGGCGATCTCATCGGCGCGAGCGGCGTCGACCGCGTGGAAGGCGGCCAAATGAGGATCAAGCGCCGCGAGCCCGGTCTTAACTCCGGTGAAGCGCAGGCGCATCTCAGCTTGGATGTCATCCAGCTTGATTGGGACACGGCGGAGCATCTCCGTGGTCAGGTCTTTGATGTGGTCAGCCATGGTTGTCGGCCCTATGTCGCCTGTCTCAAAGTTACTCTACGTCTTTTCCGCGCTTCAGGTACAGGCGAAGAAAAAGCGGCCCGCAGGCCCGCTCTCCTCGGGGCGTTCGTGGCGTCCGGGTGCAGCAGGAACCGGTGCGTCCCTCCCGCGACCCTCAACCAGGGTTCCGAACGGGGCGAATGCCTCGCCCGGCTTGCGGTGCGGCTTCATGTCTCCCGCGATAGGTCGGGCGGCAACCGATTCAGAACAAACTCAACGACGGTTTGGGCCAACTGCATCGCCTCGACGACGTCGGCAGGTTCGGGATCGAGTCCCTCGCCCGGATAGCGAAACTCTGTCGCGAACGGGGTCAATGTCGCTGCCGCCTCGGCCAACGTGTCGAACTGGGGATCGATGAGCGCGCATTCTGCGACCAGAGGAACCAACAGGTGGGTCTTGCGAAAAGGGATGTCGTGCTGGGTCAGATAACCCTTCAAGGCCTTCTCCGCCGCCTGCTGGCAATGATAGGCGGCGGTGTCGAGCAGCGGCGGCGTGTCCGTATACAGCCGGTACGCCGAACGCAGGTCGTGGCGCGCCTTGCGCAGCCACTGGCCGACAGCGCGCGTCTTATCCTCATCCATGGAGGACACGCCCGTGATCCAGCGCCTGGCGCTCCAGTGAAGCTGCAAACCGGGCAGCTCGCGTGACCTCGGCGCGGGTGCGCACCACCACCTCGATCGGTAGCCGCAGTCCCCGCAGACAGCGATAGACCTCCCGCGCACGGCGATAACCGGGCTGGTCAGAGGCGCCCAGAATGACCAGCAGATCGATATCGCTGTCCGCGGTCGGCTGGCCCCAAGCCTGTGACCCGAACAACAGGATCTGTTCCGGATGGACCGCCTGCACGATGCGACGCACGGCCTCGTCGAGCAAAGCGGGACTGACTGCATTCATGTGGGAGTTGACCGTGACGGATTTCGCTCTCGATGATGATACGCTCAAGGTTGATAGCGTGGTGCGGCGGCGGTGAGATCCGGCCGACTCTGGCGGCGGAATGGCGCACCCGGGCGATCCAGGGGCTATCCTGGCCGGGCAACCGGCCACCCTCGCCGGGCTTGACGCTGTATGAAGCAAGTCGACAGGTGTCTGGTTCGCCGTGAAAGCACGGCGGACGGGTTTGTCCGGATCGGGCCTATAGTTGGCCCCACCGCACCGCGCGTTCCGAGGCTCGCCATGACCCGACACCTGAAAGCGATCTACGAAGGCGGCGTCTTTCGTCCCCTTGAACCAGTCGAGATCGCCGAACACCAGGAAGTTTCCCCGCTGGTGGAAACGCCCGACGAGGAGCAGGCCGACGCAGATAAGGACATGCCGATCTGGGAGTATGCCGCGCAACTGATGCATGACATCCCCGAAGACGTGCTCAATGCGCTGCCGACCGACGGCGCTTCCCAGCACGACCACTAGCTGAAAATGTATCGCGCACCACCAGGACAGGCCTGGTGGCCTGCCGTTGGCGCTCCGCTTGAGCGAGGGGTTAGGCATCAGCGTACTGTGCAGCCTTGACACTCTCATGGACAACGGCGGCAAATATGACGCCGGGAAAAACGGTATACTCATGCTCATTTTTTCCCCAGCCATAAGAGACTTGCATTTCGCTTGGCGCTAGGTAGTACGCAAGATAGTCTGCTTTGGTGAGTTTGCGGACTTCATCGGCTACTGAAGGAAGGGCATTAATTGCCATTGAGCGAGCTTGATCGACTTCAACTCGACTAGTGACTTTCCTGCCGACGCGTATTACAAGAAGGCCAATGGAAACAGGTGAATCATATTCGTCTTTCTGGTCGCGCATGTGCACCAATGCCTCTTTTGATTGCTTCGAGACAGTGTTCCAGTGGCTTGTGAGCCCGGCATTCCAGCGAGCATTTCCAAGTGTAGAAATTGGGAACCGTTTTAGCTCAAGTGCGATGTCTCGGTTGCCGTAATAAGCGAGAAAGTCGACACGACCTTTTCTGTTGACGCTGTCGGGCTCTTTGTCATCCATTGCTTTGCTAGCGCGGGAGACCGGGTGCTCCGGTCGCGAGATTGGTGAGACCCGCGAAAGGCCAATTGCGAATAGTCCTGAAACCTGTCGCTCGTTACTCAATAACGGTGGCCAGCAACGTGTTTGAGGCGAATCCTCCGGGCGGATCCCAAATGCGAGGTACTGGGCCAAGAAGTAGCGGTAATTTTCGCTGACGACTTCGATGAGAAGGCGGTCGAGAAATGACTGTACGTTGCCGCGCTTGTGATCAGTTGCGCGCTTCAATTGCACTTTTGTGAGGGTGATGAGCATGCTTCGACCTTGAAGGTGATTTAACGGAAGGCGCTCAGCCTGGGACGAATTCTGATGCCTAACTAGCCCGGATAATTCACAAAAAGGGGCGGCACTCGTTCAACAAATTGATATAATTGGCATTACGCTAATAACGCTTCGCAGAAGCTAAACGAGGTCGCCCCAAAGCGGATAGGGTCACAAGCGGATAGAAGCGGATAGGGTCAAACGGATAGGGTCAGGTCTTTCCTTTTTCCCCAGGAACATAGAGCATCGGAACTCCGGGGACAGTTTACTTCGCTTAAAGGGGCCAGGGTCGCATACATCTTTGCATGCCGCCGTGAAAGGACCTGAGCGTAGTCTGCTTGCCCGGGTATCGCCCTTGCTCGGAGAATTCGACCAGGCAACCGCGCTATGGCCCAGGGAGACAGGATGGGAGAATAGCGGATCGCCACAAGTTCATCCCCGCTCAATGGGTATCTTGAAGACGCGCAAACCCGAACTTCGCACTTCGACATAGCACCGGGGTTCGTCAAAAAGCTCCCGAAGCGTAGTCCAATGGGACTCAAAGAAGGCTATCAACTGGTCGTTTGATAGATTGCCCAGCGTCACTCGCACCACGCGGGCCGGTTTGCCCGTAAGGAAATGCCGGTGGCGGAAATCCGCATCCTTCGTGATGAGGAAGGCGCCGGTTTCATCGACATACCGAGCGATGTCGGAGTCCGTCGTGTACCACTTGTCGAGGATGCGGTTGACGTGAGTCGCATCAACGCCGCGCTCGCGCAGAAAGTTGACCAAGCGATAGGGAATGTGAACGTCGCAGACGACGCGCATCAGGCGACGTGGGCGATCGTCTCGCCCGACACGACGAGCCGGGCATAGTGCAGGCAGGCAGCCACGTCCTCGGGTTCAAGCTCAGGATGGTCCGCCTGGATCTCGGCAGTGGACATTCCCGCAGACACGAGGTCCAGCACGGCCTCGACCGGCCACCGCATGTGCCTGACGCAGGGCTTGCCGTGACAGATTTCGGTGTCGATCGTGATGCGCTCAAGGAGAGCCATGGCCTGGGTATCCACGAACCAGTTATTGAGGATGGTACTCGGGTCGTTCAGACACGGCAAGCCGCCGCCCGCAAAGAAAAAGCGGCCCGCAGGCCGCTTTCTCCGACTCTCGGTGGCGGGACGCCCCCGCTCCTATCGCGGCAAATCCGACCGCCCCATCAACCACTCATCCACCGCCCGCGCCCGCCCCTCGCGGATAGCCCAAACCACTAGCGACTGGCCGCGCCGCATGTCGCCCGCACCGAACACACCGGGAATCGAGGTCAGGTAGGCCTCGGCACCCTCGGTGGGCGCCTTGACGTTGCCGCGGGGGTCAAGTTCCAGCCCGGCCTCGGTCTTGAGCGCATCGAGCATGCCGTGATGCACCGGATGCACGAAGCCCATGGCGAGCAGCACCAGATCGGTGCGAAACCAGTGCGAAACCAGGGACAGACCACGGTTTCCTGTCGCTATCGCGATGCGCTGTCGTTCAGGAACACGGATCCGCCTCCGCATGCCCCGACACGCCCACATTATCGCGCCCGGATTCCCGATGCACGCCACCCTCCGCGGTGTCGACCGCGGGCCGAGGATAAATCGGGGACGAGGATAAATCGGGGACGTACCCCGGTTCACGCCCAGACAACACGATAAACCCAGTCACGCCAGCCCGCTGGCCCCGACGGCACGCCGCAATCGGTCGATGACTTCTGCCGACACACGAAAATTGGTTTCGCCGAGCAGTCGCTCAACGGCGGTATCGAAGCTCAACCAACCGCGCGATGCCGCGTCGGCCACGATTCCCAAGGTTCCCGCGACGGCGAGACCCCTATCGATTGCGACTTGTCTGCCAATTCGCTCGTCGATGAGGAGCAGCTCGGCATGCCGCTCCGCGGCAAGCGCAATTGCCGCGGCCTCGCCTTGACCGAGACGCTCGCTACCGGGCGCGCGGGCGGCTGAAGCGGGCGCGATGCGCAGCCACGGCGGCGGATGTCGCAGGAGTGCACGGAGCATCTCGGGAGCGCAGGGGTGCAGGCACTCTTCGGCAACTTCGTTTGGGATAGTCACCGTGCCGAAACGTCGAGGCAAGATGGCAACGCAATCGATCAAGGCGAGATAGCAAAGTACCGAGGTGTCGCAAACGACCGTCATGGTACTGGAGTATTGCGCAGGCTCGCGATGTCCGTGGTCACTTCTTCCAAGGTCGGCGCCGGCCAGGCTTGATGGTCGGCGAGGAATGCCTGCGTGTCCCAGCTCGATGTATGTCCGAGCAGGTCGCCGATCTCGGCTCGGGAGAGCGTCCCGGTCCGATAAGACTCGACCGCGAAGCCTTCCAGTACAGCGCGCGGTACGTCGGTGCATAGCGATTGGAGACGCCTGAGCACGGGATCGGGAATATTCAGGGTGAGGGTCATACAGAGGCTCAACTGTGTGCAAGGGAATCAGGGCAGTCGGCACGATTGTGTTGGTCGGCTTGGTTACCAGCCAGGGTCTTGGCTTGCCATCGCCGCGAGCGCGACGTCCCCGCGGCTTACGCCTCCTACGGGTGGTCCTTCAAGATTCCGTCCAGTCTTCCAATGGATTACCCGGTATCTCAATGGCGTTGGGACGATCAGCGAGAAAGTCTTCCGGCAACGGCGCCTCGTCCAACATGGCGAACAAGACGCTCAGGCGATCTTGGTCGGGGTTGGGCCGTTTAGCGCTCAGGGTGACCTCGCCGGTCTCATCGTCCTTGTGAACCCAGACCTCGTCACCGGTGAGATCAAAGCCCGGAGGCATTTGCTTCACGATATCTTCTCCGAGTTCCGGAGCCTGTTTACCTAATTCTTGAATCCGAGCCGGGCGGACGCGAAGAAGCTAATTGCGGAAAGATCACGCTTCCCGATCTTCATGGAACACTTGGTCGAAGAACGCATCCCTGTCCAACGTCGCCTGCCAAGCCCGGTGCCGCTCGACGGATTCAACGCGCCCGCGGGTCGACAGGGCCAAGAAGCGGAGCGTCTCTACCAAACCGATCTTGGACATGAGAGCCTCGGTCGCTTGCTGGATGAGTTGCTCTTCCGTCAAGATGCTGTCAGCGATCATGGCGTTAACTCGTTGGCAATAAATTCAATGGGATTCATCACGGCGATTTTCACACCGATGCGCCGGCACCGCTTTAGCAAGGCGTGGTCGCAGGTAATCAAGCAGTCCGCCATCTGCTCCGCGAACGCAACATGGGCAGCGTCGGCAACGCCGATACCTGCGGCGTGAAGGGCGGTTGCTCTAGCGCGTGCTTCGTCTCGGTCGCAGGCGATCAGGGGAAGTGCGAGACGTTGCAGCAGCGCAGTGACCTCGGTGCGTTCCTCGCGGTCACGGATGGCGCCGACTTCCTGGAAATGCGCCGGCGATACGGCAAAGCGATAATGTCCAGCTTCGACTTGCCGGACGATCAGGTATAGAGCGTCTGTTTCCATCCTGATCCGCAGTTGTTGCTGATCGTCAAACGGACGGCACAATGCGCACACATCGAGATATAGCGTTGTCATCCGAAGGTATTGCGCTCGCCTGTTCGCCTGCGACCTTCTTCACAGCCTTATGTCGGGTGCCACTCGTGACCGAACATGCCTGTCATCAGACACCGCAGGCCAAACGAATTGCAAGCAAGCGTCCCGGCTCTCCGGCTCAAGCTCGGGATGATAGGCCAAGACCTCCGCGGGTGACATCCCCGCGGACAGGAGGTCGAGCATGGCCTCGACCGGCCACCAGGGCTTGCCGTAGCAGATGTCGCGGTCCACTGGAATGCGCTGAAGTGGAAACGTGGCTGCGTGTCCACGAACCAATTGGGATAGATGCTACTGCGATAACAGGGACGTCGCAAGCTGGACCGCCAAAGAGAAAGCGGCCCGCAGGCCGCTCTCTCAGGCGCGCGGGGGCGGGACGCCCCCACTCCTATCGGGGCAAATCCGACCGCCCCATCAACCATTCATCCACCGCCCGCGCGCACTGCCGCCCCTCACGGATGGCCCAGACCACCAGCGACTGGCCGCGGCGCATGTCGCCCGCCCCGAAGACGCCGGGGATCGAGGTCAGGTAGGCTTCGGCACCCTCGGTGGGCGCCTTGACGTTGCCGCGGGGGTCGAGTTCCAGCCCGGCGTCGGCCTTGAGCGCATCGAGCATGCCGTTGTGCACCGGATGCACGAAGCCCATGGCGAGCAGGACCAGGTCGGCCTGGAATTCGGCCTCGCTGCCGGGGACTTCGGACATCTGCCAGCGGCCTTGGGCGTCCTTGTCCCAGCGCACCAGACAGTATTTGACGGCCTTCACTCGGCCCTGGTCGTCGCTGACGAAGGCTTTGGTGAGCACGTTCCAATGCCGGTCACAGCCTTCCTCTTGCGAGGAGGAGGTGCGCAGTTTGTTCGGCCAGTCGGGCCAGGTGAGGCCCTTGTCTTCCTTGACCGGGGGCTTGTCGAGGATCTCGATCTGGGTGACCGACCTGGCACCGTGGCGATTGGAGGTGCCGATGCAGTCGGAGCCGGTGTCGCCGCCGCCGATGACCAGCACGCGTTTGCCGTGGGCGCTGATGAAGTCGTCCTCGGCCACATAGGAGCCCTGCACCCGCTTGCTGTTGCGGGTGAGGAAGTCCATGGCGAAATGGATGCGTTGCAGCGTGCGGCCGGGGATCGGCAGATCCCGCGGCTGTTCGCACCCGCCGGCCAGCACCAGGGCGTCGTAGTCGGCGCGCAGGGTGGCGATGGGGATGGTGACGCCCACATGGGCGTGGGTGTGGAACTCCACCCCTTCGGTGCGCATCTGCGACTGACGGCGGTCGATGAGCTTTTTTGACAGCTTGAAGTCGGGGATGCCGTACCGCAGCAGGCCGCCGATGCGGTCGGCTTTCTCGTACACCGAGACCTGGTGCCCGGCGCGGGCGAGTTGCTGCGCGCAGGCCAGGCCCGCGGGGCCGGAGCCGACGATGGCGACCCGCTTGCCGGTGCGCCGTTCGGGGACCTGCGGTTTGATCCAGCCTTGTTCCCAGGCCTTGTCGACGATGGCGCATTCGATGGTCTTGATGGCCACCGGCTTGTCGTCGATGTTGAGGGTGCAACTGGTCTCGCAGGGGGCGGGGCAGATGCGCCCGGTGAACTCCGGGAAGTTGTTGGTGGAGTGCAGCACCTCGATGGCCGACTGCCAGTCGCTCTTGTAGACCAGGTCGTTCCAGTCCGCGATCAGGTTGTTGACCGGACAGCCCTGATGGCAGAAGGGGATGCCGCAGTCCATGCAGCGCGCGCCCTGGGTGCTGAGTTCGCCATCGCTCAACGGGACGACGAACTCGCGGTAGTGGACGACGCGGTCGGCGGCCGGTTCGTAGCGCCGGTCGCGACGATCGTATTCCAGGAATCCGGTCGGCTTACCCATGGTGCTTGATCTCCCGCGTGACCTTCATCGGTCGCTGCGTGTCGGGTTGCGGCGGTCGGCTTTGATTGGCCTGCATCGCCTCCAGGGCCTGCTTG
>Ga0247841_10008720_pt1 | contig 14473 bp, 14 predicted proteins | sample LaCruzMarch2015__2_FD_192410 | JGI IMG/M metagenome (GOLD analysis project Ga0247841, IMG submission 192410) | Freshwater microbial communities from meromictic Lake La Cruz, Castile-La Mancha, Spain - LaCruzMarch2015_18m | ecosystem: Environmental > Aquatic > Freshwater > Lake | place: Spain...
TAGATTTGGTACCACACCAAAAGGGTATATAAAAGATGGAAGTGTTGCTTCTATTCTTGATGTTCATGCTCCAACAGGATTTTTAAATAGGTCTACTGAGTCTGTAGATGCCCCAGTGTACAAGGCTGCATCTGGTTGTTTGTACTCTGTTAGTACAACAGATACACCACAAACCTTTGAACTTGCTAAAACAGTTATAGCCACTGAGTGTGAAACTGCTGACAAAAATTCGTTTACAATTGCAGCTGGGTTATCATATTTGAAGTACCCTGGTAAACTAATAACACCAGCAATTACCAAAACAGATTTAATAAATATGGTTAATGGTGATTATTACACCAAACAGCCAGAATTAGCCCCAGAAAGTAAAAAGGCGGCACAAGTTTTTGTATACTCAGTATATGGTATTGTTAAGGTTATATACTACTACAACATTCAAGATTAACAATATGCTTAACTATAAAGCACTCCACTCGGGGTGCTTTATTTTTATGTTTAGTATAAATTTTTAGCTTATTATTAACAAAGTTTGTCAAAATATATATTGAAAATTACTAAAATATGTGGTATTATTTTAAGAATAGGTAAAATCTAATTATATAGATAGTTAAGCAAGACAATATACAGGAGGTAATTATGAAAAACGTTGCTGTTTTAGGCTTTGGCACGGTTGGTTCGGGCGTTGTTGAGATTATATGCGAAAACGATTTCTCGCAAAAAGCTGGCGAACCTATTTGTGTAAAAGCTATACTTGAAATTCGTGAATTCCCCGATAGCCCATATAATAAATTAATAGTTAATGATTACGAGAAAATATTAAACGACCCAGAAATTGATATATTTATAGAAACAATGGGTGGAGTGAATCCTGCTTATCCATTTACAAAGAGGGCGCTTGAAAATGGTAAAAGCGTGGTTACTTCTAATAAAGAGCTTGTTTCAACCCATGGTGCAGAGCTTCTTAGAATTGCAAAGGAAAATGGCGTAAATTACTTATTCGAGGCAAGCGTTGGTGGGGGTATTCCAATTATCAGACCGATTAGCAACTGCCTTGCGGCGAATGAAATAACAGAAATTATGGGAATACTAAATGGTACGACAAATTATATATTAACACAGATGATTAAAAATGGAGAGACCTTTGAAAATGCACTTGCAGATGCACAGGCAAAAGGTTATGCCGAGCGTAACCCTGCCGCAGATGTTGAGGGGCATGACACCTGTCGCAAGATTGCTATTTTATCTGCTCTTGCTTATGGAAAGCATATTGATAGCACCGATATAAAAACTGAGGGTATTACAAAAATAACACTTAAAGACATTGAATATGCTGAAAGTGTTAATTGTGTTATAAAGCTTATTGGTTCAAGTAAAAAAATAGGTGATAAGGTGTATGCAAAGGTAGGACCACTTATGTTGCCTCATGGGCATGCACTTTCAGAGGTTGATGGCGTGTTTAATGCAATATTAGTTAAGGGTAGTGCAACTGGTGATGTAATGTTTTATGGTAAGGGTGCAGGCAAAATGCCAACTGCAAGTGCAGTTGTGGCTGATGTTATTGATATTGTTAAGCACAAAGGCACAGGGGCTCCGTTTTGGGACGAAGGTGGCGAGCTTATAGAGGATAGTGGAGATAATATAAGGCTTTACATTCGTGTAAAGGCAGCCGACAAACAGCTTGTTGAAAGCAAAATTGATGCAATATTTGGCAAGGTTAAAAAGATTGAAAGCAGTAATGATGAAGCTGTGTTTATTACATCTGCCTCAAAAGAGGTTGAATTAAATAGTGGTATAGCTAAGCTTAAAGTATTAATTGGTGATGAGAGTATTCTATCTGTTATACAAGTGTTAAATTAGCATATCGGTGGAATGGAGGAAGCTATGGTAACGGTTAAAGTGCCAGCAACAAGTGCCAATATTGGCTCTGGATTTGACAGCATAGGAGTTGCCCTGCAAATTTATAACACCATAACCGTCGAGGAAACTAATGAAGGGCTTAGAATAGATATTCTTGATGAAACCAGAGACTTCCTGCCACGTGACAGCCGTAATTTAGTTTATCGTGCAATGCAAAAGGTTTTTGATGAAGTGGGCTACGTCTATAAGGGGATTCACATAACGCAGGACAATAAAATTCCTGTAACACGAGGGCTTGGAAGCAGTAGTGCAAGCATAGTTGGGGGGCTTGTTGCAGCAAACAAAATTTGCAAAAATGCTCTTTCAAATGATAAAATTATGATGCTTGCTGCTGAATTAGAGGGACACCCAGACAACACGACAGCAGCGATAACAGGTGGAATGGCAATTGCAGTTATGGCAGATAAAATTTATAATATTACCCTGCCAATTGACGAGGAAAAACTGTGTTTTGCTGTATTCGTACCAGATTTTATATTGCGTACAAAGAGGGCGAGAAGGGCATTACCACGAACAATCCCACATTCCGACGGAGTATTCAATGCAGGGAGGGCAGCACTGCTTGCAGCTTCGATAGCCACAGAAAGATATGATAATTTGAAAACTGCACTTGAAGATAGGTTGCACCAGCCATACAGAATGGGGCTTATTGAGGGTGTTGATATATTGTTTAAAAAAAGCAGTGATTTTGGTGCATTAGGCTCGTACATTAGTGGTGCAGGGCCAAGCATTATTGCAATAGTAAAAGCAGAAAAACAGCAGGAATTTTACACTAAAATGAATGAATTTTTATCCTGCGAAATGTATAAATGGAAATTGCAAATGGTAAAACCAGATAATAAAGGTGTAAAAATAATCGAAGGAGGGCAAGAATTTTGAAATTAATAGTTCAGAAATTTGGTGGCAGTTCGGTAGCGAATGCAGAGCGTGTTTTAAATGTTGCAAGCCGTGTAACCGATGCCTATAAAGAAGGTAATGCAGTTGTAGTTGTTGTATCAGCTCAGGGGGATACAACGGACGATTTTCTTGAAAAAGCAGCAGAAATAAATCCTAATCCGTCAAAGCGTGAAATGGACGTACTGCTATCAGCAGGAGAGCAAATTTCGATGTCACTTCTTGCAATGGCAATAGAAAAATTGGGCTTCCCAGTTGTTTCACTAACGGGTTGGCAGGCAGGAATGAACACAAATAGCTTATATGGTTCTGCACGTATAAAGAAAATTGAAACAGAACGTATTAAAAAAGAGCTTGACGCTAAAAGAATAGTTATAGTTGCTGGTTTTCAGGGCATAAATAGATATGATGACATTACAACACTTGGCAGAGGTGGAAGTGATACAACAGCAGTTGCACTTGCGGCAGCACTTCATGCTAATGTATGTGAAATATATACAGATGTTGATGGCGTATATACAGCAGACCCACGAATAGTTAAAAATGCAAAAAAACTTGAAAATATATCGTATGATGAAATGTTAGAGCTTGCAAGCTTAGGGGCAAATGTTCTACATAATCGCTCGGTTGAGATGGCACTTAAATATAATGTAAAGCTTGAAGTAAAATCCAGCTTCGAAAAGGTTGCTGGCACAATAGTTAAGGAGGTTAGTTCGGTGGAAAAAATGTTAGTTAGAGGTGTAACAAGGGATAATGATGTTGCAAGAATTTCAATAGTAAATATAGAGAATACTCCTGGTAAGGCGTTTAAAATATTCTCGCTTTTAGCAAAGGAAAATGTAAATGTTGACGTAATTCTTCAATCAATAGGTAGAGGGGATACAAAGGATATTACTTTTACTGTTGCGAAAAATAACCTTGATGTTGCACTTGAAACTATAAACGATAATTTAGATTATATTGGTGCACAGTCTGTTGAATTTAACAAGGACGTTTCAAAGGTTTCGATAGTTGGCTCTGGTATGGTTAATAACCCAGGCGTTGCGGCACTTATGTTTGAGGCTCTATTTGATGCTAATGTGAACATTCATATGATTTCAACATCTGAAATTAAGGTTTCTGTTTTGATAGACGAAAAGGACGCTGAAAATGCCGTTCGTGCTATTCACGATAAGTTTAACTTAGCATGAGCGATAAAATAGATGTGAAAAATCCTGTAAGCGACAAGATAGAGGGCAGAAACCCTGTTATAGAAGCAATCAAGGCAGGCAGAGAGATAGATAAAATATTAGTCGCAAAGGGCGAGGGTAGCATAAAGAAAATTATTGCTATGGCTATCGATAGTGGTATAGTTGTTCAAGAGGTTGAGCGTGCGAAATTGAACGAAATATCCGAAACACATGCACACCAAGGCGTTATCGCTATGGCTGCAATGCATAATTATGCTACTGTTGATGATATTTTAAGGCGTGCAAAGGAGCGGGGAGAGGCACCGTTTATAATCATTCTTGACGAAATTACAGATCCTCACAACCTTGGCTCGATACTTCGAACAGCAAATGCCGCTGGGGCACATGGTATTATAATACCAAAACGTCGTAGCGTTGGGCTTAACAGTACTGTTGCAAAAACATCAGCAGGGGCTATTGAATATACCCACGTTGCTAAGGTTTCTAATATTGTTCAAACGATAGAGAGCCTTAAAGAGCAAGGTGTCTGGTTTTATGGAACTCATCAATCTGCAAAGACAAGCTATACCGAAACTGATTTCAAGGGTGGAATTGGGCTTGTTATTGGTAGTGAGGGCGAGGGAATTGGCAGGCTGATAACCGAAAAATGTGATTTTTTGCTTAGCATACCAATGAGTGGCGAGATAAATTCACTTAATGCGTCGGTTGCCGCTGGTGTTCTTATGTATGAGGTAGTCCGCCAAAGAACAGATAGGAGAGAGGTCAAATGAAAGCAGTTATAACTGTAATTGGTAGTGACAAGGTAGGGATAATTGCAAGGGTTGCAACACTTCTTGCAGATAACGGCGTTAATATACTTGACATTTCCCAAACAACTATGCAAGATATTTTTACAATGATAATGCTAACGGATATATCCGAAAATAAATTAAAATTTACCGAGCTGGCTTATGCACTTGATGATTTGGGTATACAAATGGGGCTTTCGATTAAGGCACAGCACGAGGATATTTTTAATTCAATGCATAGAATATAAGAAGTACTCGGAAAAGAGGAAACACTATGTTAAACCCAGGCGAAATAATGCAAACTATAAAAATGATTAGCGAAGAAAACCTTGACATACGCACAATAACTATGGGAATTTCGCTAAGAGATTGTTCAAGCGAGGACATAACAAAATCGTGTGATAAAATTTATGACAAAATAATGAACTATGCGAAAAACCTTGTTAAAACTGGTGAGGACATAGAACGTGAATATGGTATTCCCATAATAAATAAGCGTATTTCCGTTACGCCAATATCTCTTGTAGCTGAAAGCTGCGACGAGGAAAGCTATGTTAAGTTTGCACAGGCACTTGACAGGGCAGCCTTTGAAACAGGTGTTAATTTTATTGGTGGATTTTCTGCGTTAGTACATAAGGGCTACACAAAGGGCGACCATCGCCTTATAGATTCTATTCCTTATGCACTTGCCGAAACAAAAAGAGTGTGTTCATCTGTTAATGTTGCCTCAACAAAGGCAGGCATAAATATGGACGCAGTTCTTCAAATGGGTAGAATAATTAAACAAACGGCAGCTCTTACAGAAAAAGAATATGGGCTTGGCTGTGCAAAGTTAGTTGTGTTTGCAAATTCAGTAGAGGATAATCCATTTATGGCTGGTGCATATCACGGAGTTGGCGAGGGTGAATGTGTTATAAATGTTGGAGTTAGTGGCCCTGGTGTTGTAAAATGTGCACTTGAAGAGGTTCGTGGGCAAGAATTTGGAATTGTTGCAGATACTATTAAGAAAACTGCATTTAAGATAACAAGAATGGGGCAATTAGTGGCACAAGAGGCATCTAAGAGGCTTGGCGTTCCATTTGGAATAGTAGATTTATCCCTTGCACCAACCCCTGCAATTGGTGATAGTGTTGCTTATATATTAGAAGAAATGGGCATTGAAAAATGTGGAGCTCATGGCACAACCGCTGCACTTGCACTCCTTAACGACGCTGTGAAAAGGGTGGAGTTATGGCATCCTCGTATGTTGGTGGGCTTAGTGGTGCATTCATTCCAGTTTCAGAGGATGCAGGAATGATTGATGCAGTTGCCTGTGGGGCGTTATCACTTGAAAAGCTTGAAGCAATGACCTGTGTATGCTCGGTTGGTCTTGATATGATAGCTGTCCCAGGCGATACAAGTGCTGAAACTATTGCTGCAATTATTGCTGATGAAGCTGCAATCGGTATGGTAAACAGCAAAACAACTGCTGTAAGAATTATACCTGCAAAGGATTCAAAGGTTGGAGATATAGTTGAATTTGGCGGGCTACTTGGCAGAGCCCCTGTAATGCCTGTTAGTAAATTTAGTAGTGTTGATTTTGTATCTCGTGGGGGCAGGATTCCTGCACCAATACACAGCCTACGAAATTAATAAACCAAGTATAAAGGAGTTATATTTATGGATTCCGTACTAAAAAAAATTATCGAAATAGAAAAAGAAGCACAAAAAATAAATGATGAATATGTGGTTGCAAAGGAAAACCTTTTGCAGGAAATAGAATTTGAAAAAAAACAGCTTGAAATTAAAAGCGAACAGGTAACAAAAGAGAAAATTTCGCAAATACTAAAAGCTGAGAGGCAAGAAGAGGAAAAGCTTATCCAAGAGCAAGATGATGTTCATAAAAAACAACTTGCTTTGTTTCGTGATGAATTTTCGAAAAACACCGCCCTTTGGGAACAGCAATTATTTGAAAGCATAATACTAATATCAATTTAAAAATCATTAAACATCTTGCGGTGAAATTTCATCCACAATCTATTCAATGTTTTAAATTGTATTAGCATAATAAGGAAGTGAGCTAATGCTATTAGATCTCTACAAATACAGCGGAATACATTCAAAGGTCAAGGGTATGTCACGAGGGTTATTAACCGAAGAGCATTATATTGAGCTTTTAGGCAAAAAATCCGTAATCGAAATTGCCCTGTATTTGGAAAGCAACACCAGTTACAAAAAAGCTCTTAAAAATGTAGATATTCCTTCTATACATCGAGGTCAGCTTGAAAAAATTCTTCAACAATCATTTGAAGAGGATTTTATTAAGATTGCAAAATTCGAAACGGGTGGGAATAAGCAATTTTTGAGTGTATATATTCTGCGTTATGAAATAGAATTGCTTAAAGTAATGCTTAGAATGTTAGAGAATAACACACTTGATACTTTTGATAGACAAATCAACGAATATTTTTTGAAGGCTATGACAATTGATGTAGACAGGCTAAAAACCTCCAAAAATATTTCGCAATTTATTGAAAACTTGAAGGATAGTGCCTATTTAAAAGTGCTTTCGCCATTCATAGTAAGTACAGAGCATCTTAACCTATTTAGCATAGAGATGTCGCTTGATGTTTACTATTTTAAGCAGGTATGGGAGATTAAAGATAAACTCCTAAGCACAAGCGATAGTTTAATTGTTACGGATACGTTGGGCAAGGAAATTGATATGCTAAATATTTTATGGGTTATTCGTTGCAAAAAATATTTTAATACACCAAAAGAAATAATCTACTCGTTTATTGTGCCGATAAATTATAAGTTAGCACGGAAACAGCTTATTTCATTGGTCGAGGCGAAAACAGCAGAGGAAGTGCTTGCACTTCTTGAAAAAACAAGCTATAAGGATATATTTAATAAGGGAGATTTATTTTTAGAGCAGTATTATTTAAAATATGTGGCAGCTTTGATGTATAAAAAGTCAAGGGAATTACCATTTTCTATTATGAGCTCACTTGGTTTTCTGCATATTAAAGAGATTGAAATAGCAAATATTATTAAAATAATTGAGGGTGTACGTTATAGCGAGAATATGCGTGGAATTCAAGGATATGTGATTGGAAGGGGAGGTGGATCGATTGGCTATTGAAAAAATGAAGTTGGTCAACCTTGTAGGGCCCATTGAAGATTTCGACAGAGTAGTAATGAAGCACGTAATCGACAATAATATGCACCTTGAAAATACAATAAAGGTTATGGATTCTCCTGACGGTTTACATTCATATACCGAAGAAAACCCTTATGCAGAGCTTCTTAAAACGGTTACTGGTACAGTTGGTTTTACAAAGGCTGATACTGAAACCATTTTAGACGGAAAATTTGATATGATGCCAAATGATATTATAGTTTACACAGCGTCGGTTAATAAGATGCTTGATTCACTTGTTGAAAAGAAAAAATCACTTATGGGAACCTTGGCTGAAAATGAAAATATATTGCAACAGTTAAATCCTATAAAGAATATGGACATTAACCTTGACTACCTTTTTAATTTGAAATTTGTAAAGGTAAGGTTTGGCAAAATGCCTCGTGATAGCTATAAAAAAATGGGAACATATCTTGCAGATTATTCGGCATTTTTCTTTAAATATGATGAGGATAAAGACAGCGTTTACGGTGTATATTTTGCACCTGCTCTAATGCACGAAAAAATTGACACAATATTTTCATCACTATATTTTGAACGAGTAAGAATTTCAAGCAAAGCATCTGGCTTGCCTTCTGATGCAATAAAAAATATATCTGCAGAAACCGAAAAGCTAAAAAAAGGCATTGCAGAGGCTGATAAGGAGATAGCAAAAGTTGTTGAAAAGGAATATGAAAAAATATGCTATGCTTATCGTTCGGCAAGGTATTTATATGAAGCGTTTGACACTCGTAAATATGCAGCACATACAGAAAAAGCGTTTTGCATTGTAGGGTGGGAGCCTTGCAAAGAGGTTGACGAATATACAAAGCGTTTAAGCTCGGAGCAAAATGTGATGATAGCTTTGGAAGAGCCTAAGGATGTTAAGGGTACTAAGCCTCCTACAAAGCTGAATAATAACAAGATATTTAGACCTTTTGAAGGTTATATCGGAATGTATGGTCTGCCAGCTTACAACGAATTTGACCCAACTGTATTTTTCGGAATAACATATAGCCTTATGTTTGGAATTATGTATGGTGATATTGGGCATGGTTTAGTGCTTTTTATTATTGGATATATTTTAGCAAAAAAGAAAAGCTTTTTAGGACCAATACTTAGAGTTTGTGGTATTTCGTCTATGATTTTTGGCGGCGTATTTGGTAGCGTGTTTGGGTTCGAGGAGCTGTTTCATTCATTATTTAAGCCAATGGAGCATATGATGCAAACCCTCATTATTGCAGTTATATTTGGCACAATAATCATTTCAATATCAATGGTAATAAACATTGTAAATGGAGCACGGCAAAAGGATCTTGGCAAGGTGCTTTTTGATTCTAATGGACTTGCTGGTTTTATTTTCTATTGGGCAGTAATTATTGGCGTTTTATCAATGCTTATGGGTAACAGCATAATGACGCTATGGTATGTAATAGTTTTTGTAGTAATTCCCACAATCCTTATGTTCTTAAAGGAGCCACTTGCACATTTGCTGGGAAAAAAGAAGGACTGGCTTCCTAAGGACAAGGGACAATATGTGATGGAAACATTTTTCGAGTTATTTGAATTAGCACTTTCTTATGTAACAAATACAATATCCTTTATTCGTGTTGGTGCATTTGCACTTAGCCATGCAGGTATGCTTGCGGTTGTATTTACACTTGCACATATGTCAAAGGGTGCTTCGAGTATCGCAATTATAATACTTGGTAATATTGTGGTAATAGGGCTTGAAGGGCTTCTTGTTTCAATTCAAGTTCTACGTCTTGAATTTTATGAAATGTTTAACAGATTTTTCAGTGGCGATGGTAAGGCCTTTGCTCCACGTAAAATAAATCAAAATTAATAGGGGGAAATTAAAAATGACAAATTTAGTTCTTGTTTTAGCACTTGTAGTTACAATGATAATACCTTCACTTTTGCACTTTGGGTTTAAAATGACAGGTAAGAAAATGAAAATGGTAATGGGCTTAAATATTTTCAGCTTTGCTTTTATAGCAATAGCAGCAACATTAATTATGCTAAATGGTGGCAATGTTTCGGCTGAAACAGCAGAAACAGCCGGAGCAGTTGCAAATAGTGTAGCTGGTATGGGTTATATGGCAGCGGCGCTTGCTACTGGGCTTGCTTGTATTGCAGCTGGTATAGCGGTTGCATCATCAGCATCAGCGGCTATTGGTGCTATTTCAGAAAACCCTGAGGTTATGGGTAAGGCACTTATATTCGTTGCTCTTGCAGAGGGTATTGCACTTTATGGTCTTCTTATCTCGTTCACCATTATTGGAAAATTGTAATTTATGAAAATGTTTTTAATAAGCGATAACGTTGATACCCAGATTGGTATGCGTCTTACAGGAGTTGAGGGCGTTGTTGTGCATAAGAAAGATGAATTTGTTGCTGCATTGGACAGGGCTATGCAGGACACCGAAATTGGGATTATACTAATTACGGTCAAATTATCCGAGCTTGCACCAGCTTATGTTAGGGATATTAAGCTTAACCATTCGGTACCACTAATAGTTGAAATTCCTGACCGTCATGGAATGGGTAAGTCGCAGGATTTTATCACTAAATATGTTCGTGAAGCAATTGGACTTAAAATATGAGGTGTTATATATGATTGTGGAGGAAACAAAATTAATAAATTTTCAAAATCTGGTGCTAAATGAGGCACGAGAAAAAAGAGATACTGTCTTTGCAGAGCTAAATGCAGAAAAAAAGCAAAAAATAGATGCAATAATTGCAGAGCTTGAGCAAAATGCAGGAGAGAAAATATTAAATGAAACTTTTAAAATCGTAAGAGAAAAGAATAAGCGTACTATTCGTAAGCAAATTGAAAACAAGCAGGAGCTATTAAACGAACGCGAGAGGTTAATAGCTGGTGTATTTGCAAATGTTCTAAGTAGGCTTAATGATTACACAAAAACCGAGAGGTATGTTAGTGATTTAACCACAGTTATTCAAAGGGGAATAAAGCAATTAGGCGATAAGCCTATTGTGTTGGTAAGCGAAGCCGATAGAGATTTGCAGGCGACTATTGCTATGCTTGGCGTTGTGGTTGAATTTACAACTGACAATATCATTGGTGGCTGTATAATTATTGACAGGGAAAATAACATACAGATTGATGAAACATATTCTTCTAAGCTCGCTATGGCACGAGATGCATTTTTAGAAACATATAATATTAAGGTGTGATTATAAATGGATAGTAATGGTATTATCGGTAGCATATACAGTATAAATGGGCCAGTTGTAAAGGTTAAGGGTAGTCGAGATTATAAAATGCTTGAAATGGTTTTTGTCGGTAATGAACGCCTTGTTGGTGAGGTTATAAGCATTGAAAGCGACTATACAATCGTTCAGGTTTATGAGGGAACAACTGGTATTAAAATTGGCGAGCCAGTATATTCAACACAAAAGCCTATGTCTGTAATTTTAGGGCCTGGTATTATTGGCAATATTTTTGATGGAATTGAACGCCCTCTTTCTATTATCAAAGAAAAAAGTGGTGCGTTTTTAGACCGTGGCTTGCAGGTTGATATTCTTGATAAATCCAAAAAATGGAATGTTGAAATTATTGCAAAAGCTGGTGATAATGTTACAGGTGGCTATATTATAGCACAAACACCTGAAACAGCACAGGTTATGAATAAAATTATGATACCACCTACAATTAGTGGTGTTATTGATGAAATTGTGCCATCTGGAGATTATTCTATTGATGATGTTATTGCAAAGGTTAAAACACCAAATGGACAAATAGTTGATATTACGCTTGTGCAGGAATGGGCGATTCGCATACCTCGTCTAAGCGAAAGCAGAGTAAATACCAGAAGGCTACTTACTACTGGTCAACGTGTAATTGACTCGCTATTTCCTGTTGCTAAGGGCGGAACAGCTGCAATCCCTGGTGGCTTTGGTACAGGCAAAACAATGACACAGCATCAATTTGCGAAATGGTGCGATGCAGATATTATTGTTTATATTGGCTGTGGCGAGCGTGGAAATGAAATGACTCAGGTTTTGGAGGAATTTACAGCACTTATCGACCCAAAAAGTGGCGCGCCACTTATGGAGAGGACAGTGCTTATTGCTAATACATCAAATATGCCAGTTGCAGCCCGTGAGGCGAGCATATACACAGGTGTTACTATTGCCGAATATTATCGTGATATGGGCTATCATGTTGCAGTTATGGCAGATTCCACATCTCGTTGGGCAGAGGCACTCCGTGAAATATCTGGTCGTCTTGAAGAAATGCCAGCAGAGGAGGGCTTCCCTGCATATCTATCCTCACGTCTTGCAGGCTTTTATGAGCGTGCAGGCTATGTTAGGAATTTAAATCAAACCGAAGGCTCTGTTACCATTATCGGTGCAGTTTCACCACAGGGGGGCGATTTTTCAGAGCCAGTTACACAAAATACAAAGCGTTTTGTTCGTGGCTTTTTAGCCCTTGATAGACAGCTTGCGTATGCAAGGCATTATCCTGCTATAAATTGGCTTACAAGTTATAGCGAATATGTAGATGAATTAATCCCTTGGTTTAAGCAAAATGTGGATGAAAAGTTTATTGAGCATCGCACAGAAATTATGGCAACGCTACAAGAGGAAAGCAGTTTGATGGAAATCGTCAAGCTAATCGGTAGCGACGTGCTTCCAGACTCACAAAAACTAATTCTTGAAGTATCAAAGGTTATTAGAAACGGATTTCTACAACAAAATGCGTATCATCCAAGCGATACCTTTGTGCCAATGAAAAAGCAGTTTTTAATGATGGACACAATACTGCACCTTAAAAATGGTGCAAAAAAGGTTATTTCTAAAAATATTCCTATTTCACAACTCATTGCAACAGGCATATTCGAAGAGGTTGTAGGTATTAAGTATAATATTAGTAATGATGAGCTTGGAAAGTTTGATGATTATAAACGCAAAATCGATGAGGCGTGCGAAAATCTGATGACAAAGAACGAGGTGAAAAGATGAATTTAGAATATCTTGGACTTAATGAAATAAAAGGGCCACTTGTTATTGTCGAGGGCATAAAAGATGCATCATTTGAGGAAATAGTGGAAATAAAAATGGACGACGGCGAAACTCGTATGGGAAGAATTATCGAGCTTGCCGAGGATTATGCAGTTGTTCAGGTGTTCGAGGGAACAAGAGGACTTTCGCTTACAAATACAGCAATAAAGCTTACTGGCAAACCTTTAGAGCTTGGGGTTTCTAAGGAAATCTTAGGTCGTGTGTTCGATGGAGCAGGCAGGCCAATAGATGGGCTTGGGAAAATCTATGCAGAAAAACGTCTTGATGTAAATGGAAAGCCAATGAACCCTGTTGCTCGTGAATATCCACGAAATTTCATTCAAACTGGTATTTCAACAATTGATGGTCTTGCAACTCTTATTCGTGGGCAAAAGCTACCTATTTTTTCTGGTAATGGTATGCCACACGATGCACTTGCTGTGCAAATAGTAAGCCAAGCAAAAATAGAGGATGCAGACGATTCGAATTTTGCTATTGTTTTTGCAGCGATGGGCGTTTCTAATGACGTTGCAGATTATTTCCGTCGTAGCTTCGAGGAAAACGGCGTTTTAGAGCGTGTTGTTATGTTTATGAACCTATCAAATGACCCAATTGTTGAGCGTATTGTTGCACCTCGTTGTGCGTTAACTGCTGCTGAATATTTGGCATTTGAACATAATATGCACATATTGGTTATTCTAACAGATATGACTGCTTATTCAGAGGCACTTCGTGAAATTTCGTCCTCTCAGGGTGAAATTCCATCAAGAAAAGGCTTCCCAGGGTATTTGTATAGTGACCTTGCTTCAATGTATGAGCGTGCAGGAATGCTTGATGGTTTTAGTGGCTCGATAACACAAATTCCAATACTTTCAATGCCAAATGATGATATAACCCACCCAATCCCTGACCTTACAGGTTACATTACAGAGGGACAAATAGTATTAGACCGTAGGCTACATCAAATGGGCATATACCCACCAATTAGCATATTGCCTTCGCTTTCACGTCTTATGAAGGACGGTATTGGTAAGGGCTTTACAAGTGAGGACCACCCAGATGTTGCAAATCAGCTTTTTGCGTCGTATGCCAATGTGCAGGAGGTTCGTGCGCTTGCCTCGGTTATTGGTGAGGAGGAGCTTTCTCCTATTGATAAAAAATATTTGCAGTTTGGTAAACAGTTCGAAAGTGAATTTATTTCTCAGGGTAGGGAACAAAATAGACCAATCCTGCAAACTATTGAGCTTGGTTGGAAGCTGCTTAGACTGCTTCCTCGTGAGGAATTATCACGTATTGATACAAAAGTTTTAGATGAGCATTATAGTCCGAAGGATGCTATGAGGAGTGATACTTAGTGGACATCACTTTATTTCCCACAAAAGGTAACCTCATTCTTGCGAAAAATACCCTCCGCCTTTCAAGGCAGGGGTATGAGCTTTTAGATAAAAAACGCAACGTACTTATTCGTGAGATGATGGAGCTAATTGAGGACGCTA
>Ga0247841_10008721_pt1 | contig 14466 bp, 6 predicted proteins | sample LaCruzMarch2015__2_FD_192410 | JGI IMG/M metagenome (GOLD analysis project Ga0247841, IMG submission 192410) | Freshwater microbial communities from meromictic Lake La Cruz, Castile-La Mancha, Spain - LaCruzMarch2015_18m | ecosystem: Environmental > Aquatic > Freshwater > Lake | place: Spain...
TCCACTCCCCCCAAATCATCTGCCCAAGGCAAAGTGCGTTGGCATTATTGATCGCACGACACATCTTGGCGGCAAAAACAGACTCCACCACCGCCGCCGTGACGCCCTTGAAGCGATTCGCAACAATGGACATGCCCATGCCTGTTCCGCAGAACAGAATGGCCTTTTCCGCCCCGCCGGACTGGAGCACCTTGCTGGCTGCAACCGCCCCGTCATAATAGGGAACTGCCTGAGCGGCTGTGGCACCCACATCCGAGACCTCATACCCCTTAGCCTTGAGATGAGCAACAACCGCATCCTTCAAAACAACGGCAAATGGATCAGCCGCTACAACAATTTTCTTCATCTTTTCCTCCTTTTCGTTTTTGGCGACACCCCCATGTTGCGCCGCAGACACTGCTAAGCCCCCAGCAACCATGCCAGTGGCGATTACAAACTCACGTCGTGTACTCTTCATGTTTCTCCCTTAACTTATATAGAGCCCAAATCCTCGGCAACCGCTTCTTTCAATTTGCCTATCCAACCATCCACCAAGTTCTGCTCGCACGCCTCAACAAGCAGGCGAATTTTCGGTTCTGTTCCTGAATAACGGACAATCACGCGACCGCGCCCGGTGAGATCGGCCTCGCAGGCGCGTATAACCTCAGACAAGTGTCTCGCTGCCTCCAGGGGCTTTTTCTCTTTAACCTTAAGACTCACCAAGATCTGAGGATACTCCTCCATACAGTCCGCAAATTGAGCGAGACCAACCCCCTCTTCACGCAAAATACGAAGCACCTGCAAGGCGCTCAAGATTCCATCGCCCGTGGTCGCATACTCATGAAAAATTAAATGACCAGACTTTTCACCACCCAAGTTAAACCCATTCTTACGCATAGCGTCAATCACGTAACGATCGCCCACATCGGTCACCTCGACGTGTATTCCATGTTTGCGCATCGCATCGTGGAGTCCCAGATTGCTCATACTAGTGACCACCACCGTATCCTTAGCCAAAATGCCACGCTTTTTGAAGGCAATCGCACAGGCTGCAAGGATCCGATCCCCATCAACAATGGAACCTTTCTCATCCGAGAAGATCACGCGGTCAGCATCGCCATCCAGCGCAATACCAATGTCAGCCCCTGCCTCTTTGACCATGCCAGAGATAACCTCTGGATGCATCGCACCACACTTCTCATTGATATTAAGGCCATCCGGTGAGACCCCTGTCTTAATAACGGTTGCACCCAACTCACGAAAGATCCAGGGCGCCAAATTGTAGGCAGCGCCATTGGCGCAATCGAGAACGATCTTATAACCACTGAGCTTCATGTTATTAATCGTATTCTTCGTGAATTCGATATAACGTCCGCGCGCATCATCCAAGCGGTAAGCCTTGCCCAGCTGGTCACTGCGGATGTCATCCGTGCTCAGGTCCGTATCCAAAATGAGATGTGTCAGCTCATCTTCATCCTCATCCGCCAACTTGTAGCCCTTGGGGCAAAAGAGCTTAATGCCGTTATCATCATACGGATTATGGGAGGCTGTCAACATGATTCCCGCATCTGCGGCCAGCGACTTGGTCAAATGCGCTACAGCCGGAGTGGGAACTGGCCCCACCAGATAGACATCACAACCCGCAGAAACCAAGCCGCTGGTAATCGCCGTCTCCAAGAGATAGCCCGAAAGGCGCGTATCCTTGCCGATCACCACACGGGTACTATCATTCCCATGCGCCTTAAGTTGCTTTCCCAAAGCCTTTCCTAGCTTCAGAGCCAACTCCGCATTGACAGGATAACGATTCGCTTGTCCACGAATACCATCTGTTCCAAATAATTTCGCCATTTTTTAAACTCCCTTCATCTCTACTCGACTGTCACGCTCTTGGCAAGGTTGCGAGGCTGATCAATTTCGCAACCCCGCGCACGTGCAACATAATAGGCAAACAACTGAAGTGCCACAGCAGTAACCACAGGTGCGGTATATACGGTGGTCCGAGGGAGAGAGATAACATCATCACAGACCTGCTCCGCCTCATGGTCTCCCTCTGTCACAAGCCCGACAATCGGTGCCTTGCGCGCGCGACACTCCTGAACATTTCCTAAGGTCTTTTCCTTGCCCGGAATATCATTTAAAAGCGCAATGACGGGGAAATGTTCATCCAGCAGGGCAATCGGCCCATGCTTCAGTTCAGCAGCCTGATAGCCCTCTGCATGAATATAGCTGATCTCCTTAAGCTTGAGAGCACCCTCCAAAGCTGTGGGATAGAGAATGCCACGCCCAATAAAGAACGCATTCGAAACAGAAGCATATTTGGCGGCAATCTTCTCAATGCAAGGCGCTTGTTTTAAAACCATCTCAATCAGAGCAGGAATCGCGGCAATTTCCTGACAGAGACTCAACCCATCTTCGCGAGAGAGCCTCCGACAGCGTCCCAGCTTGAGTGCCAGCATCAACAGCACCGTTACCTGAGCTGTAAAAGCCTTGGTCGAAGCAACGCCAATCTCAGGCCCAGCATGGAGATAGATCCCCCGGCCCGCTTCGCGAGCGATCGTCGAACCGACCACATTACAAAGTCCAGCCACCAGTGCGCCCTTCTGGATACTCTCGCGCACTGCAGCAAGCGTGTCGGCCGTCTCCCCTGACTGACTCAGGGCCACCACCAGTTCATTCGGTCCGAGGATCGGATTGCAATAGCGAAACTCAGCGGCCTGCTCGGGGTCCGTTGGCAACGAAGCCAACCCTTCAAAAAGATACTTCCCCACCATCCCTGCATGGAGGGATGTACCACAGGCTACAATGATCAACCTCTGGACAGCGGCCAGCTCACGAGGGTTCATGTTTAACCCCGAGAGAATTGCCGTACCCAGCGAAATGTCGAGTCGCCCTCGAATCGCATTTTGGAGTGCTTGGGGTTGCTCAAAAATCTCCTTGAGCATGAAATGTTCATACCCACCCTTCTCAGCGGCTCCAATCTCCCACTCAACAATGGCAGCCGGGCGATGGACCGAGGCGTTGTCGAGGGTATAGATCAGGGGACCTTCCTCTGTGACGAGCGCGATATCTCCATCTTGAAGATAAATCACTTGCCGCGTGTGGGAGACGATAGCCGAGACATCGCTCGCCACGATCGTCTCGTGGTCTCCAACACCGATCACGAGCGGGCTCCCTTTACGCGCCACCACCATCTCTTTGGGATGGCAAGCAGAGATCACAGCAATTCCGTACGTTCCCTCGACCTTTTTCAACGCCTGGGAGACTGCGGCCAGCAGGTCACCCTTGTAGTAGGCACCGATGAGATGCGCAAGAGCCTCCGTATCCGTCTGCGAGCAGAAAACCGTACCATGCGACTCCAACTGTTTTCGAATAGAAGCATAATTTTCAATAATACCATTATGCACCAACGCCAACGCCCCTGAGCAGGTCACGTGAGGATGAGCGTTTGCCTCGGTTGGAAGTCCATGGGTCGCCCAACGCGTGTGCGCAATCCCAAGGTGAGCCGATGCCTGTTCAGCCTCTGTCGTCACCTCAATTAGCTTCTTTTTCAACTGAGCGACCTTCCCGACCTCTTTGACAATACGCAGGCCCGTGGGCGTACAAAATGCAACACCAGCCGAGTCATACCCCCGATATTCCAGTCGCCGAAGGCCGTTCACCAAAATGTCAACCACGGGGCGAGTCCCCACATATCCGACAATTCCACACATACTTCTATCCTCCTCTTTAAAAAGTTGCTGACACTTCCCCTAGAAGGCTAAAACCCCTTTTATTTCGTACAATCGTACGGAACCCTCTGCTTTGGGCAGAAGAATCAGAATCTGTTTCATAGCCCCCTTGTATTCGGGCTTGGAGGCAAGCCGGATCTCATAGTTCTTACGTGTACCATCCGGCTGGACTGTTAGAGGATAAGAGATCTGTTCCCCTGAAAAAGGAACCACTTGGACAATCACCTTGGAATCAGTATTTGTCGAATTAACACTAAACGCTGCATCGAGTTCAAGAATGGGCGCTGTAGCCGATTCCCAACAGGTGATGGGCGACACGACGACACCGCGCGCTTCTTCACGGTAAGTAATCTGCAGCGTATCCTTGATCGGCCAGCCTAAATCGTTTGCTGAGCCACGATAGATAAATCCTTTTCGATCGTTTTTAAAACTCCAGGAGGGTGCACTGGGTGGACCATGAAGCTTACAGGCTGTGCGGCGAATCTCCTGCACACTGCCGACAATCAAGTACGTTTGATAGGTCCAATCAATGTTATAGTCCAAAATTACCGTACCGATCGGCGCGATATAACCTGTCTGTCCGTCCTTACAACCACCCACGCCTTTTTTCTCGTCTCCGCCAGCAAAGCCACCCGTGACTGGAATAACCTCTGACTGATAGAGTCCGACACCTGTGTTGGAATCGTTCACGAGTGCAGACCACTGTTCCGTTGCCTCAAAGTAGCTCCACGGCCAACCCTTGCCATCTCCCTTATCAACAATGTTTGTGGTGGGAGCATCTGTAAAAGGCGCATTGCCCGTATAGGTCACCAACTTGTACCAAGGTCCATTCGTATAGAGCGCGGGCATCTCCTGATGGCGTCCTGCATACTGGGTTTTATTCGTACGCTGATTGATCAAACGGGCCTTCATTTGGACCGTATTCTCGGAGACAAGGGTGTAGATCGTTTCAAAGATGCAATCGCCTTCAACATTGATATGGGGCCACTGCATCGGCACACAACGTACGCGAATGGTCTTGGCATCCGGCTTTTCAAAAGAGAGTGTTCTCGATTTAATACGACCCACGCTTCCGGACTGAATAGGATTCCATCCCAATTGCGCCCAAGCCTTGTGGGGCTCTTCGCCCTTCGGACCAATATAGGGAATGGGACCACTGTAGTAGGACATCTGAATCTGCCGTCCCCAGTCGTGGCTATTGATCATATTCACATTGCCGTTCTTCTTGTCCTCCAAGAGGGTCACGGCTCCACCTAGACTCAGATCAACCCCTAGGCGCAGCCGACTATTCTCAAGGTAGCGCATCGGCTCCTTGCCAAAATCAAATCGTTCAGCGGGTACTCCCGTGGCGGCATCCACGCTGCTGATCCCCAAGCATAGCCCTATGGCAAGAACCCATAAACTAAGCAGTTTTTTCATTTTAAAAGTCTCAGTTTGACGAGTTCGTCATCACGAATCACTTCAACATAGAAATCGCCGTTGCGTTCGAAGAGACCGTGGACAGAGTCCGCGCCCTCCTTCGCTGCAACAGAACGTACAATATCAATCATGGGACGGGTAATCTGGAGTCCGGGCAGGAAGAGCGGAATGCCGGGCGGGTAGGGAACGAGGAGTTGACTGCTGATACGCCCTTCGGTATCTTCAAGCTTCATCAGTTCACCATCACACAGCGCTGCATCGCGTGGAACAATGACATTCTGTCCCTTGACTGCATCCACGACACTGCTTGCAAAAGCATCCTTCTCGGGACGTCCGAGTGCATCCTTCATCTGATAAAGTGCTCGGTAAAGATACTCAAAATGGTTTTCTACCGTTCCCATAGATACTAAGAAGAGGAGCGTCACGGGCGTTGACTTTTCCCACTGGATCCGCGACTTGCGCAACAATGTCTTAAAGGCACTGCAGCCTTCTGGCGTCTTAAACGAAATCGTCAACTTCAAAGGATCATGCAAATACCCTGCGCGTTCATACTCGTCAGCCTTTTCCTCGCCCACGACCTCTCTCAGTCCGACAAAACATTCAGACTCTGCCAGCCCGCAGCCCTGGGTGACACGCTCTTTGAAGTTCTTAATCCAGCGCAACCGTTCCTCAATCAGACGCATGCCTTCCAAGCGCATTTGCACCCCTGCACAATCGAGCGTCGCCATCATAGGATAGTGCGGCGAGGTAGAGTGCCAATAGCGCAGCACTTCATGTAGATCGTGAGAGAACTTGGAATAGGAGCCATGTCCGTTGATTGCAAAACGGGATCTCAGCCATTGCCAATCTACTGACTCCGTTTCGAAGAGTTGTTTAAATCTAAAAGAGACATGGATCATCGAAGACTGACTAAAGGCAGCCATGGTCTTATGCGTCGAGTGGACGGCAAAGTGCGCGCTGGTGGTTTCATGAATGGCATTGTAGCGCACACGCCGGCCATCCGCAGTCACCCACGTGTAATAGGGATGGAAACTCAGATACGGTGCCCACGCCTCATCGGCATAGAAGAGCATGCCATTGCGCTCGCAAAGCCGGGCAATCTCCCATACGGGATAGAGAATCCCTTCGTACGTGCAGGTCGTCAAGATCACCATACGAGGCTTCTTCTCCTCAGGATATTCCGCCGTAATCGCCTTGCCGAGGTCCGCAATGGAAATCGGCCCCCAGACGCCGAGGCGAGCATTAAATTGGGCAGGTAGATAGACAGGAATCGACCCAGACATCACCACCGCATGGTGAACAGACTTATGGCAATTCCGATCCAGAAGCACATATTCGCCGGGTCGTAAGAGCGTCATCAGCATCGCCTTGTTGGCGGTTGACGAACCATTGGTAATATAACAGCTTTGCGCGGCACCAAAAATTTCCGCGGTTAAGCGTTGGGCATCCGCCAGAGGCGTGTGTGATTCGGGTTTTGAGAGATCTCCAAGGCTATGCACCGAAGAACTGATGTCGCAACGGAAACTCATGCTTCCGAACTCGCAACGGAAGCCTTGTAAAAAAAGAGAGTTGGTGAATGCATGGCCAGAATTATGACCAGGTGTATGCCAAGAAGAACCCGCGTCATTGATCACGTACTCACGAAGTTGATGCCAGAAACGAGGCTCCCATAACGACCTGAAGAGATGCAGAATCCGTTGCTCATAGATTGCCATGTGATCAAAGATCCCTGCGGGCTTGAAGGTCCAGCGCTTGGAGGGATGTGTAAACTTACCGTCCTGACAGGAGATCAAGACAATTTTGGGTTGGACAGGAAAATAGGTATTCAACCATTGATGAATAAACATTCCCTCTGCAGAGAGCTGATGAAGAAAAACCCTTTCTCCCGTCTCTGTCTCAAAACAGTCATCCAACAAAAACATGATACAGTTCTTTGCATCATCGTTTAAATGGCCGTTAGCACTGTCGCCGTCTACGAACATGACTTGAGCTAGGGCCTCAGCACTTGTCACCGGGACGATCCTTAACAAGGGCCAGTCAATCGGCTCCTCTGAGGGAAAGGTTGCATCGCAAAAGGTTCTGAAGAGATCAGAAAACTCGTTTGACTTGGCGTGCCGCGTCGCTTCATCCTCCAATTTACTTTGGAGATGAACAATGGTTAATTCATTCATAAATGACCTAAAAGGTAATTTCCTTAAAAAGGTCTTTATAATATCAAAAACTTTAACCAATGTCGTGAAGAAAAATAACCGGACCCTATTCCGACTTTTTCGTATATCTTAAAAGGGCTACTTTGTATGATCTGCATAGACATCAGGCTCAATAGCGAGCCGATTGATCTTGTAGTGCATGACACGGGGCGAGAGGCCCAGCGTACGGCCTGCCGCAGACATATTGCCGTTGTTCTTCTTTAAAGCTTCGACGATCAGCTCGCGTTCAAAAGACTCCACCAGCATGTTGAAGGAGGCGTTGCCATCCTTGAGCAACTCCGAGTCATTCGCAGCGCCTGTCTGAAGGGAGGGCGGAAGATTGTAGCTGTGAATACAGTCATCCGAGGAGGTGAGGACTGCCCGTTCAATACAGTTTTCAAGCTCACGGACATTGCCTGGCCAATGGTAAATCATCAACATATTGATGGCCGGTGTTGAAAGGCGCTGCACGGTCTTACCGTAACGCAAATTTAACTTCTGTATAAAGTGTTCCGCAAGAAGAATAATATCGCAACGACGTTTTGCGAGGTCGGGTATGGTGATTGGAAAGATGTTCAGTCGATAGTACAGATCTTCACGAAACTTGCCTTGCACCATCAATTCTTCCAAGTCCCGACTCGTGGCAGCCAAGAGGCGTACATCGCTCTTGAGCTCTTCGTTACTGCCCACGCGCGAGAAGGTCCGCTCCTGAATAAAACGGAGCAATTTTACCTGCGTTTGCGGGGTCAGATCCCCGATTTCATCCAAAAAGAGGGTACCTTTATTTGCTGCTTCAACGCGTCCAATGCGTGTATTGACCACACCCGTAAAGGAGCCTTTTTCATGTCCAAAAAGCTCGCTCTCCACGAGACTCTCGGGAAGGGCTGCGCAGTTTAGCGCAATAAAGGGCTTATCCACGCGTGGGCTCAACTTATAGATCGCATTGGCCACCAGCTCCTTGCCTGTTCCTGAACTGCCTCGGATGAGGACCGTTGCATTGCTGGGCGCCACCTGGCGAATCAGGTCATAAATCTTCTGCATGGAACGGCAGTTGCCCACGAGTTGCCCGGGGTTGCCGGTGGACTCTCCCAATGCCGAACGGAGCTGCTGATTCTCTTTAATCAGGCTCTCCCGCTCATCCATCTCGGAGCGATAAACACTGGCTGCCTCTGCTGTCAAGTTACCCACGATCTCTAAGAACCGCAAATCTTCTTGAAGATCAACACCCGGGGTAACGGCTCGGTCAATACTCAAGGTGCCAATGATTTTCTCCATGTAGAAAATGGGCACGCAGAGGAAGGCGATATCCTTCGCGCCAGTCCGAGAACCGGTGATATTTCTAAACCGCTTCTCTTTCGAGACATCAGGTACCAACTGAGCGATTCCGGTATCGGCAACCGTTCCGGTGATCCCCTCCCCCAACTTGTAACGTCCACGTTTTTGCTCGGCCTCGCTCAAACCGTGGGAGGCGGCAATTTCAAAGACATCCCCTTTGCGTAAGGTAAACGTCCCACGAAGCATCCCCATCTTGCGATGGAGCACATCAAGCACCTTCTCCAACAAAGCCGTAATGTTACGCTCGTGGACGACAGCGGAGCTGATTTCACGCAATACGTCAATCTCGGTTTTAAGTTGGGTTTGCATAAATTAATGTTAGTGTACTTAATTGATTGAAGTATTGTCGAGAAGAAAACTGTTGATGTTCTCAACTGCTTTGATGGCATCCGCCATGGCGCGAACGACCAAACTCGGTCCATTCGCTGCGTCCCCAATCACAAAGAGATTTTTCTCTTTGTTTGCGAAAGAGGGCTTCAGAAAACCCATGGCTAAAAAGACAACATCGGCTTTGAGCAACTCGGTTGTCCCCTCAACAGGTTTAAAGCTAAGCGGACGACCATCTTCGGACAAAGCCCATTCCACACGCTGAACCTCTACACCGCTGACTGTACCATTTGTCCCGAGGCACTGTGTACTTTGCAGATTCCAGCGACGCGTACCGCCTTCCATTTGACTGGAGGAGGTGCGTTGCTTGTAGGGCCAGAGGGGCCAAGGCGTAGAGGCTGAGCGTCCCTCTGGCGGCTCAGGCATGATTTCGATCTGCAGGATGCTCTTGGCCCCTTGACGCACGGACAGCCCCACGCAATCGCTTCCTGTGTCGCCACCGCCAATGATCAGCACATTCCGTCCCTCGGCAGAGACCTGACCATTCAGAAAGTCGAGCGCGTAATAGATGCCGTTCAAATCAGCACCAGGGATGTTGAGCGGACGAGGCGTGGGCGTCCCTGTGGCCACTAGGACTGCGTCGAACTGACGCGAGAGATACTCCAAAGAGATGTCCTTCCCGATCTCTGTGTCAGTCTGCATCTCAATGCCCGCTTCACGCATCACCTGGATGCGCCGATCAATCACACTCTTCTCCAACTTAAAGGCGGGAATACCATACCGCAGCAGACCGCCAAAGTCCGCTTGACGTTCGTAGAGCGAGACGCGATGTCCCGCCTTATTCAACTCGATCGCAGCCGTGAGACCCGCCGGACCACTTCCGATCACGGCGACGCTCTTCCCTGTCCGCTGCTTCGGCGTACCGCACGTGACCCATCCCTTTTCAAAAGCCGTCTCAATGACCTGCTTTTCAATTTGACGGATCATCACCGAGTCATTCCCGAGCGAAGCCGTACAGCTTCCCTCACAGAGCGCAGGGCAGACCCGTGAAGTAAATTCGGGCAATGGGCTGGTTGAATTGAGAAGCTCGTAGGCCTCACGATCCTTTCCCTTGTGAACCGCCTCATTAATTTCAGGAATGACGTTGCACAGTGGACATCCCATGCCATGGCAGAAGGGAATGCCACAGGTCATGCAACGCGCCGACTGCTGATGAATCTCCTCAGCGGAAAGCTTCCGCTCGACCTCCTGAAAATCCTTCTTGCGCTGATGGACAGGCCGATATACATCACTAATACGTTTGGTTGTTTGAAATTCTTTACCCATGGTAGCCCCCTGATTAGTCTTGAATTTGTGCGATTTTGGCCAATAATTGTTTGTATTCCACAGGGAACACCTTGACGAAACGGCTTCTCGCGTCCTGCCACGTTGCGAGGATCTGTTTAGCCTTCTTGCTGTTTGTGGCGCAGATGTGCTGCTGAAGCAAGGTCGTCAGCTCCTCTTCGTCCGGCGATTTCGGCAATACGGTCTCTAAATCAACAGTATCCAAGTTGCATTTTAGGTCAAAGTCACCGGTCTCATCGTAAACGTAGGCAATACCTCCAGACATACCCGCCGCAAAGTTCACACCGACAGGGCCGATCACGACCACGCGTCCGCCGGTCATGTACTCGCAACCATGATCGCCGCCTCCTTCGAGCACCATCGTCATGCCACTGTTACGAATCGCAAAACGTTCGCCCGCTTGTCCGTTTAGGTAGATGGTGCCGCTGGTCGCCCCATATCCGACCACGTTGCCGGCGATCACATTCTGGCTGGCGTCAAAGGTCGCTGCCGCAGGCGTCCGGATGATAATCTCACCCCCTGAGAGGCCCTTGCCAACAAAGTCATTCGCCTCGCCAGTCAGTTCAAGCGTAACGCCAGGTGCCAAAAAGGCACCAAAGCTCTGGCCTGCGCAGCCCGTCAACTGAATGCGGATGCAGTCCTTGGGAAGCCCCTCTGCACCAAAGCGACGAACAATTTCACGAGACAAGGCAGTTCCCACGGTGCGATTGGTGTTGCGAATCTCTTGGATAAGGGTGCTCACCTCACCCTTCTGGAGAGCACCTTGAAGATTGGGAATCAACTGACGCTCATCAAAGCTCGGTTCCTCCTCGACGCACTTCACAAAGCGAACATGTTCGCCCGTCACTTGCTTGAAGATACGGCTGAAGTCTAAATTACGCGACTTAAAGAACTCAATGGCGTGATTCATCTTCAAGAGATCGCTTCTGCCAACGGCCTCATTAAGAGAGCGTAAGCCCAGTTTTGCCAAGTTCTCACGCACTTCGCCCGCGAGCATTCTGAGGAAGTTCTCGATATACTCGGGCTTGCCTGCAAAGCACTTGCGCAAGCTCGGGTCCTGGGTGGCGACACCCACGGGACACGAGTTTTCATGACACTTACGCATCATCACACAACCCAGGCAGACCAGCAATGTCGTGGCAAAACCAAACTCTTCAGCACCCAACAAGGCACCGACCACCACATCGCGACCAGTCTTCAACTGACCGTCCACCTGAAGACGCACCCGTGACCGCAGATTGTTCAACACGAGCGTCTGCTGGGCTTCCGCCAGTCCTAGCTCCCAGGGCAAGCCCGCATGTTTGATACTGGTCAAGGGCGAGGCGCCTGTGCCACCATCATGTCCGCTAATTAAAATGACATCCGCATGAGCTTTGGCCACACCGGCCGCAATAGTGCCCACGCCGACCTCCGAGACGAGCTTCACGGAGATTCTCGCTTCACGATTAGCGTTGCGCAGATCGTAGATCAACTGCGCCAAATCCTCGATCGAATAGATATCGTGGTGCGGCGGAGGTGAAATCAATGTCACGTTTGGCGTCGAGTGACGCACCCGCGCAATCATGGCATCCACCTTATGCCCGGGGAGCTGACCTCCTTCACCTGGCTTTGCGCCCTGAGCCATCTTGATCTGCAACTCCTGCGCATTCGCCAGATAGTCAATCGTCACGCCGAAACGTCCACTGGCCACTTGACGAATCGCGCTACTACGGATCTCGCCTTTTGGTCCAGGTGTCATGCGTTCCGAATCTTCGCCACCCTCACCGCAGTTACTCCTCGCACCCAGACGGTTCATGGCAATCGCGATCGCCTCATGGGCCTCGGGGCTCAAAGAGCCAAGAGACATGGCACCGGAAACAAAGTGACGAATGATCGATTCGACACTCTCCACCTCTTCAAGAGGAGCGGGGGTGGACTCTACAAACTCAAACATGCCACGCAGGGTATGAACCTGCTGACTCTGGTCATTGATGAGCTTTGCATATTCGCGATACTTTGTAAGATTGTTCTCGTGTACCGCCTGCCGGAAGAGTGAGAGCGTATGAGGCGTCCAGAGATGACTCTCGCCGTCCTTACGGAATGCATACTCGCCACCCACTTTAAGGAGTGACCCTTGCTGCGCCTCTTGGAAACGCTGTCGCGTCTCCCGTTCAATATCCGCCAGTGTCATGCCGCCAATACGCGAGGCTGTGCCAGGGAAGAAGCGGTCAATGACTGTCTGATCCAGACCCACCGCCTCGAAGATTTGTGCGGAGCGGTAACTGCGCAAGGTCGAGATGCCCATCTTAGACATAATCTTCAGCAATCCCTTGTCCACTGAATGGATATAGTTCTCTGCCGCCTTGGCCGGATCAACCGAGACCGCGTTCGAGATCGACAACGCATGCGCACATTGCAGAGCCAAGTAGGGATTAATGGCCGTTGCACCAAATCCGATCAGGAGCGCAAAGTGCATCACTTCACGCACCTCGCCAGACTGGACAATAATACCCACGGGAGGCCGCAACCCTGCCTGGGTCAACCCCCGATTGACAGCCACCGTGGCCAACAGGGCGGGCATGGGCATGACATCCTCAGGCAAATCCCGGTCGGAGAGGATCAGGATGCGCTTGCCACTCTTCACGAGCTCTACAGCCTTAACAGCAAGTTCCTCAAGCTCTGAAGATAAGTTCGTTGTCCACCCGATGGGAAGCACCACTGTAGCAAAGGCTGAATCCTTCACTTGGGTCAAGCGCAAGACATCCTCGTCTGTCAAGACTGGACGTGGCAACTTGATCAGCTTTGCGTGCGCTGCACTCTCTTCGAGGATATTGCCATGGTTGCCAATATAGGTGATCAGGCTCATAACCAACTCTTCACGAATCGGATCAATGGGCGGATTGGTCACCTGCGCAAAGAGTTGCTTGAAGTAGTTGTAGAGCAAAGGTGTTTTCTTTGAGAAGACAGCCAAGGCGCTGTCATTTCCCATGGACCCCACAGGTTCATGGCCCGACTGCGCCATCGCCTTGACAATGATCTCGACATCCTCGCGGCTCCAATTAAAGATGCGCTGAAGATGCACCATGTTTTCCATGGGCAGTGCAGGCGTGATCGAGTCCAAGAGGCCGTTGACCGTGATCCTGTTGTCCACAACCCAGCGACGATAAGGCTTCTGCCGAGCCAGTTGGTTCTTGATCTCGTTGTCAAAGACCAAGCGATGGTTCTCCAAGTCACAGTAAATCATCTCGCCGGGTTTCAGACGTCCGCGACGCAATACCTCGTTGTCAGGAATGTCGAGTACACCCGTCTCAGAGGCCAAGACAAAAACATTGTCACACGTGACCGTGTAGCGCGCAGGCCGTAGACCGTTCCGATCCAACAGGGCACCCGCATTCACACCGTCCGAGAAAGCCACGGCCGCAGGACCGTCCCACGGTTCCATCAGCGCGGAATGGTATTCGAAGAAGCCTCGGACATCCTTGCCAAGATGATATTTCAGTCCCCAAGCCTGAGGCATCAGCATCATCATGGCATGGGGTAATGAACGTCCTGACAAGACGAGAAGCTCCAACATGTTGTCCAGATAACCCGAATCGCTCAGCCCTGCATCGAAGAGCGGCAGGCACTCCTTGAGCTCTTCACCAAAGAGTTCGCTCTTAAAGAGTTTTTCACGGCTACGCTCTTGATTCAGGTTTCCGCGAAGCGTGTTGATCTCACCGTTGTGCGCCAAGAAACGATAAGGATGCGCAAGCTTCCAGGTCGGGAAGGTGTTGGTGCTGTAACGCTGATGGACCAATGCCAAGGGCGAGATGAAATCCGGATCCAGCAGATCCGTATAAAAAGCATCAATCTGCGTGGCCATCAAGAGGCCCTTGTAGACAATGCTCCGACACGAAAAACTACAGAAGGTCAGCTCCTTGAACCGCTTTTCCAGAACGCGGCGAACGACAAAAAGCTTCCTCTCAAAGACCACGTCCGACCCAAAAGCCTCCCCGCTCACAAAAAGCTGTCGAATGCGGGGCATACTGGCCTTTGCGTTACGCCCGATCGCCTCTGGATTTGTCGGCACTTCACGCCATCCCAATATGGCAATACTCTTGGCATGCAACGCTGCCTCAATCTCTGACTCCAGCCCCTCTCCACCAAACATCATCGCGACCGCATAA
>Ga0247841_10008722_pt1 | contig 14466 bp, 20 predicted proteins | sample LaCruzMarch2015__2_FD_192410 | JGI IMG/M metagenome (GOLD analysis project Ga0247841, IMG submission 192410) | Freshwater microbial communities from meromictic Lake La Cruz, Castile-La Mancha, Spain - LaCruzMarch2015_18m | ecosystem: Environmental > Aquatic > Freshwater > Lake | place: Spain...
CTCTGCATCGTAAGCGGCCAATATTCTCTCCCGAAAATCCAAGGAAATGGTTCGTCGATTGCGCATGCCAGAACCCCTACCAAGAAACCCTTAAATTGGCTATACTATTTATTGAATTGCTCTAAGCATCGCGCAGGGAAACTGGAAGTAAGCGGTCATGTCCTTGCTGCTTGGCAGAACCGCCAACATTGACTCTTGCTTGACCAAAGAAATGCAAGACGCGAATGGTGTCAGTTTGGCGTGTTGTCGCCTTTTTGAAAAATCTTGGCGGTGCGGGTAGTCGCTTGAGTCAGATAAAGGGGTTGATAACGCGGACGGCTTTGTAGGATTGGCCGGGGTTGAGGTCTTCGGAGAGGATTGCAGCCTGCGGTGGCGGCAGCGGCGAGTATGTTCGTGTCAATGATGGTCATTGCCGTTCATGGAGGGCGGCGCGGGAGAGGGTTTCCCGCGAGGTGAAACCGGGATATTTTTGCCAAAGTCCGTCTAGCAAAACTTCCTGATCCCGCTTCAGATCACGGGGCGCGAGAGCCTCGCCGTAAAGGAGAGGAGAAACTGTTTCAAAAGTCCAGAGACCGAAGCGTCGCGGTGGGCGGCGGCGACGTGGGCCTTGCGGCAGGTAACGTCATCAACGGTGATAGTGATGTTTTTCATGAACTCACAAGTTGATCTTTCCAAGACCATTTCCGCTGACGGGCAAACCTTAAGGGACTTGGCTGGCCCGGTGAACGACTTCAACATCCTGGATCGTCGCGAGCCCGCCGGTTAGGTTTTCCTTCAGAAACGGCGTTAGCATTTCGAGTTTGTCCGGGGAATCCACGATGTCGATGACCATGGGAAGGTCGGTCGAAAGGTTCACGATCTTCGAGGTTTTGAGGACGCTGGTCTGGCCGAAGCCCATCGGGCTGCGGAAGACGGTCGCACCGGCGAGGCCGAGCTCACGCGCCTTGAGAACGATCGCCTCGTAGAGCGGCTTGTGGTTGCAGCGGTCGGATTCGTCGAGGTAGATGCGCAGGAGTTTCATTTTAGCGGAGGGAGAGGTTGTTGAGCGAGAGGGCGGTCGTATGTCCAAGCCAGACCGCGGCGAGGCAGAGGGCGACGCTGAAGAGGATGTTGCCCCCGGCGGCGAGCCATTCGCCATCCTGCACGAGGCTGAGGGTCTGGATGCTGAACGACGAGAATGTTGTGAACCCGCCGAAGATCCCGACCATCACAAAGACGCGGAGCAGCGGCGGAGCCAGAAGAATGCCGTCGTCGGTCGTCAGACCAGCGAAAAAGCCGATGCCGAACGAGCCCGCCACGTTGACGACCAAGGTGCCCCAGGGAAACGTGTCGCCCCAACGGGCCGCAATCCACACCGAGATGAGGTAGCGAAGGAGGCTGCCCGCCGCTCCACCCGCCATCACGGCGAGGGCGGTTTTCACAGGCGCGGGATGGTGATCCCCCGCTGGCCCATATATTTGCCCGCGCGGTCTGCGTAGCTCGTCTCGCAGATGTCGGCGGCGAGGAAAAAGACGACCTGCGCGAGTCCCTCGTTTGCGTAGATGCGCGCGGGCAGCGGGGTCGTGTTCGAGATTTCCAGCGTCACATGCCCCTCCCATTCGGGCTCGAACGGGGTGACATTGACGATGATCCCGCAGCGGGCGTAGGTGGATTTACCCACGCAGATGGTGAGGACGTCGCGTGGGATGCGGAAATACTCCACGCTTCGCGCAAGAGCGAAGGAGTTTGGAGGAACGGTGCAGACATTGGTCTGGATGTCCACAAACGAACGGTCGTCGAACGCCTTCGGATCCACCATCGCGCTGTGCACGTTAGTGAACACCTTGAACTCATCCGAGACGCGGAGGTCGTATCCGTAGCTGGAGAGCCCGTAGCTGACCACGCGGCTGCCGTCTTCGTTCTGTTTGATTTGGCCGTCCACGAACGGCTCGATCATTCCTTTTTCAACCGCCATGCGGCGGATCCATTTATCGGAGCATACTGACATAATCTTAGGAGAGGCCCGGGATTTTGAGCCCCCCGGTGAGTTTGCCCATCTCGGCACCTGCGAGTTCCTTGGCGTCTTCGAGCGCCTGCTTGACGGCGGTAAGAACGAGGTCCTCGAGAAATTCGACATCCTGCGGGTCCACGACCTGAGGATCAATTTTGATCGAGACGATGTCCCCGGCCCCGGTGGCGGTGACTTTGACTTTCCCGCCGCCCGAGACAGATTCGACCGTCTGGTTGGCGAGTTCGGACTGGGCCTCGGCCATGCGTTCCTGCATGCGCTGGGCCTCTTTGAGCATTTTGGCGATATTCATGCGGAGGCAGTTTGGAGGGTGCTTTTGAAAACTTCTAGGGCTTTCTTGATGAGCGGGTCATTTTTGAACTCCTCCATCGGATCGGCGGGGGCTTTCGCGACCGGCGCAGGAGCTTCTGGTTCGGGCTCCGGCGTAGCCTCAGGCGGGGGATCGAGGCTTTCGTCGAATTCCAAATCCAGCTTGACCGCCTGTTTGAGTTCGCGGGTGAGCTTCGACTCGATATCCTTCATTCCCTGCTCCATCCAGATGCTTTCGGACGATTCGCGGGCGGATCCGGGAAAGCGGACGAAGAGGCGTCCTCCTTCGAGGCGTTCGAAGACCCCCTCGCGCAGCCAGCCGTAGCGGATGAAGGAATCCTTCGCGAACGCTTCGGCAAGTTTTTCCCAAACCGTGGCGGCGGAGACATCCGATTCCTCGGGGTCTGCGGCAGCCTTTGGTGGCTGTAGGGTTGCTGCGGGCTGAGGTGGATTCGGCGGCCCGGCCGATTTCGGTGACGCTGGTTGAGCGGTTGTCGGGGCGGGAGCCGCCTTGGGTGCGGGCTTTGCAGGCGGCGGAATTTCCCCGTTGCTTAATCCGGTGAGCGTCTCGATCACATCGGTGAGGCTGGTCTCGTCGAGAAGGTGGAGGGCCTTAATGACCGCAACATCAAGCTGGAGCTTTTTGTCGGCGACCCATTTCATCCGGGTCTCGGCATCGCTGAAGTGTTCGATGAGATCGAGGAGTTTACCCTGCGGGACCACGGATGTTCCGCCGGTTGCGACAGAAACGAGGAGATCTCGCAAGTGCGCGATGAAGTCGGCAGTGAGACGGGAAAGATCTTTTCCTGCCCCGGACTGCTCCGCGACAATTCCAAGCGCGCCGCCGGCATTCCTCGCGAACAGGTGTCCGGCCAGACCCGTCACCGTCTCTTTCGAGGTGAATCCGAAAACATCCATCACATCCTGCGCGGTGATCTTTTCCCCACAGAATGCGACCATCTGGTCGAGCATGCTCTCCGCGTCGCGCAGCCCGCCTTCGGCACCACGGGCAATCGCATCGGCTGCCTCGGGCTCCAGGACGATCTTCTCGCTCGTCGCGATGAAGGCGAGGTGCTTGGCGATCGCATCGGCGGGAATCCTCCGGAGATCGAACCTCTGGCACCGGCTCGTGATCGTCGCGGGAAGCTTCTGGGCTTCAGTGGTGGCGAAGATGAACTTCACATGCGGAGGCGGCTCCTCAAGAGTTTTCAGCAGGGCATTGAACGCCCCGGTGCTGAGCATGTGCACCTCGTCGATGAGATAAATTTTATACGGTCCGCTGGCAGGCGCGTAGGCCGCGTTATCCCGGAGGTCGCGGATATTTTCGACGCCGTTGTTGCTCGCACCGTCGATCTCGATGACATCGAGGCTGCGCCCCTCGGCGATCTCCTTGCAGGCATCGCAGACCCCGCAGGGCGTCGTCGTCGGGCCATCCACGCAATTGAGGGCCTTTGCAAGAATCCGCGCGGTCGAGGTTTTCCCGATGCCGCGGGGCCCGACAAAAAGGTAGGCCTGGGCGAGCCGGTTGGCGGCGACCGCATTCTGGAGCGTGCGGGTGATATGGTCCTGGCCGACAACCTCATCAAATGTCTGGGGACGATACTTTCGCGCAAAAACCCGGTAGCTCACGGGGCGAACATTACCGGCCTCCCGCGCCGGCATCCAGCAGGATTTCACGCAGCACTCTCAAAATTCGCCTTGGCCCGGAAATTCCTCCACCTCGACCGCCTCGCACACGTCCCGCCAGCCGGGGAAGTTCCAGGTGTTGGGAAAACCGCCGCACTGCGCGGGCTTGACCGGCTGGATCCGGCAGTCGCGGCCGTCGAGAAATATGCAGGCTCCATCCGGCTGGTCGGTCAGTGCCAGGCCGTCACGTGAAGGGCGCAGGCGGGTGAATTCCTGGATGAATTCCCGCTCCTCCATTCCCAGGAAAGAAGCGATCGCCGGGATGTCGGCGTCCGTGAGTTTCACAAACCCGGGCCACCGGCAGCAATTCGTGCATCGCTGGCAAATGTAGCGCTTCATATCCCCGCCTACTCTCACACCCTCGCCGCCCGGAGGCAAGCCAACCGCACATGCCAGCAGAGAGTCACTTGAAATGTCGCGGGAGCGGGTTATTTTCCCGTTCATGAAGCACGTTTTCTTCGCCGTGGGGCTTGTGGTGACGATGGCCGCGCTGCACGCGCAGACTGCCCAGCCCGCTCCCCAACCCGCCCAGCCTGCCGCTCCGGGAGCCCTGCGCCAGCTCAACGCCTCGTTTGCCGGTGTCTTCGAAAAAATTTCCCCGAGCGTTGTCGTCATCGAGGCCTCCCGCGCGGGAACCGTCTCGGTCCCGGGACTCCCGAAGGGGCTCGAATTTTTCCTGCAGCGTCCAGATGGCAGCCCGGTCCTCGACCAGCCGAATATCGGATCCGGATTCATTTTCCAGCCGGACGGGCACATCCTCACAAATTTCCACGTGATCGAGGGCGCGGAAAAAATCGTGGTGAAGCTCAAGGACGGAAGAACATTCGACGCCGAAGTCAAGGGCGGCGACGAGCGCAGCGATCTTGCGGTCATCAAAATCGACGGCGAGAACCTCCCGGTCGCCGAGCTCGGCGACAGCGACGCGGTGAAGGTCGGAGAATTCGCGTTCGCCATCGGCACACCGATGGACCTGCCCTACACGTTCACGGTCGGTGTCGTCAGCGCGAAGGGCCGCAACCTTCAGATCGGCAACGGCTACGACTTCATCCAGACCGACGCCTCGATCAACCCGGGCAACAGCGGCGGACCGCTCTGCGACATTGACGGACGCGTGGTCGGCATCAACGCCCTGATCAGCGGCACGAACCGCGGGCTCGGGTTCTCGATCCCGATCAACACCGCAAAGTCAATCGCCTCGCAGCTCATGGAGCGCGGACGGGTCAGCCGCCCGTGGCTCGGGATTTCCATCGCCGGCCTAGAGGAGGCGGAATACCTCCAGCAGTTCTTCCCAGGACTCTCCAAAGGAGTTGTCGTGAAAGGAATCGAAACCGGTGCACCCGCCGAATCGAGCGGCCTGCGCGCCGGCGACGTCATCCTTAAAGTGGACGGCCGGGAGGTGGCCATCGCCGGCGACCTCCAACACGAAATTCTCGGAAAAAACATCGGGCAAAAGGTCGAGCTCGATGTCTGGAGATCGGGCAACCTCGTCAAACTCGCGGTCATGACCGGCGAACAGCCCGATCCCATCATGAGGGCTTCGACAAAACCCCGTCGGCTCCGGCAGCAGCAGCACCCCGACGCGGCCCAGCAGCCGGTCCCCCAACCGTCCTCGCCTGGCCTTGCCTTGAAAGATGCGAACCAGGAAACGCTTAGGGAATTCGGCATCAGGCGGCAGGCATCAGGTGGTGCGCTCGTGTCGGCGGTGGAACCAGGAAGCCCGGCGGCCGTGGCCGGGATCGAAAAAGGCGACATTATCACCGAGGCCGGGGGCCGGCCGGTGCAGGGAAAAAACGATCTTCAGGATATCCTGACTTCCCTCGACCCGGATCGCGGTGTCCTCCTCCTCCTCGAACGCGGCAACCGGAGGACGTTCGCTATCCTCAAGCCCTGAGCAGGGTCACTCGGCGGATTTTTTCTCCAGCTTCGCCTTCACGAATTCGATGGCAATCGGGAGGACGGAGACGACGATGATCCCGAGGATCACGATCTTCATGTTTTTCTGGACGAACGGCAGCCCGCCGAAAAAGTAGCCGCCCCCGACAAAGAGCCCGACCCACAGGACGGCGCCAAGCACATTGAACGCGATAAATTTCCTATAGGTCATGCTGCCGACGCCGGCCACAAATGGCGCGAAGGTGCGCACGATCGGCATGAACTGCGCGAGCGACACCGCCCGCCCGCCGTATTTTTCGTAAAACGCATGCGCCTTCATCAGGTAGTCCTTGCGGAAAAACCATCCCGACTCGAAATGGAAAACCTTCGGGCCGATCCAGGATCCGATGGCATAGTTGGTGGTGTTGCCCAGCACAGCCGCACAAAGCAGGAGCGGGGCGATAATCTCCACTTTCATCAGCCCCTGCGCCGCGAGCGCGCCCACGGCGAAAAGCAGGGAGTCACCGGGAAGAAACGGCGTCACCACGAGGCCGGTCTCGCAGAATACAATCAGGAACAGCAGGGCGTAAATCCAGACCCCGTAATGTTCGATGAACGTTTTTAGATGGCCCTCGGCGTGCAGGAAAAAATCGATGATTTCGGACATGGCGGCTGCCCTTATGAGCGGACGGATTGCCGGTGGCAATGGGATTTTCTCTTTGGACCGGCGGGATTCTCTGTTTGAAAGCCTCGGATTCTGGGCTATCACGAATCCGATTCATGTCAGAAGAACCCGATTTGCTGGACCTTGCGCTGGACGACTGCCTGCAACATGCGTCCGCAGAAGGGATCCTGCTCGGCGACATGCTGGGCCGGCTCGGCCGCTCGAGCTTCTGCTTCGCTTCGCTCTTACTAGCGGTCCCCTTCGTCCAGCCATTCTCACTGGGGCCGCTCACGATGATGTGCGGGCTGGCGTTGATCGCGATCGGCTGGCAGATGGGCACCGGCCGGGAGCGGCCGGCCCTTCCCGCAGCCGCTGCCCGGCTCCGGATTCACGGCAAAGGCTGGTGCGCGGTCCTGCACTTCTGTAAACGCCTGCTCACATTCTGCAGAAAGTTCACCCGGCCGCGTTTCAAATCCTGGGTCTCAGGCCCACGGGGGGACCGATTCATCGGATGGCTGATCCTGACCGGCGGCGCACTGATCGTCATCCCGGCGGCCAATCTTCCTCTCAACAACACCCTCCCCGCGCTCATGGTCGTCTTCGCCTGCATCGGCTGGCTGGAGCGTGACGGGCTGATGACGATCATCTCCGTAGCGTGGGGCGTGACCACGCTTCTCTATTTCGCAGCCGTGATCGTGGCCGTGTTTTTTTTCGGCACCCAGGTCTCCGCGTGGATCTCCGGGATCTTCAAATAACTATCCCGGCGGCCAGCCGAGCGCGCGTCCGCCGAGGAGGTGGACATGAAGATGGGGCACGGTCTCGCCGCCGTCGCCACCATTGTTCACCACAAGGCGGAATCCGGTATCCGAAATTCCTTCAGCCCTGGCGATGCGCGCGGCGGTCAGGAGCAGACGGCCCAGCAGGGCGGCATCTTCCGGGGCGGCTTCGCCCACGCGCGGAATCGCACGCTTCGGAACCACGAGGATGTGGACCGGCGCCTTCGGAGCGATATCCCGGAACGCAAGGCAATCGCCATCTTCAAAAACGATATCGGCGGGGATTTCGCGCGCGGCGATTTTCTCGAAGAGCGTCATGAGAGCTGGAGGTGGAGGTCTTTTGCCCGATGCTGGAGCTCGCCCCGGATGAAGGTAACAATCTCTCCCTGCAGCCCGGAGCAGTCGCGGCGCCAGTTTTTAGCCGAGCGCAGCCGCTTGACACATCGGTGCAGGTCGCAGAGTTCGACCTGCTCGGTCTCGGAGCCGACCAGATCACGCAGACGCGATCGCAGCAGTTCAAAAAACAAAAGTTCGTAACCATCCCCGGCATCGCGCGCGAGTTCCTCCAGCGAAATCCTCACCGGCGGTGGCATCGTACGGAAAAACCGCGCGACGTCCGAATACCCGATCACCTGAAGAACCGACTGCACCGCCTTCTCGATGCGCGGAATCGTCACCACCTGCTCGTCGAAATCCTGTTCGAGATAGCTCGTCACGCTTTCTGTCACGTGGTCAGCGAGCCACCACTTCTTGTATCCGGCGGCCTCGGCGGCCCGCACCAATGCGGACGAAAGCCAGCTGCGCTCGAATGCCACAACGCTCCCGTCGTGAAACCGGATCAAAGGCAAACCGTCGCGCAGGGCAATCATGCTTTGAATAGCTCCGGCTGGGAGGGCGTCCGCCCGGCCCGTTTTTCAAACGACTGGATCTCCTCGATGAAATCGCCGATTTCCTGAAATTGACGGTAAACCGATGCGTATCGGACATAGGCGACCGGATCGAGAACATGAAGCTTTTCCATGACCCTCGCTCCGATGACCCGCGTGGGCACCTCGCGTTCCTGCGCGGCCTCCAATCCCTGAATGATATCCTCGACAGCTTCCTCCATTTCATCGAGCCCGATCGGGCGCTTCTCGCAGGCCTTGGTGATGCTCCCAAGCAGCTTGTGGCGATCGAACGGCTCGTGCCGTCCGTCACGTTTGATCGCCCTCAATTCAATCCGCTCCAGTTGTTCGTAAGTCGTATAGCGGGTCTCGCAACCGAGGCACTCCCGACGCCGACGAATGCTCCCGCCGTCTTTCGACAACCGGGAATCAATGACTTTGTCTTCCAAAGAGCCGCACTTCGGGCATCGCATATTGTGTGCAAACGGGGTTGATTTCGACAATCAACACAACATATTGAATGGTCAATTCTTTTTGTGAGATTCCATTTTTTCAAAATTGTGGCGTGCATCGCCGTAGTGTTCGTATTCGCGGGCTGCGGTGGTGACACACGCCACCGCGTGCTGGTCAGCACAGCTGAACAACGCATGGTGGTTCTGCGGGATGGAAAGCCGATCGCCAGCTACCCGGTCTCCACCTCGAAATTCGGGCTCGGCGACCGGCCAGGCAGCAATGCGACTCCGCTCGGCTCGCTGCGCGTGAAGAAAAAAATCGGCGGCGGCGCACCGGCGGGAATGGTTTTCAAAGCGCGGCGGCCGACGGGAGAAGTCCTTGCACCGGACGCACCCGGACGCGACCCGATCGTCACGCGGATCCTCTGGCTCGACGGATCAGAATATCAGAACCGCCGCTCTTTTGGGCGGTGCATCTACATCCACGGAACCCCGGAGGAGCGGACCATCGGGACGCCTGCAAGCTACGGCTGCATCCGGATGAAATCCCGCGACGTCATCGAGCTGTTCAACACGGTCGGGGTTGGCGCGCGGGTGATCATCAGCGACCGCCCGCTGCGTCCGGGCCTTTGATCAGGCCCCGGCGGGCTCGAGTTCGCGAACAGTCTCTGCGGAAGGCTTGTCGGCCGGAACGGATTCCACCGGCTCGATCAGCTCGAGGCGGCCGTCGTAGTGTTCGACGATGGCCGTGCAGCTCTCCACCCAGTCGCCGGTATTGTAGTATTCGATCCCGCCGATTTTTCTGACCGAGGCGGTGTGAATGTGACCGCAGAGGACGCCATCCACATCGTAATCCTTCGCATACCTCACCACGGCTTCCTCAAACTGCCCGATGAAGCTCACCACGTTTTTCACCTCGGCTTTGACGTAAGCGCTCAGCGACCAGTGGCCGAGCCCCAGGATGCGCCGGAAGAAATTCACCAATCCATTGCATCGGAGAAGAACCGTGTATCCGATGTCGCCGATATGCGCAAGCCAGCCCATGTTCTGAACCACCGTGTCGAGTTCGTGTCCATGCATCACCAGGAGACGGCGTCCGTCCGCCGTGATGTGCAGCGCGTTTTTCTGAAGGGTCACGCTGGCATAGGAGCCGAAAAATCCCGCGAGAAACTCGTCGTGGTTTCCGACGATATAGATGATCTCCGTCCCCTTGCGCCCCTTGCGCAGAATTTTTTGGATCACGTCGTTGTGTTCCTGCGGCCAGAAAATCCCCCGGCGGAGCGCCCAGATGTCGATGAGATCCCCGACCAGATAAAGGGTCTCGAATTCGGTGTCCCTCAGAAACTCCAGAAGCGCCGCCGCACGACTCCCGCGCGTTCCGAGATGAACGTCCGAAATCCATCCAGTCCGGTAAAATTTCATAGGATTATTTACAAGTTATTCACAATTTGCGCGCCGCTGAAAACCGGGGAAATGTTACAATTCCGACACAATTCTGGGGGCTTGTCATGGCGGCGGCATCAGGCAAAATGCGCCCCCTCGGATGTGTGAAGAAAAATGGTATTGCCTTAAGACCCGCCCCAGACATGAGCGGGCGGCGAAGCGTGCACTGCTTGGAGAAGCCGGGGTGGAGGTGTTTTGCCCGCTCCTGAAGTTCGAGAGAGCCCGCCGGAGCGGCCGGGCGCGCGTCACCGAGGCCATGTTCCCCGGATACTTGTTCGCCAGGTTTAATTACCCGAATCAGCACCGGATGATCGCGACCACAAACGGGGTCTCAACGATCGTCGGATTCGGAGGGATTCCCGCAGTTGTTCCTGACACGGTGATCGACGAGCTCAAGGCGTCTGTAACGGCCGAGGAAACCGTGGAAATCCCCAGCACCGTGGAAATCGGCGAGGAAGTTCAGGTGGTCGAGGGTCCCTTCCAAGGAATCCGGGCGATCGTCACCAAGGTCATGCCGGCGCGTGAGCGCGTCACCGTCCTGCTCGAACTGCTCGGCATGGAGCGCGAGGTCGAGGTTTCGGGAAATGCAGTCCTGCCGGACGCCAGACATCCGATGGCACCAAGGTGATTTGACGGATCGAAAATTTCTTTCAAAATTCCCGTCATGCCGATCTACGAATTCTACTCTCCCGACACGAACAAGGTTTATTCATTTTTCGCCCGCAGCCTTTCGCAGGGAAAAGCCACCCCACGGTGCCCGGACAAACCCGGAGCGAAAATGGAGCGGATGATCTCGCGGTTCGCCGTGACCGGGCGCGCCTCGGAAAAAAAGAGCGAGATGCCCGACTCCTCCGACCCGCGCATGGAACGCGTGATGGCGGAAATGGAACGCGAGATGTCGGGCATGGACGAAAGTAATCCGGATCCCCGCGCGCTCGGGAGGATGATGCGGAAAATGACCGAAGCCACCGGCCAGCACATGCCGAAGGAAATGGAACAGATGATCCGGCGTCTGGAATCGGGAGAGGATCCCGAAAAGCTCGAGGAGGAGTTCGGGGACGCATTTGAAAACATGGACTTGCCGGAAGAGCCCGCCAGCGATGATCCGGGCGCGCAGCCCCGCCGTCCGCGACCGCCTGTCCGCGACCCGGCGCTCTACGAGATGGCGGATTTCATCTGACCCGCTCGGGCATGCCCGCCACCAGCCACCACACGAGGGCAAGGGTTCCAAAGAAAAGCACGATGCCGACGGCCTCGTGCATGATTGCGTAGTGGTCGCCTGCCGCGGGGGCGAGCAGGACAATAAGAAAGATCCGCAGCGCGTTCGAGATCAGTCCGAGCAGCGGCGCGAGCGCAAGGATCATCAATTTGTCCACCACCCGCAGCCTCCGGCTGAAAACCAGCAGCAAAGCAAGGAGGAGGCAACCGCTGATGATTCCGAAACCATTGCATTCCGGGGCGACTTCGAACGGTCGCCCTCCGCTCACAAGAACCAGCCGCAATGGCTCGCCTGTGAAGCCGAGCTGAGCCGGATTCCCGAGCAGCCCGAGAAACCATGCCGCCATTTTGCCGGCCAGCACACGCAGCGGCCAGTCGGCGAAAGGAAAGAATATGCTCAGCGCGGTAAAACCTGTGAACGCGAGCCCGAACCCCAGTGCGGGGCGGAACACTGAATCGCCGAGCACAAAAAGAAGCACGGCTCCTGCAAAAAATCCGAGGCCGCAAAGCATCAGCAGCGGTTCGTGCAGCAGAGCTGCGAGCCCGGCGGACACGATCGCGCCGAGATAGAACTGCACCGCACGGCTACCAAACCGCAGCTCGAGAGGATTCCCGCCCGGACGGTCACGCAGCAAAAATACGAGCCCGAATGTCAGGACGACAGCGGCGTGGCCGACCTGCTCCCGAACCAGAGCGTTCGCGGCCAGCCAAGTGATGGCACGCCAGAATAGAAGGAACAGAGCCGCCCATGCGATGACCGCGGGGCCCAGCTCACGGGAAAATCTTCTGTTCGTCCTATCCACTCAATGACTCTGCCGCAACGGCGAGGTTTTGCGAAGAAATCTCCAAAGGAAGAAAACGCCGGTCAAAGCCATCCAGGGCAGATAACCGAGCCACATTCCGACGGCGCCGAGGCCCATGGGAAACGTCAGAAAATATACCGTCGGCAGGCAGAGAACCCAATAGCAGACGGCATTAGCGACGAGGGGGACCCGGTTGTCGAGCAACCCGCGCAGCGAGCCGAGGCTCACCGACTGGATCGCGTCCGAAATCTGATACACACCCGCGATGGTCACCAATGTCCCCGCCAGCGCCGCCACTTCGCGGTCGGAAGTGAACATCCCGGCAAAGGTCCTGCCAAACACCACGTAGATCACAGCGCACACCGACATTAATCCGGCTCCCACCACGACTCCGGCAATGCCGGAACGTCTGGCAGCAGCGAGATCGCCGGCCCCCATCGCCTGAGCCACCCGGACTCCTGCAGCCATGGAAAGCGAAATGGGAAACATCCACGCCAGCGACGCGATGCTGATCGTGACCTGATTGGCCGCGAGCGCCGTCACTCCGACCCAGCCCATCATCAAAGACCCGATTGCGAACGATCCGCCTTCGAGCACATCCTGACCAGCCACGGGAAGCCCGTCGCGCAGAAGGCTGCGCAGAAGCGGCCGGTCGGTCCGTCTTTGAAAAACCAGAAACTTCCTCATCCCGGCCCCGCGCCACACCCAGATACCCATGGCGATGGCCTGAACCCATCGGGCGGCGAGCGTAGCCCAGCCTGACCCCGCCAGCCCGAGCGCAGGAAACCCGAAATGCCCGAAGATCAGCAGGTAGTTCAGAATGCCATTCAAAACCAGCGCTCCAGCCATGAAGGCGACCACCGGCCACGGTCGGTTCACCGCCTCGGCGGTCTGGCCGAATACGAGTGACGCCAGTGCCGCAGGCAGCGACCAGGCCAAAAGAAAAAGATATCCGCCCGTCTCCCCGACCACTTCCACCGGCTGCCCGAGGTGGCCGAGAAACGGAACGACCAGAGTGAGGCACCCCGCGACGAGAATCCCGATTCCGAACGCGAGGACCATTCCCGCGCGGGACGCAGCCCCCACCCCACTGTCGTTACCCGACCCGAAAGCATGCGCAATCCGTGGCGCAACCGCGCCGAGCGATCCATAGGCAAAATACAGCGCGAACATCAGGAAGTTGCCCGCCAGCGCCGCGCCCGCCAAGGGAACCGCCCCGAGACGCCCGACCATCACCGTGTCGGTCATCTGCATCAAGACCTGACCCGCCTGGCCCGCCAGCATCGGCACCGCAAGCATCAGCAGCGGCGGCACGGCACGGAACACTCCGCCGGGTTGACGCATATCCATTCTCAACGCCCCGCCTGAACTGCAAAAAACGGATTGTGCGCGAGTTCCCCGCCCACGCTTGTCATCGGCCCGTGTCCTGGACAAACCAGGGTATCTGGCGGCAGAGACAGAATTTCATCGCGCGTCGTCCGGAGCGCATCGGCGTAAGAAACTTTTCCGCCGCCCATCGAACCGGCAAAGAGGGCATCACCGCTGACCGCAATCCGGCGGGAGAGCCCCTCGACCACATAGGTGATCCCGCTCGGCGAGTGACCGCACGTCAGGCGGGTCGAAATTTTCAAGGACCCCAATGAAAACCCGCGCCCGGGAGCGAACAACTCCGCTCCAGCGACCGCCTCGCCGGTCCAGGCTTTCGCCCCTGTCTTTTCCAGCAGTCGGTCGAGATCGTAAATGTGGTCGCCGTGGGTATGTGTGATAAAGACCGATTCGAGCCGGAGCCCGCGCTCGCGGACAAGATCCAGCATCCCGTCGCAGTCCGTTCCCGTGTCGAAGGCGGCGGCGGATTTTCCATCCCAGACAACATACGAATTCACCAGCATATCGGCGAAGGGCGTCGTGAACATCGCCAGTCCATCGGGCACCAGACCCGCATCGGGCAGATACTCCCCGCGCGCAATCGCCGCGAGCGGATCAGCCGCGAGCCCGAGCGCCCCGGCGGCGGCTCTCAGCCCCATTTCATCGGGAGAATCAAGAAACGCCCCCGGAAACCGGCCCGGTGAGATACCCAGCCCAGTGCAGGCCTTTCCCAAAATATCAGCGTGGTTGTCTTCGAGCATGGCGGGAAGTGTCGCCGAAGTTATGCCACTGTCAAACCACGCTGGAGATCAAAACCGATGATGTGGTTTGTTCCCTCCTACGGCACGTGCCTGCTGCGAAGTGAATTAAACCCGAAAACGGCGATAGGAAAAAGTCGTTTTGCGCGGAAGGGTTGATGCACAGTGATGTGTGAAAAAAACCAGCACATCCGCGACCGCACAAAACGATACACGCAACTTTGCCGC
>Ga0247841_10008723_pt1 | contig 14462 bp, 16 predicted proteins | sample LaCruzMarch2015__2_FD_192410 | JGI IMG/M metagenome (GOLD analysis project Ga0247841, IMG submission 192410) | Freshwater microbial communities from meromictic Lake La Cruz, Castile-La Mancha, Spain - LaCruzMarch2015_18m | ecosystem: Environmental > Aquatic > Freshwater > Lake | place: Spain...
CTACAATTTCCGCCCCAAAAGAGCTAAAATTAAAGTATTAAAACTCGGTGTTTTCTTTTTCGAAAAAAGTCCGAGCTTCGTTCAAAACACACCACCAAACTTTTAGTTATTCATCATGACTTATGAAAATAGTGATTTCGCGAGAAAGTTTCGCCGAATAAAGAGACAATACGAAAAATGTCGATCTAGTTATGTAATTGGTGATCAAGTTGGGGTTTTTAGTCAAGATAGAGATGATGCTGAAATTGTCGAACAATTATTCTCAGATTTCTTTGTTCAATGTTATCACCTGAAAGATTGGATAAAAGAAGATAAAATGCTCCCAGCTAGTATCGGTTTGCAAGTAGAAAACTTTATTAATAATAGTCGTGCATTGTCACTGGCTGCTGACATCACAAACAGTGAAAAACATCTAATAAGAAAAGGGCAACCAAGAATTGGCGAAAAAGTAAGATTGCATACCGCAGCTAATTTGTCCGGTCCGATGGGATCATTTTCCATAGGTGGAATTTATAACTTTACTATTTTGGTAGAAACCGAGAAAGAACATGATCCTATAGATGCTCTGGTTCTGGGTTCCGATTGTATATCAGAGTGGCAAAAATTTATTGATTTACACAATTTAAATTATTGAACATCAAATGGTTATGATTCAAATCATCCAAAAAAAATTTACTAAAGCCGAGGCGAAAGTTATGCAAAGTGAAATTCGCCAGGTTCCGGATATTACTGGCTATTCACTTCGAGAGCTTTTACGATTGAAGACAATTTTTAAAGCTTTTGTATCAGACGAATTTGCTGGTGCTTGTGCTAATTTTGATTTTGGTCGTAATTGGACGGAGCTTTCAGCTTATATAGTTTTTGCAAAATATCGCAGTCAGGGTATCGGAAAGTTATTGTTCCAAAATGCCTACAATGATGCGATCGATAGCGGAAGAAATATCTATATTGTTAGTCGTAACCCGGCGATGATAAAAATTTTCAAAAGAAAGAATTTTCAAATTATCACATCCTTTTGGAAGTTACCATTTGAGGTGATAGTGCATGAAATTATTTTTGCTGCTAGCAGCATCTATCGAATTAAGGAATTTCTGCGCAAATTGCCAATGAAAAAATCAGGCAAATTTATTTTTGGGGTCAAGCCTGTGCACTCGTAGTTCAGTTGGTTAGAACGCTGCATTCACATTGCAGAGGTCGTCAGTTCAAGTCTGACCGAGTGCACCAAACATTTTATTATTATTTTTTGAACTATGCTTATTACGACTCACGGGCTTGTTGGCGCATGCATTGGAAAAGAAGTTGGCTATCCGCCACTGGCTTTTTTGTTGGGTCTAATTTCACACTTTATTTTAGACTCTATACCTCATTGCGACGGGCCAGACGACAAAGCTGGGCGTGGAGAAAATGAACCAAATAGTTTTGCTCAATATGCTTTTGTTGCAGCCGATATTATTATCGGTGTTTTTATTGTTGTTTACTTGTCCAGCAATAATCTGGCTTCTGCTGGATTAATTTGGGGCATAATTGGCGCCGAGTTGCCAGATGTTATTGATAATGTGCCTTTTTGGATTGGTATTAGAAAAGTTCCAGGTTTCAAGCAATTTCACGCTTTTCACGCCAAAATTCAGTCAATAAAAATTCCCCTTTGGTTGGGAATGTTATCACAATATTCAATTGCAGCCATTTTTCTTTGGCTGATATTGCGCTAAAATAAGATAAATAGGAATTTATCTTTTAACGCTTTGTATTCGCCTGCTTGTCGGGTGACAAAGCAGGCGATAGCTTTGCTATCTTGTCATGAATATATGAAAATACTTCAATTTTTAGGCATAATGGCCGTTGGTTTTTCCCTGCTGTATTTCGCTTATCCGCTATACAATATTGTTGGCCGCCAGGACTGGGTTGAGAAATATTTAGGTCCAGGTGGGACTATTACTTTCTTTCGCCTCTTCGGAGCATTAATTGTGATTTTTAGTTTCATATTTTTGGTCAACTTCTAACGAAAGAAAAAAGCACCACTTTCGTGATGCGTTTTTCTTGGTGGAACGCAATACTGCAGGTCAGAAATATAATAATGGACTCAAACGAGTATGTTTATATACCTACAATGAGAATTAAAACTCTTTCTATATAAGTTTACCTCTATTTGGATTCTGGTTCAACTGCTGTTTTTGTTGCATAGGCTTCGACTCCCTCCAAACCGCATTTGCCCAGAGTATCAATCAGGTAGCCAAACTCTTCCTGATGGCCTGTATCTTTAAGCAAATCCAATAAACTGTAAAACTCTTCTTTGTCGTAAAAGATTGAGATAAATCTTGGCGTTAGAGGGGCCTTCGCAAGCAGTATCAAACACCTTATGACTTCCAGGGGGTATTCTTCTGGAAACTCCATCAAACGTAAAAGTATCTGATATGAGTCATCTAGCAATCCTCCTGAAACCGTCAAACTTTTTTCAAGATTTTCAATCAGCCATTTCTTGTCCATCGCATTGTTTTTGAACCATACTCCGAATTGAAGAGAAATCTCTTTGCCTGATTTTTTTAATTGGCCTTTGCTTGTTTTGTCGTTTGACCAATCCCAAACCTGGCGTGCTCTTTTTATGATTTCAGCGTGTTCTTTCTGATTGAGTTCATCAATGTCTCTTCCGATAAACTCCATTGCATTTGAAGAAATGTCAGGGTCATCAATAAGGAAAAGTTTGCTTACCAATGAATCATTTTCGAGGGTTTCGAGGCCACGCAAATATGCAATCATTATGTAGTCGGTAACACGATGAGTTAAATCGGTCTTTGACTCCTTTGAGGCGTATTTTTCGAGGTATAATTGAAACTTCGGCCTCATTAAATGGTAGAGTTCGTCACTGTATTGACCATAAAGTGCAAAACTTCCAAAGAGGTCAACAAAATCTTCACCTTCTGGAATTATTTTATTGAGATTAGAAATAACCCAGTCCTTATTGAGATATGACAAATTGGGAAGCCGCATAGAATAAATCGTCTTTACTGATGGGCTTTTTTCTTTACGTCCGTCGACTCCGTTTTCGAGTAGCTCTCGTAACTGCAAGGTCATTTTCGTTTTGCCTTTCGTCATTCTGGCAAGCCATAAGCCGTGCAAGATGGCCACTTCGTACGCTTTGCTTCTTACGGAGTTTATTGCTGTCATTACCAAGTCTCTGGAGCTTTTTCCTTTTGCTTGTTTTTCTTCTGACGCTGAAGGGTCTGAATGTTTGGTTAATTTTTCTATTATCTTCCAAGTGATATCATTTTGAGACAGAGGAATAAGATTTTTGTTCAATCCAGCTTCCAAAACATCACAGATAGCTTTCAATGCACTGCCAGACCATTCTTCGTCGCCTTCGAATAGATATTTCTTGTTCACGGCTATTTCCAGCTTGGAAAGAAAAACACACCAATCTAGTTTTTTAAGCTTTTCTTCGTCTGTTTCGCATATACCTCTGATTATTCCATAGATGTATTCTGGCTTTTTAACCTCTTCGACAACACGACCGAAGAGACTGATAAATCTTTCTGGATTTTTCTTTACACTTTCTTTTAGGATGCTAGAAAGTCCATCTCTGGAGGGTGAGAAATGGTCCTCCGACGGTTTCCAGGTTGAAAGGTAAGTGATAAGCTCTTTGTCAGATTTCGACGATAACTCCTCTTCGGCAATAGGGCTGGTGGGGCCAATCCAGCTAGTGATTGCTCTACTCTCTTCCATCTCTAAAACTGTTTCCGAAATCTCAGAAGACAAAGACTTCAAGTACGGTTCTTTTCTGGATTCAGCATATTTTTGTATTTCTGCTTCTTCAGGAGGGTTGCCATTATCTGTTTTATATCTGTCGATAAAATCGGCGGTATTTGGACCTTTGGCAATAATTGAATTAACCGTCGATTTATCACTTGAATTAAGTGTTTTGTAAGACCTGGAGAGCAAATATCTCATTTCCCCTGAAAATCTGTACTGAAAATAAAGTTTTTTATCCAGAAGATAACATCTTGTGAGTTCTTCGCTCTTTTGCTTTGCTGCTGTGAATATTCCAATTCGTTTAAAAATGGAGTAGCTTGAACCCCAGCTCTTAAGTAGCTCTGTTGTTGTTTTTTCGTCTTTTTTAAAAGCCTCAGGGACAATTTCAATGATTTGTGACACCAGCTCATTTTTTAATTCAAAATACTGCTTGTCCGAGCGAAAGATTGTCTTTCGCCAGCTGTCAGAATAATCATCTTTGTCGTGCATTTCTATTTTCAGAGCCTCAGAGAGAGCAGCCACTAGCTTTTTTAATGTCTCGACAGGATTTGCCGCTGTAAACTTTGGAATCAACTCCTTCAGGATGTCTTCGTACTCATAGTTTTCAAACTTGGGTTTAGCTTCTATCAATTCAAAGCCAGATGGCGTTTTTATTTTATCTTTTAAGATTGGGTCAATTATATAAGAGAGTAAAGCAAAAGCGGCACCCTGGTCTATTGAGAGCAGTTTCAAAGCCAGTTTTGCAATCGTTCTGGGCATTAAGAAGCTTCTTATTCCTTCCAGCCATTTTCCTTCTTTGCAAGCAGAAGCGATTTTTTGGAGAGCAGCCGAGTGATTAGGGTCTAATTCAATAGCCGCTTCAGCAAAATCATCAATTATAATCCAATTATCCGTGTTTTTGTTGTCGTAAATAATGTCGGCAATTTCATTCGGTTTTGTATTGACAGCTTTTTTGAGGAACTTGGATTGAGGCCAGGGCATCGGTTTTATCAGTCCGTCTTCCTGTTTGGCTCCAGGTAGGTTGTCAAACACTTTATTTGATTTTAGGACATCAAACCAGCCTGGGTCTGCGTTCGTAAAAAAGAAATCGGCATTTTGACGAATGGCAAATATTTTGGGTTTAATTTTTTCATAATTTACTTGGCTAGGCTTATCTATCAGAGACTTAATTTCCGTCTTGTTGTCAAAGTAAAAAGCAAACATACCTAATAGTATCTGTTCTAGTTCTCCAATCTCTTTAAAAGGAAAAGTAGATTCGTCAATCGAGCCGTGATGGGTCCATTTCAATAAACTGTCATAAATGTTCAGCAACATCCCTGCCAAATCAGGATTAAAATTATTCAGTTCGCCTTGTGGGTCAAGATTTTTAATAAGAGATTCTACTTTTTGGCGATGATTCACTTTTCGAGGCATTCCACATTTATCACATTTCTCGTCAATAATAATTGCGCCACATTCAGGACAATTTTTTTTCTTCTGTTTATCTCTTGTTAATATGGAAATTAGTTCACGGAGAGAATGTGCCGCTTGGGAAAATCTGTCAAGATTGCTGGTATCACTCAATACTCTTATTGCGCCCTCATAGATACTTGGAAGGGCGGGGCTGGTTGGTATCACTCCTAATCTTTCCGCTTTTTTTAGAGTCGCTAAAACTCTCTCTTGAATGGGAGTTCTCGATTTCGAATCAAAGTTTTTGTTCGCCTCCGACGGTTCGGTCATAAACCCCTAAGCCATTAATAGTTCTAGCTTAGTTATACAATGACTTTATAAAAGATTGCAAGTTCAAAGCCCTTTGCTGTGCAAACAGTCTTGAAAGAGCTTTGGTTTATGTTCAGCTAGGCAGCCTTCATAATTACCACGACTGGCATCACAAACTTGGATAGTTGCTTTAATTGTGTCTTCCCTGGCTGTTTTGTCACATTCTTTTCTAATGTTAGTTGGTCTTAATTCAAACCAATAAAAACTTCCAAGTACAAATACAGCGAAAACAACTACAATCAATACTACATTTTTACTCATTTTAGCCCTTGTTCTCTTAGACATTTTTTATAAAGTGTCTCGTAATTTTCTCGATGAAAATCGTTAGGATACTTTGTATAACCAGACTCATCGCTAGCCCAGCTGTTACAATATTTAGCGATTTTGCTTGGTCTCCATTGAAACCAATAAAACCAGCCAATGATTATTACTAACAATACCACCCCAGCGATACCATAGCTTAACTTCATATTTCACCTCTTCAAACTATTCTATTTAATGAACTTCACACGAATCTTTTTGCCTATAATACCTTCTATGACATCTTCTAAAGAAGCGTAATCTATTTGAGTGCTATTTGAACTTCCTGAAGGATATTTTAATAGTAAAGTTGCCCCATCAATTTTCAATGGCAGAATATCTTCTAGTAATCCGAAAAGTTCAGCATCTTTTTTCTTAACTTCGGACAGAATGAAAGCCCATACTTTTTTATTGATTAACAGATAACCATCGAATAATAGTTTAATTTGTGTTTTTTCTACCGTATAGCCAAGATTAGGGTATTTTCTCGATTTAACTAGCCCCAGGTGTTCAAAAACTTCCAAAATACGTTGTGCTCTGGCATAGCCGATACTGAATTGTTTTTCTAAATCTCTTGAGGATACCTGGTCGAGGAAAAAGACATAATCTATGATGAGATTTAGATTATCGTTATTGCTAAACATATTTTTATAATGCTGTCTTTTGGTTCGATGGTAGTTCAAATTACCAACTATAAAAAGAATGATGATTATGACAGCAGCAATACTTAGTATTTCAAAAATGTTCATTGCAATTCCTGCTTATAAGTCTTCGGTTTTAGCCACACCTTCCCATTTGTTCGAGTCGTAGTAATCAAGTTTGCTGTAACCGTTTTTTCTATTGTATTCGTACATTGCCTTGATATGTTTCTGTGGCACTTCTTCAATGCCGTAACTTGCTGTGAATGGGTCTTGGGGAAACACTGCATTGTCTTTGTTATTGAAGACAACCAGATAATAGAATAGACCTGTATTTCCGTTGCCGAACTCTTCTTTTTTCTCTTTACAAATAGTTTTTAGTTTGTCGAGATTGAACTCTCCATTGTAAGTGTATAAATCCATTTTATTTTTGTTTTCGTCTGCCTCAGTCTTTGATTTAATAAACTCGAAGGCTGCTACTTCGGTCTTTGTCTCTTCCTTCGGAGGTTCTGTTTTAGCTGTTTCAGTCGTAGACGGTTTATTATAAGCAATCGTAATATCTTTTGCCAAGCTATAATTATCAGCCTCATCGACTGCCTTAACAGCAAACTTATTTTCACCTTCAATCAATGAAATATCTTTTACCTCGAATGAGTCCGAATCTGTTTTGATTTTTTTAATTTCTTTATCTCCAGAATAAATTATGACCTGAACATTTTTCTCTGATTTACCTTTTAAGCCAAACTTATCAGTACTTGTGGGGCTTTGTGGCTGCTCAATGCTTAATTCTGGAATTACTGTATCCAATATAATATCGACTTGAGAACTTTTCTTCGTAGTGCCTTTTGCGTTTGTAGAACTGACTTGAATCTTATTAGAACCTTCAGCAAGCTCAATTTCAACATTAAACTTGCCACCTCCGTCTGCTTCAGCTTCTTTTATCGTCTCATTATTGCGGATGACTTTGATTTTGGAGTTTTTATAAGCCGAGCTGCCAGAAATAGTCGTGTTTTTCTGATTTGTTGGAGTCTTAACTTTGGCAATGACAGGTTGACCAGTTCCAAAGAGAATTAAAGCTACTACAAATATTACGAAAGCTGAACAAAAAACTATACTAACTTTTTTCCTGTCAGCTTTTCCCTTAAATAGCCAGTTGAACGCTTTAGGATAAATCAAACCAATTACTAGAGCCCAAAAAGCAATCCCTGCCAAAAGAAAAGTAAGTACTATTCCCATTTTCCCACCTTAGTTGTTAATTTATTTCAAATCTATCATAACGCTAAAAGAGTGAGCTTGTCTAGCTTGAGATTCTTCATTATTGCAGGGTGGATATAGTGTTCAGTACAAGAAGAACGCATTTGTTGGTAGATATTTTGTCCGACCAAGTTTTTCCAGTCGTATTTGCTAAACTCGGTTTTGGTCATCGAAATATCAACAGCTTTTTCTTTCTGGCTCTTTCCATACTGGTCAGTGAAGTTATTCCAATAAATAAACTCAATTTCATCGACTTCGCCTATTTGAAACGCTTTTAATCCATATTGCACAAACTGTTGATAAGCTGTCTTGACCATAGCTGTCTCATCCCAGTAGTCCGCTGGCTCAATTTGTAATCTTGCTAGATTATTATCTCTTTTTTGAACAGTAGAATTATCGAAGAACTTTCCTTCATACTCTATGCTGAAGCCTTTTCTTGTCCGCACAGACTCATCCAGAGCCTTCCAGAGCTTGTCATAGACGTTTTCCTGCTTGGGTGGCTCGACAACAGCTTCTGGGGTTGTAGCAGGTGTTTCGGCAGGTTTAGTAGCCTCTGTTTGTTGATTAGTGCTCGCTTGAGTTGATTGCGGTTTTTTATAGACCAGTTTTGTTTCCGAGCTCGTTTTGGTTTTACCTTCTTTCGTTATAGTCGAGGCTTTGAGGGTATTTTCTCCCTCGTTCAACTTTACATTTGAAAAACTGAACTTTCCTGAAGTGTCAGCTTGAACTTCTTGAAAATCCTTGTCATTAAGTATCAATTTTACTTTTGCCTCCGATGCGACACCAAAACCAGAGAGATTGACAGACTCTTGTGTGGTTGGACTTTTGATATAATCCAAAACTGGAGCTCCGATACTTGTGATTGCAATAGCGGTAAACCCTCCGTAGAACAGAAAGCTAAAAACACCAACAATAATTAACGAGACTTTCCGATTTTGTGGCGTCATTTTTGATTTTTTCCAAATCCACCACAAAGCGAACAGGGGAAGGAACATAATCGCCAAAATTACACCCCACCATCTCTTGTACCATTCTTTTTTTTCCATAATTGCCCCCAACTATTAGATTACTTATTAAACACAAAAAGGCAGCCGTTCTAGCTGTCTAGGCATCCAAACACAAATTGTGCTCGGTTTTCGAACGACTGCCATTAGTGAGCGCAATCGTTCGAAAAGTTTACAAAAAACTCTCCGTGCTTTGGATACCTAGACAATCAAATCATAGCTCTTTTGTGTTTGATTATCAATGTTTCTATCTGTCGACTTGTCAACAATACCTTTGCAAACTAGAATTAAGATATGAAATTAGAAGAACATCTTTCTATTTTGTTAAACGATAATTCCTTCAAAGAGATTATTTTTGATTTGAGAAAACAAGTCGGTATTCCAGAAGGCGGCCTGAAAAAAGACGAGGATTTCAATTCCTGGAACGAAACTTATTCCACTGAAGCCCTGCAAAGAATAGTTAAAAGCCCAGGAACTATAATTGATGAATCCTCCCAAGACCTTGTTCGTAGTTTAGGAGAAGCGGAAGGCGAGAAGATAGATAAACACAAACTTGATGCACTTGTTTCAGAAGTATTAAAAGTATATAAATTGCCAATAGCTGCTGACACCAGCATCCTTAGCTTTCTTGTTTTCAATAAAATTGAGGTAACCCCAGACAAGACAAAAAATTATAAAGCATTTTTATCTTATGAAAATGGTCAATGGAATCTCTATTTAAAATTATCAGGAATATGCCGAGCCGAAGACATCTCTTGGAAAGAAGATATTCGACCTCTGCAAAAGTGCTTGGCTGACTATACAGGAAGTTCACGACCATTGAAAGACACAGAGGATTATAAATTGATTACTTCCAAGAGAAACTCTAAAATCCGTAAGACCTGGAAGAATCTAGCTTATAAAACTCTCCCTGAATCGATTTACAAAGCAGATGATAATGAGAGAAAAGAAACGGCAGAGAAAAGAAAAAATCAACTCAAAGCGAAAAATGCTCGTTTAAGAAGGAAATTGAACACTTAAAACCTCCGAAATAAACATAACCTGGCAAATAGGTCTATTTTGTTACGCTTAGCGTAGCGTTTTTTAAATTGAAAACACTTCAAGTCGTGGAGGACCTGCCAGTCGGTTTGCAGAGCGACTCAAAATAAGTTTGCAGGAGGACTGGCCGACCGACGCAATGACGGAAACCTAACGACGAGCAAAAAAGTTAGCTTCTATATCTATATTAACTAACTGCTCAGAGAAGGAACACGGACAGAAGCGGAGGGAGAGTCTAATAGTTAAAAACCTTTGGAGGGTTAAATGAGTCAACAAATCGTCAAAAAGACAAAACAAATCAGGATTAGTTTCGAAATGCACAAACTTTTGAAAGTTGAAGCTGCAGAGTCTGGAAAATCAATCAAAACAATTCTCGAAGAAAAACTGGATTTTGTGCCCCCTACCCCCACTAGCGAAACAAGTGGAGACTCTGATGAGTAAGTGCAGTTTTGTCAGAACAAATGGAAAAAAATGCGAAGCAAATGCGATGCACGATTCGAACTTCTGCTTTGTTCACAATCCTGATTGTATGGAAGACCGAAAAAGTGCAGTCATCGAAGGAGGCAAGCAAACCAGAAAGCCAAAGGTTTCAACTGAAATCGTTTCACTCAAGCGAATAGAAGACATTCTTCCTTTTCTGAACAAGTGCATAACCGAAGTCAGATGCGGCGAGTTATCTGCAAAAACTGCTAACGCTATCGGTTATCTGACAAATATAGCGATAGACGTAATTAAATTAACGGATTTCGAAAAAAGATTAAAGGAGATTGAAAATGCCATCAAGTTACGAGAAAGAAACAAATAAGGTTTTTGAAAAACTTTCGACACAAGAGAAGTTCAGCGTGCTTTTTATGTCCGAAGATGCTACCGAAGCTCAATCATTGAGGACAAAACTCACAGATGAAGAAGATGAACAATTCAAAAAAATGTTCGAAAATCGCTGGGAGTCAATACGCTTGTCCAATGAGCTAATTATAGTGGAAAGCAGTCTGGAAGCATCTTTCTCAATCATCCTAAGAATCTTATTGAAATTGTTCAAAGAGCTACCTCAAGAAGAAAAAGCCTTCGGTATGTGTCGGCTATTAAACGAGCAGAAACAAACCTTTTCTGAGGTTCTAAGCCGTTCCAGGACCATTCGAGAGCAAATTACTAAAACTGAGAATATGTCTCGTCCGTTATCGAAGATACTCCCTTTGGTTTTGCCAGAGGGTCTCACTTCGTTTTTAGGTGAGGACTTTTTGAGCAAGTTTATCACTCTCCTGGATAATGAGAAACCAGACTTTCTGATGGGGTTTGCTGGTTATCTTGAATATAAAAGACTGGATGGAGACGAAAAAACAAAAAGCGAGGTATTGGCTTTTCTGCAAGCACTTTTGGACCTGGATATTGAAACAGCCGTTTTAAGTTAAAGGTAACGATGATTTTGACTGAAGCAGACATAACTGAATATCAAGGACTAATCCGAAAAAGATTTGGTCTTGAAGTTTCCAGAGATGAGGCGTTGGAAGATGCCTTGAGCTTGATTCAGTTTGTCAAAAACACTCAAAAACATATTCCAGAAACTTTAATCAATCAATTCAAAAAAGAGGAGGAAATGATGACAAAAAAATGATACAATTAAATTACTACACAAGAACATTGGAAAAGTTTTTCGCTTAAGCGAGGCAATGGCTGTTTCTTGTGTAGTAACTAGAAACTTTTCCGCCGTTGCCTCACTTTTTATTAAAAAATAAGGAATTAAAATGAATAATACTAAAGAAAAGATATTTCTCTATGCGAGAAAATCAACGAACCGAAAGGATAATCAGATTGAATCATTACCAGACCAGATAAAAGCCCTGGAAGAACTAGCGAAAGAACGAAACCTGAACATAGCTGAAATTATACAAGAAGCTAAATCGGCAAAAAAACCCTACATTCGACCAGAGTTTACAAAAATGGTTGAGCGAATCCGAAAAGGAGAAGCCAACGTCATCCTTTGTTGGAAACTTGACCGACTGGCTCGCAATCCTGTTGACGCAGGGACAATCAGCTGGATGTTGCAGGAAGGAATCATCAAAAAAATCATTACCTTTGAGAAAGAATACCTCCCAGAAGATAACGTGCTTATGATGAGCGTGGAAATGGGTATGGCTAATCAATATGTAAAAGACTTGAGCGTAAATGTTTCGAGAAGTGTTTTGAGTAAGTTTGAAAGAGGTGAATATCCTAGCCGTGCCCCTGTTGGTTATGCAAACTTTCGTGAGAGCAAGAAGCGAGCTTACATAATATCGGACCCTGATAGATTTGCATTAGTTCGCAAACTTTGGGACCTGATGCTCACTGGCACTTATAATCCGATGCAGATTTGTGACATTGCTGAAAAGTGGGAATTGAGAACAAAACCGAGACCGAAACACACTCCTAAAAAAATCAGTTACAGCCTGATGTACAAAACATTTACCAATATCTTCTATGCAGGGTATTTGGAATATCGTGGAACGCAATACAAGGCTAAACACGAGGCAATGGTCACGCTTGAGGAGTTTGATAGGGTTCAGAAACTTCTTGGCAGTAAGGGCAAGCAGAGAGCTCAAACAAGGGAGTTCCCTTACACTGGAGCGATGTTCTGCAAAGAGTGTGGTTGTTCAATAACAGCTGAGACAAAGCCCAAATTGCTCAAGCGTACTGGCGTAACTAAAGAATATACCTATTATCACTGCACGCACAAAAAACGAGATTATCATTGTTCAAAAAGAGGCAGCTCTACCAAAGAAAAATTAGAGGCTCAGATTTTAGATAAAATTGGAGAAACTCAAATGTTCCCAGAGTTTTACGAGTTTGCAATCAGTCGACTTAAACTAGCAAATCAAAATGAGTTTATAGAAAAGGGATTGATAACAAAATCTTTGCACGAGTCAGTTTTGAAATGTGATGAAAAATTAGAACGATTATTGGATTCAAAAATTGAAGGTCTTGTTGACAGCAAAAAGTATGTTGAGAAAAAAACTGAAATCAATAATGAGAAAGCATTGGCATTGGAGAAGTTAGATTCTGCGGAAAATAAGATTACTAATTGGGCTGAAAAGCTAGAAAAGATAGTTGATTTTGTAACATATGCAAAAATCAACTTTATTCACGGAACTGATTTGGAACGGAGGGAGATATTTATTGCGTTAGGTAAGAACTTAACGATGGATAACGGATTACTCAATGTAGGAGACCGTTTCTGGCGAGAGCCGTTCAAAGAGATATCTGATTTTTATAAACAAAAAATCGCCGAGTTAGAACCAGCGATTGTTAGCTCCAGTAATGCAGAAATAGTGCCAACTGAAGCCTTAAAACAGAAATGGTGGACCCGACAGGAGTCGAACCTGCGACCTCCTCAGTGCAAATGAGGCGCTCTACCAACTAAGCTACGGGCCCTAACGAAGAAATTATAGCACGATTGTGATCATTTTTCAACAGTCGTGTTTTTTTGATTGTAAAAACAGACATATTTTGGTAGCTTATTTGTATCTCTTGTCGCAAAAAGGAGCCGTGTGGGCCACTACACTATTGCGATTATCAAGCCGAACTTCCACATGGTGGAAGTTAGTCAGTATATCAAGCAGGTGTTTGAGGAAAACGGTTTCACCTGTCACTTCAACTACGATCTGAAGGCCGAAAGGCTTTCCAAGGAGCAGGCGATTGATCTGTACAGTGGTCTACGAGGTAAGGAATACCAGGATAAGCCAGTACAGTTCATTCTGAACGGGTTTTGTGTGGTAATGGTTTGGTACCATCCGGGTGATGCTGTCGCCATCGCGAAACAGTTGGTTGGACCCACGTATGCTCTGCAGGCGATGCAGGAGGATTGTATTCGTGGGTTCTTACTTGAGTACTTTGGCACGGCTCAGGAGCCGTACTTCAACGCAGCCAATTTCATTCACGTGCCGGGCGACGATGTCGAGCGTGACCAGCAGATGGAGGCAATCTTCGGGGTGGCGAAAGCCAAACAATGGCAGAATTAGCGGCACCACGCCGCTTCTTTTTTGTGATAAAATGGAGGAAATTAATAGAGAGGGTTTTATGAAACTGGAAAATAAATTTGTACTAGTTACTGGTGCTGGGAGTGGAATTGGCAAAGAACTAGTTTTGGCCTTGCTGAAAAAAAATAATAAAGTTTTGGCAGTTGACATGCGACAAGAATCTTTGGATGCGTTGAAAACTGAGGTTGGGGAGAATGAAAATTTATCCACTCATACTCTGGATATTTCTGACAAAGCCGCAGTTGAAAAACTAGCTAGTGAGCAAAATGATATTGATTGCTTAATAAACAATGCCGGCATTATTCAGCCGTTCGTTCGTGTAAATGACCTAGACTATAATGCAATAGAAAAAGTAATGAACGTGAACTTTTATGGCACGCTGTATATGATAAAGGCTTTTTTGCCAAGTTTATTAAAGCGATCCGAAGCCTACATTGCCAATGTGTCCTCAATGGGTGGATTTTTGCCGGTTCCAGGGCAGAGTGTGTATGGTGCATCAAAAGCGGCGATCAAACTTTTAACTGAAGGGTTATATTCCGAACTCAAAGATACAAAAGTTGGAGTTTCTATTGTGTTTCCAGGCGCTACAGCAACAAATATTTCAAAAAATTCAGGTGTTGATACTACGCATTTATCGGGTGGAGATTCAAAAAAATCTAGTTATAAAACACTGCCTGCAAGTGAAGCTGCAAGGTTAATTATTGCCGGTATTGAAG
>Ga0247841_10008726_pt1 | contig 14458 bp, 14 predicted proteins | sample LaCruzMarch2015__2_FD_192410 | JGI IMG/M metagenome (GOLD analysis project Ga0247841, IMG submission 192410) | Freshwater microbial communities from meromictic Lake La Cruz, Castile-La Mancha, Spain - LaCruzMarch2015_18m | ecosystem: Environmental > Aquatic > Freshwater > Lake | place: Spain...
AAGCGCAGGGCATTGCCGCGCCCAAGTGATTTCGGCAGCAGCTCCGCAAAAATCAAGATCACCGGGGTCATGATCACTGTCGTCACCAGGCTGTGCAACTGCGTCGGCGTCCAGACTGCGATAACCACCGACGCCAGGCTGATGGCGGTGACATGCATGAGATTCGTGCCGACCAGCGTGGTGGTCAGCAGGCGCGGCGGGTCTTCCAGCAGGCGTTGCGCCGCGCGCGCACGTCGGTCGCCCTGCTGGGCATGCGTGTGCAGCAGCGGTCTGGACACCGACACAAAGGCCGTCTCCGAGCCGGAAAAAAACCCGACCAGCAGCACACACAGCAGCACGCACAGGATCAGCACCCAGATCATGCCGCGGGCTCCGGCACGCGCACATGCAGCAAGACCAAGTCCAGCCGGTGGCCCGTCATTTGCACGACCGTGAAATCAACCAGCGCGTCATGGATAATCTGGCCCTGATGCGGCACCACGCCGGCGACGCGCGTGACATACCCGGCAAGCGTGTCGTCTTCCTCGTCACCAAACTGAAAGCCGCATTCCCAGTTCAGTTGCTCGAGACGATAACAGCCCGACACCAGGATGTCGCCATTCGCGCGCGTCTGCATAAAGGTGCGGCGCGGCGTGCAGCCGACCATGCCGCCCAACAATGAATCGAATATATTGTCGCGCGTGATCATGCCGGCCGTCCCGCCATATTCATCCAGCACGATCGCCAGATGCTCGCCGCGCGCGCGCAAATCCGCGAGCAGCGCGTCAATCGCACGGGTTTCCGGCGCCAGCAGCGGGGCGCTCAGCAACGCCCGCGCCGGTACCGGCTGAATAGCCGGCTGCATCGTCCAGATCTCGCGCAGCGTCATATCCGGGCGCAAATGCGCGCGCCAGACCGGCAGCACTTTCAGGTTCAGAATCGCCCAGACATGATCAATCGTGCCTTGATACACCGGCATGCGCGGATGATGCACGCGCCGGCTGATCGCGATCGCATGGTCGAGCGTGGTCGTCTCCGCCAGCGCCACGATCTCGGGCCGCGGGATCATGATCTCGCGCGCGACCGTGGTGTGAAACGTCGCAATCGCATGAATGATCTCGGCGTCATTGGCATTGATTCCGCCCGTCACTTTGCCAGTGCGCAGCGTCGCGTGGAATTCCTCGCGGGTCAGCAGCGCGTCGCTCTGCACATGCCCTTGGCGCAGCAACTGCAGCAAGGCATTGGTTGTGAGCCGCAGAATCACGCGCGCCGGCGTGAAGATGATGGCGAAGAACGACAGCGGCAGCGCAAAGGCTTTGGCGACCTCAACCGGGCGCAGAATCGCAAATGTTTTCGGCGTCACTTCACCAAATACCAGCAACAGCGGGGTCGTGATCGCCACCGCCATGGCCAGCGCCCCGGCGCCAAAATGACGCGTGACAAAATCCGCAATGATACTCGAAACCGCCGTATTGACCAGCAAATTGCCCAATAAAACCGTGATGAGCAACCGGCGCGGCAGGTTGAGCAGATTGGCAATGGCACGGCCAATCAGGCCGCCGTGGTCGCGAAATTGGCGCACCCGCGCGCGGCTCAAGGAAAACAAGGCGGTTTCCGAACCCGAGAAAAATGCCGAGCAGCCCAGCAGCAGCACCAAGACCACCAATGTTCCCATCGCTGATCCCATGGATATCCCGCCCGGGCTTACGCCCAGCGCCCGCGATACTGCGCCGGCGTGCGCAACTCGCCGCGCCGCACCCGCGCCCGCAATTCCTGGCCGTACTGCAGGAATCCGGGCGGCTCATCACAGGCCACCCGCGCCAGCGGATCGGCCTGACTGCCGCTGTACTCCTCGGTCCATTGGCGCAGCTTGCGCAACAATTCGATCACGCGCGCCGGCTCGCTGGCCGCGCAGTCATGGCCTTCGCCGGGATCCCCGGCCAGATGATACAGGGCCGTGTCGGGAAAATCCCAGAAGCCCGCATGCCAGGTGCGATTCAGTTTCCAGCCATTGCAGATCAGCGCGCGTTGCGCCGTGAAATGGCCATGGCCGCAGACGACAAAGTCGCGCTGCGCGGCCGGCGCCTGTTCGACCACTTGCTGCAATGCCTGGCCGGCGAAACCGGCCGGCACCTGCACGCCGCACGCGCGGCAGATGGTCGGCGCCACGTCCAGCGTGTAACACAAGCCGGCGCAGGTGCTGCCGGGCACGCCCTCGTCCGGCGCCGCAATCAGCAGCGGCACCCGCACACATTGGTAGTGCGCCGAAATATGGCCGCCATAGCAGCCACACTCGCCAAACAGCACGCCATGGTCGCTGGTGACAATCACCATGGTGCGCGCCAGCAGATCGGCCGCGCGCAACGCCGCCACAATCTCCGCCACGGCATCATCGAGGGCGCGAATGCGCGCATCATAGTCATGCACCAGTTTCCAGACCGCCTCGCGCGTGGGCGTTTGATGCACCCGCGCCGAAAAGGCCGCGTGCATTTCAGCATGGCCCGCAAACGTGGCCTCGTCCGGCGCCGCCGGCCCGCCATGGCCGGCGAGATGCTGGCGGTACTCGGCTTCGCGCGCCGTCAAGGGCGTGTCCGCGCGCTGGTATAAATTGTTGTACGACAGGTACAGGAAAAACTCGTGCGCGGCATGCGCCGCCAGCCACGGGCGCGCCACGAGATTGACGTCTGCGGCGGTCACTTCGCCGGGCTCTTTCGCGCACCACGGGTCCAGCACTTCGCGCCAGCCATGATAAAACCAGCGCGCCGGTTGCCGGCCCAGCGGCGAAATCGCGGCGGTGTGCATGCCCTGCGCCGACAGGTATTCCGCCAGCATCGGCCGCGGCGCGGCCAGGCCATGGGCACTGATCGGCGTGTGGCCGGCAATGGCATCCGGCACGGCGCCGTCGGTCACCACGCCGGTTTCCAGGCCAAAGCGCCCGCTGAACAGGGCCGCCCGCGCTGCCGCCGTCGCCGCATCCGAACTGAACGCCGCGCTATACCGCACGCCGCGCGCCGCCAAGGCATCCAGCGCCGGCGACGTCGGGCGCGTGTAGCCGTAGCAGCCCAGATGATCGGCGCGCAGCGCGCCTATGTCAAACACCACGACGTTCATGCTGCCTATTATACACTATTGTTCGCAACGGAGGAAATTCTTTCGCGGCGAAGGAATTTCTGGCCACGAAGGGGAATGGTGATCAGTGATCAGTGATCAGTAATCGGCTGCTTGGAGTCCCGCCAACGGTGCATGCGCCAGCGGCGGGATGATCGGTGCGTCAGTTTCTGCAACGAAACCGAAAACTGCTGCCATGCTGGCTGGCCAGTCCCGCCAGCGGCGTGGATACGCCACGCGCTCCGCGCGGGGCATGCAGCATTAGCACCTGCGTGGCAAACTTATCTGCTTCTGCCCTAGGCCCGCTTCCATGCCGCACTTCATCCTTCGACAATCCTTACTCGTCACTCGTCAATCACTGCGATTGAAGATTGACGATCAACGATTGAAGAAGTACGAAGTAAAGACCTGAATCCTGGACGCTGATGAATATCCAATATCGAACACTCAATATCCAAGGGCGAAGTATCTGCGCAGAACTTCATCATTGGTTATTCCTTGTTGGATATTGGATATTCGCATCCCCTGAACCCTGATTAGCTTATTTCCCCGCTCATATAGGCGCGGGTGCGCGGGTCTGTTTGCCGCGCAAAGAGTTCCGCCGCGGGCCCGTGTTCCACGAGTTCGCCCATGTACATAAACAGCATGTAATCGGCCAAGCGGCGTGCTTGTCGCAGAATATGCGTGACGATCAAGATTGAAAAACGCTGTTTGAGCAGCACCAGTTGCTGTTCAATCAAGCGCGTTGAGATAGGGTCAAGCGCCGAGGTTGGCTCATCCGCCAAAATGGCTTCCGGGCCGACGGCGAGTGCGCGCGCCAACGCCAGCCGCTGCAGTTGGCCAATCGACAGCCGGTGCGCCGGCTCGTTCAGGCGCGCATGCACTTCATTCCATAATCCCGCCAGCGCCAGGCAGCGTTGCACCAAGGTGTCCAGCGCCGCGGTGCGCGTCCCGGGCGGGGTGCCCGCCACGCCCTCCAATGTTGCCAGCACCCGGGTCATGTCCGCGATGGTCATGCGATGAATCCGCGGGCCGTACGCCACATTGTCATAAATGGAAAAGGGCAGTGCCGTGGGGCGTTGCGAGAGGAAGCCGACTTTGGTGCGCAAGGCGAGCAAATCGGCGCGTGGCGCATAAATGTTTTGGCCGTCAATGCAGACCGCGCCGCTGACCCGCGCGCCCTCGTTCAAATCAATAAAGCGGTTGATGCTGCGCAGCAAGGTCGTCTTGCCGCAGCCGGAAGGGCCGATGACCGCCGTGATTTGCCGGTCGGGCAACTGCACCGTGACATTCTTGAGCACGGCGTGCTGCTGGTAGGCGACCGATACGTTTTCCAGTGAGATGTACGGCATGGGTCAATGCAGGACCGTGCGGGATAGACGATGGGAGGCCATGCGCGCCAGCGCGCTGGTCAACAATACCATGGTCAGCAAAATGAGCGCGGCGGCATAGGCGCGTTGCTGCACCGCTGGCAAGGGTGTTTGCAGTTGAAAGAAAATCGCCAGCGGGAGTGAGGCGACCGGATCCATCAATGAGCGTGGAATATGGTCGGTATACCCGGCGGTGAACAAAATGGAGGCCGCGTCCCCGATCGCGCGCCCAAACGCCAGCATGACGGCGGTGGCGCAGCCCGGCAAGCATTGGCGGAACACCACGCGCGTCATGGTTTCAAAGCGAGTTGCGCCGAGTGCCAGCGAGGCTTCCTTCAATTCACGCGGCACCAGATCAAAGACCCCGTTCAAGGCGCGGACGATAATGGGGATCACCAGCACCGTCAGGGTCAGGATCCCGCCCAGTAATGATGCGCCGATGCCCAGCAGCGCCATGATGGAAAACGCCACCGCACCGTACACAATGGAGGGGATGCCCCAGAGCATGTCAAAACACAAGGTGATGCCGCGCAATACGGCGGGCGAGAAATATTCGCGTTGCATGGCAAGGGTGATCGGAACGCTGATGAACAGCGCCAGCGCCGTCGCCCCGCTGCTGAGCAGCAACGAGCCGACAATGGCGTTGGCAATCCCGCCGCCGCCGCCCAGGTAAAATCCCCCGCGCGGGATGTCCGTCAGCATGCGCCAGTTGATCGCCGGCAGGCCGTTCCAGACCACCAAGCCCACCAGCGAAAAAAGCGCCAACAGCACGCACAGCAGCGCGCCGCGCATCAGCATCAACCAGACCATCTCCGTCAAGGCACGCGAACGTTTCATGCCGCCGCTCGCTCAAAATGATACAGAATGACATACGCGCCGCAACTGATCAGCGCGACCACAATCAGCAAGATCAGGGCGGCGCACATCAAGGCCGCGTCATAAGCGGGAATCGACATCATTTCGCCGTAATTATTGGCGATCAACGACGGGAGCGTGTAGACCGGCGCGAACAGTGAATTCGGAATGCGGGCGACATTGCCGGCCACCATCATGACGGCCATGGTTTCGCCCAAAGCGCGCGATATGCCCAGCAATGAGGCCGCCAGGAGGCCGGCGCGCGCGCGCCGCAACAGCACCCGCGCGGTGGTCTCCCAGCGGGTCGCCCCCAGCGCGAGCGATGCTTCGCGGATATCCACCGGCACCGCGCGCAGCACATCCAGGCTGACCGCCGTAATCGTGGGAATGATCATCAAGGCGAGCACGATGGCGGCGGAGAGCAGGCAGTAGCCGGAGCGCGCGCTGCCTTGCAGCATGGCCATGGCACGCATCAGCGGCACAATGCACAAGATGCCCCAGATGCCGAACACCACCGAGGGGATTGACGCAAGGATGTCAAACACGGGCACGACCATGGCCCGCAGGCGCGCGTGTGCAAATTCAGACAAATACAAAGCGCATAAAATGCTGAGTGGCACGGCAATAACCGCCGCCAGCGCGGTGACGCTGAGGGTGCCGATAATATACGCGGCAAAGCCGAACTGCTGGCGCGCAGGGAACCACGCGGTTGAAAACAACGTGTGGGTGATGGACGAGAAACGCCAGAGCGGCCATGACCGCACGACCAGCACCAGCGCGAACACCAACGCCAGACTTGCGCCGCTGAACGTGATGGCGCGCAAGGCCCAGGCCGTGCGCCGGTCTCGTTGCTCGCGAAAATTCATGGCACCAGCTGTAGGGCGCGTGCGATTTGATTGCTGCTGACGCAAATATACCCGGCGCGGTCAACATAGCGTTGGCCAACCGTCAACGCCCAGCGCACAAAATGCGCCGGCGTGCCCTGAAAGGAATCTTTCGTGACGAGATACAAGTCACGCGCCGGAGGCGACGGATAATTGCCGGTGCGAATCGCCTGCATCGCCGCGGTGCGGGTGGCGACCGCTTCACTTGCATCGGCACGCCCGTTCGCATTGGCGTCCAGCGGCACAACCACAATGCCGGCCACCGCCGCATCCGTTGCCGGATCAAACCCAAAATTCAGATTGCAGTACCCAATCCCGTTGACATCCGTGCGCACCGCCTGCACCACGCCCGGATCGCCATACACGCCGTCACCCTTCAAGTTTTCCTGGCGCGCGCCCAGGTAGGCCGCCCATGTTTCTGGCGCGCCGGCCGCATCGGAGCGGGTGTACACATGCAGCGGCGCCGTGCTGTTGGTCTGCGCCACCGCGCCCCACGTGGCCAGCGATGTGGCCAGCCAAATGCTGGTGAGGACGGGCCGCGCCAGTCCGGTTGCCAGCACGTGGCGCGCAAGCGGGTTGGCGGCATTGATGATGCACACCACGGCATCTTTGGCCACCGGCACAAACACACAGCCGTTATTGGTCTCGGCGGGCGTGATTTCACGCGAGACCATGCCGAGGTCCACCAGCCTTGCCAAGGCGTCCGCAATGCCTTTGCCCGCGCCGCCCGCGGACACATCGACGCGCACCGCGGGGAATTCTTCCTGATACGCTTCCGCCCATTGCACAACCAGCGGATACAACGCCCATGCACCCGAAATGGCAATCCGGCCTGACGGTACGGCCGAAGACGATTGCGGGCGCGGGCGGCAGGCAGTCACCAGGACGAGTCCGCTAGTGAGCAGAAAAAGAAAAAAAGAATAGCGCGGGCATGTTCTGCTCATGGCATGACATTGATTCCGTTACCCAATCCCATTCAGCATCTCAATAAACATCCCGTAGTTAGGCGTTAATAATAACCAATGGATGCCTGCTTTGTCAAGGCGATCCCCGGCTATCCTGCAACAAGAAACTCCGGCACACGTCGCGTGCGCGATCGTGTGCCGGAGTGATGCGTGTCTGTTTCAGGATTGACGCACGCGTCAGTACTTGTACAACTTCAAGAATGTGTTGCTGCCGTCTGAATTGCCGTCCATAAAACAATTCGCGTTGTCGAAGTCCTGCCATCCTGTTGGCATCCCTGACACAGCCTGTTGCTGACGTTTCAAGGAGGTTACACTAATGATGCTCACCGTCCTGTTCGTGTCGCCGTTCGTGAAGATGAGGCTCTTGCCATGGCAGCCTGTTGGCGCGGTGCTGAACCATTCCGACGTCTTGCCTTCTTTTACGCCCTTTGTGCTGACGCTGTATTGCCGAAACTGCATTTTGCCAGTCGCAGCAGTGCAAATCTGCAATATGACCGTTTTTGTCCTGAAATACACCTGGTTCGCCGTGTTGCTTGAATCAGGCGTGAAGCCAGGCACGGGAAACGGGCCAGCGACAGTTCTTTCCTTGTCACCATCATATAGGCTAAGACCATTCGTACGCCAGTTGTTAAAATACATTGCGTGGGTTCCCACTTGGGACTTGGGTTTATCAGTCTTCTTGAACGTACCACCAACGGGCTTGAAATAATTATTTATCGTGTCCCCTGTGTATGGATCTGTCCTTGGAACCTTTAACAACGGTTCGCCATTGTAAAAGGAAGCATACCCAAAACTCCCCTTGGCCTGCTCCTTGAGCTTCCGGTCATAGGTCTGGGCGTAGGCATTTGTGTCGGTGTGTTGCACGGCGCCAAACCCCTTCTTGCCGCCGGAAAACACAGAGAAATCCGGGCCGGCAAGGTTGTTCAGAAACAAAGCCGAGTTGACCGGCACTGTTGTGCCTTGCTTCTTCACTTCGTACAGGGCGTAGGCGCATTGACTCACGCCGGTCGGGTTGCCCGTGTGCGTGTAAAAGAGAAACGACTTGAGATCGAGCGTGTTTGTAATACACGCCTCAATTGTGTTTTTCGTGTCGGCAGTTGCGGTTCCTTTGGTTTTGTCTTTCTGCATCAGCGTGACAAGACAGGTTTGACCTAACCCATCGAAACTGCTTTTCAGGAGACTTCCGCCCGCATTGAACGCTTCACAATACTCGCCTTGCTTCAATGTCCACTCGGCGATAAGCTTGATGGACGCGCCGTGCGTCATACTGGACATCAGCGCCAAACCTGCATATGCCACCAGCATCCACAACAACTGTTTGGTTCTTGTTTTCATACGTTTCATCTACTATATCACATCTTGCTCGTCTTGTCAAAAAAATAAAGAAATTGCCCTGCCCAGATCCTGCGACGCGCGCGCCGGTTTTTTGCCAGCCCGCGGATACGCTGCTGTTGTATTGTGTTTTTTGCCGCCACGGTAGGCCGCCAACCACGCATCCACGGCGGCGCCATCGCCCAGGCGCACGCTGCGCCCGATGCTCCGGCCCGCGTCGTTGAAGATCAAGCCGGGATAGCGGCGCTCGCCGCGCGTTACCCAACGCAGGGTGCCGCGCTGCAGCGGCGGTGCGGCCACCAGTTCCTGCACCCGCATCTGCTGCTCCGCGCCAAGTCCCGCAGGCGCGCGGCACTGGCCGCGTTGCGCGGCGCGGCGGTTGCCGTCTTCGTCTTCATTACGCAACGCCATTTCCCCACCCACTATCAGTTTTTATACGCCTTTCAGCGATGCCTTCGTCTATTCGCCGGAACGGGAGGGTTTGCAGTGGCGGTTGACTTCCCAGCGCTTGTATGCTATACTCTGCTAACCTCAAGATAAGGTAGATGAACTCATGGCCGAACGCATAGCAAGCGCTCCTGAAATCGCCGCACGCCTCGATGCGCTGGCTGAGTCTATTGTGCAGGATTGCCCCACCCTTGAACACGCCTATTTGATCGGGATTCAGCGCCGCGGCGTGCAACTGGCACAACGCCTGGCGCAGCGGATCATGGCGCGCACCTCGGTGACGGTGCCGCTGGGCGTGCTCGACATCACCTTTTATCGCGATGATCTTTCGCGGATTTCGCAACAGCCCGTCGTGCATAACACCGACATTCGCCTTGACCTTGACGGCAAAGTCATTTATTTGGTGGACGACGTGGTCTACAGCGGGCGCACGATCCGGGCCGCGCTCGATGCGCTGGCGGATTACGGGCGGCCGCGGATTGTGCGCTTGGTGGCGCTGGTGGATCGCGGCTGGCGCGAGCTGCCGATCCAGCCTGATTTCGCGGCCTGGAAAATCGCGACGGCGGACACCGAGGTGATCCATGTCAAAGTGCGCGAACTCGACGGCGAAGACGCCATTGACCGGGCCAACCGGGCCGACCACGCCCAACCCGTGTAACCCGTCGAACGGCGCGCCGCATGGCCTGGGATAAAAAGGATTTGCTGGGGCTTGAATACCTGGGCGCGGAAGAGATTCTGACCGTGCTCGACACCGCCCGCGCGTTTTCGGAAGTCAGCACGCGGGCGATCAAGAAAGTGCCGGCGCTGCGCGGCAAGACGGTGGTCAATTTGTTTTACGAGGCCAGCACGCGCACGCGCGCCTCGTTCGAGCTGGCCGAAAAACGCCTCAGCGCCGACATCATCAACATGAATGTGTCGACATCGAGCGTGACCAAGGGCGAGACCTTGCTGGATACCGTCCGCAATTTGTGCGCCTATAAGATTGACGTGATTGTGATCCGGCATGCCATGTCGGGCGCGCCGATTTACCTGGCGCGCAACATCGAGTGCAGCGTGGTGAACGCGGGCGACGGCATGCACGAGCATCCGACCCAGGCATTGCTCGACATTTACACCTTGCGCGAGAAGCTCGGCGATTTGCGCGGCCGGCGGATTGTGATCGTCGGCGACATCGCCCACAGCCGCGTCGCGCGTTCGAATATTTGGGGGCTGACCAAGCTGGGCGCGCAGGTGACGGTGGTCGGCCCCTCAACCTTGATACCGCGCGAGATCGAGCAGATGGGCGTGCGCGTGCAGCACAACTTGGACGAGGCCCTGCGCGACGCCGACGCGGTCAACATGCTGCGCATCCAGCGCGAGCGCGAGAAGTTGACCTTGTTCCCGTCCTTGCGCGAATACGCCATCTTGTTTGGCTTGAACCGCACGCGCATGCAAGGCCTGCCGGACAAGCTGATTGTGATGCATCCCGGGCCGATCAATCGCGGCGTCGAGTTGTCGGGCTCGGTCGCCGACGGGCCCAACAGCGTGATTCTTGAGCAGGTCACCAACAGCTTGGCGGTGCGCATGGCCGTCTTGTTCCTGGTGACCGGCGGCACGTCCCTTCACCCCGAACACATGAGCGCATGACCACCGTCATTCGCAACGGCTATTTGATGGACCCGGCCCGGCAGTTGGACGGCCACGGCTGGGTGCATATCAAGGACACGCAGATTGCCGGCGCCGGCATGGGCGAGCCACCGGCGGGTTTGGCGGCCGACGAGACCATTGACGCGCGCGGCCTGGTTGTCGCGCCCGGCTTCATTGATCTGCACACGCATTTGCGCGAGCCGGGCGAGGAAAGCAAGGAGACGATCGAGAGCGGCAGTCGCGCGGCCGTTGCCGGCGGCTTCAGCACGATTGTCTGCATGCCCAACACCAAGCCGCCGATTGACCACGCCAGCCTGGTGAAGTTCATTCATCTCGAGGCGCAACGCGTCAACCTGGCCAATGTGCTGCCGGTCGGCACGGTCTCGCGCGGGCGCGAGGGCAAAGAGCTGGCCGACATCGGCGAGCTGGTCAATGCCGGCGTGGTCGCCATCAGCGATGACGGCGCGCCGATCATGGATTCCGGCCTGATGCGCTGCGCGCTCGAGTATGCGCGCATGTTCGGCATTCCGGTCATGGAGCACTGCGAAGACCTGCAACTGGCCAACCTGGGCGTGATGAACGAGGGCTTTTACTCGACCAAGCTCGGCTTGCGCGGCGCGCCGACCGTCGCGGAAGACGTCATGATCGCGCGCAACCTGCTGCTGGCGGAATACACCGGCGGGCGGCTGCACCTCTGCCATCTCTCGACCGCCGGCGGCGTGCGCATGGTGCGCGATGCCAAGGCGCGCGGCGTGCAGGTGACCTGTGAAGTCACGCCGCATCATTTGGTGCTGACCGACGCGGCCGTCTGCGACTATGACACCAATTTCAAAATGAACCCGCCCTTGCGCGCCGAGGCCGACCGGCTGGCGCTGATCGAAGGCATCAATGACGGCACGATCGACGCCATCGCCACCGACCACGCGCCACACTCGAGCACCAGCAAGGATGTCGAGTTTGACCAGGCCGCCAATGGCGTGGTCGGCCTTGAAACCGCGCTGCCGGTCGTCTACACCACGCTGGTGCGCGAGACGCACATCACCGTGGCGCGCATGATCGCGTTGCTGACCAGCGGGCCGGCGCGCGTCATCGCGCAGCCAGGCAAGGGCACGCTTGCGCCCGGCGCCGATGCCGACCTGGTCTTGCTCGACCTCGATCACGCATGGACAATTGACGCCCATGCCTTTTGCTCGCGCTCCGCCAATTCGCCGTTTCACGGCTGGCGCGTGGTCGGGCGCGCGCAGCGCACGATCGTCGGCGGACAGACAAAATTCACCCAGGCACGCGCATGACAAAATCCCCCATTACCTACAGTGTGATCGTGCCGATGAAAGACGAGCAGGACAACGCGCGTGCCCTGGCCGATGAAATCACGGCCGTCATGCAGCGCGTGGGCGCGCCGTGGGAATGTGTCTGGGTGAATGACGGCTCGAGCGACAACACCGGCACCGTGCTGCACACCCTGACGGATGTGGACCCGCATCACCGGCTGCTCGAATTGGATCGCAACTACGGCCAGTCGGCGGCCATGGCCGCCGGCTTTGCCCGCGCCCGCGGCGCGATTTTCATCACGCTTGACGGCGATGGCCAGAATGACCCGAAGGACATTCCGGCCCTGCTGGAGCGCTTGGCGCGCGGTGATGTGGACATGGTCAATGGCGTGCGCGTCACGCGCCGCGACAGCTTCGTGCGCCGGCTTTCCTCGCGGATTGCGAACGCCGTGCGCAATTTCTTCCTGCATGACGGCGTGACCGACACCGGCTGCGCCTTGCGCGTCTTCCGGCAGGCCTGCGTGGCCAACATCGTCATTTTCAAGGGCACGCATCGCTTTATCCCCGCCTTGGCGGCGATGCGCGGCTTTCGCATCACCGAGCTGCCGATCAATCATCGGCCGCGCACGCAGGGCGTCACCAAGTACGGGGTCGGCAACCGCCTGTGGGTGGGCATCGCCGACTTGTACGCCATGTGCTGGATGCGCGCACGCCTGGTCTATCCGGTCGTGCGCAGCGAATATCCGCGGCCACCCGCGTGACCATGACCGCCGCTCCCCACACACCATGCGCGGCCCCGGCGCCCGGCGCCGCCACCGCCGCTGCAACTGCCTTTGCGCCGCGCCGGCCAGTGCGCAAAATCATGCTGCTGGCGCTGGTTATTGGCGTGGCCTTGGTGGTGGTCAACACGCCCGGCCTGCGCGCCTATGTCGGTAATCTGCATGAGCTCAAGCATGACGTCAAGGCACTCGGCGCCGCGGGCGCACTCGGCTTTACAGTACTGTCCGGCGCACTGATCGCACTGGGTGTGCCGCGCTTGTGGCTGTGCGTGCCGGCCGGCGGGTTGTATGGCTTTTGGCTGGGCTTGCTGCTGACCCAATGTGCCGCGCTGGGCGGCTCCTATCTGACGTTTCTCTTCATGCGCTGGGCCGGCGTGCAGTGGGCCATCCGCAAACTCGAACGCCATGCCGTGGTGCGCGCGTTGACCCGCAATCACACGCCCCTCTCGGTCTTCATGGCGCGCCAATTGCCGATCCACGGCTTGGTCATGAACGCCGCCTTGGCGGCCAGTTCCGTCAACCAGCGCGATTTCCTGACCGGCTCTTTTCTTGGCTTTTTGCCGCAGGGCATTGTCGTCACGTTGATCGGCAGCGGGATTGGCAAACCCAATGACCCGCGCCTGGCCAGCGTGCAATTGCTGCTGGCGTTGCTGTGCGCCGTGGCGGTCGCGGTCATGATCTACCGCATTATTCGTTCACTCAAAGCACCTGCATTCGACGCATGAATCCGGCGCCCCACGCACTATCTGAATCGCCCGCCAATCCTTTTGCCGGCATGCCGCAATTGCAGTGGGACGTGCGGCAGTCCATGCCGCTGATCGCCGACGCCGTCGATGTCTGCTACCGCAAGGTCAAGAAGACGGCCTATCCGGTGCGCTACGCGCGCTATTGGTTTATCGCCTATTTTTTGTTGTGCGAATGGCGCCGCACCCAGCGCCCATTGCGCGTGTGCGAGGCCGGCATTGACCGCGGCCAGATGCGCCGGGTCATGGGCGCGCTGCAGGCCAGCCCGGATTTTGCGCCGCTCGCACTGGCCGCGTGGATCGGCGTCGATATCGCCCTGCGCCACGATTTTCTGCACGACATCGGCTACAGCTCGCTCGTACAAGCCGATATCGAAAACTCGGCCGACTGGGTGCATGGCGATGAGGATGTCCTGATTTTATTGCACATCCTCGAGCATTTGTACAACCCGGAGCAGGTCATCCGCACCATTGCCGCCGCGATGAAGCCCGGCAGCATGCTGATCGGCGGCGCGCCCGCCGTGCCGCACTGGTGCGTCCAACTGCGCGAGCCGTGGCTGCGCGCGCACAAAAAACAGTACCGGCATGTCAGCAAATTGTCGGTTCGCCGCGTGCGCGAAATTGCCGCCGCCAGCGGCTTGACGGTCGCATTCATTGCCGGCGCTTTCGGGGTGCGCTGGCATGGCATGCCGCTCGAAAATCGCACGTGGTGGGTGCGCGCGAATTTGTGGTTTGGCGCCCACGTGCCGGCCTGGCCCGGCGAAATTTACTGGGTCCTGCGCAAGCCGGAAATTTGAAATTGAATCCTGCATCCTGCTGCACCTCAGATACTATGGCCACGAAGTCACGAAGACACGAAGAAATCGAAGCACCAAGCGTTTTTTATTGTGCCGCCGCTGCCTGTTGCGCTTTGACCACCACTACTGCCATTTCTGTTGCTGGTGCTTCTTCGTGTCTTGGTGCCTTCGTGGCAAATGCATCTGCTTCTGCTTTTGCTTCTGCCCTGAACCCTGAACCCTGAACCCTGAACCCTGAACCCTGAACCCTGAACCCTGAACCCTGAACCCTGAACCCTGAACCCTGAACCCTGAACCCTGAA
>Ga0247841_10008727_pt1 | contig 14456 bp, 11 predicted proteins | sample LaCruzMarch2015__2_FD_192410 | JGI IMG/M metagenome (GOLD analysis project Ga0247841, IMG submission 192410) | Freshwater microbial communities from meromictic Lake La Cruz, Castile-La Mancha, Spain - LaCruzMarch2015_18m | ecosystem: Environmental > Aquatic > Freshwater > Lake | place: Spain...
CGCAATTACAACTGTTCCTTTTTTAATCATATTAAATTTATCAATGGTAAGTAAAACTTTTTGTTCTAATTTATCCATCTGTTACCCTTCTCGGTGTTCATTATCAATCGATACAAAGCGAGTGAACTCACCCTGCCACTTTAAGCGAATTCTGCCTGTTTCACCACTACGATGCTTCGCTATTATAACCTCTGCCTCGCCTGGGAATTCACTATCCTCTGGGTGGTAATATTCATCACGATACAGCATCATTACAATATCTGCATCTTGCTCGATAGCACCAGATTCACGCAAATCAGAAAGGAGTGGCCTTTTATCTGTGCGTGATTCACTTGCACGACTAAGCTGTGAAAGTGCCACAACAGGAATTTGCATATCCTTTGCAAGCATTTTGAGTGAGCGAGAAATTTCTGAAATTTCCTGCTGGCGATTATCTGTTCGTCTTGATGCCTGCATTAGCTGAATATGGTCAACAATTATTAAATCCAGCCCATGCTCTGACGCAAGCCTCCTGCATTTTGCACGCATTTCCATTACAGAGGTTGCCGCCGTATCATCAATATATATTGGTGCTTTTGAAAGAATAGAAAGTGCAGTAGTAAGCTGTGCCCAATCATTAGGCTGCATTTTTCCTTCTTTAATTTTACTGCTTTCTATCATTGCCTCGGAAAACCATATTCTATTAACAATTTCCTCTTTGCTCATCTCTAAGCTGAAAATTGCTACCTTTGAATTCTTTTTAAGTGCAGCGTGCTGTGCTATATTAAGCGCAAAACTGGTCTTACCCATCGCAGGCCTTGCCGCCACAAGTATTAAATTGGATTTATTAAGCCCGGATAAAATATCATCTAACCTGCCAAACCCAGTAGGTACACCAGTTATTTTTTCTTTACTGGCTGCTTGCTCGGAAAGATGTGCAAAATTTACTGAAAGTATGTCACGAATAGGCGTAAACCCTGATAAATCACGGTTTTGTGATATATCAAATATTTTTTGCTCTGATAGGTCGATTATTTTTTCAGTTGCCTCCTCGCCCTCATAGGCAAGGCTTGAGATTTCGTTTGCTGTTTCTATTAACCTTCTGCGTGTTGCATAATCGGTTACTATTTTTGCATAATGACGAACATTTGCACTTGTTGGAACTGCGTTTGCAATTTCAACAAGATACATTTCCCCACCAATTTTATCAAACGTACCACGTCTTTTAAGCTGTTCCGCAAGAGTGATTACGTCTATTGGCTTGTCTATGTTAAATAGGTCCAAAACTGCCTCGAATATTTCTTTATTACGTGGGTCATAAAACCCTGCTGATTGCACAAATTGCATTACAGAGCCAACACAATCTCTATCGAGTAGCATTGAGCCTAAAACAGATTGCTCTGCCGCCTCATTATATGGAGTTACCTTTACAATTGAGGTATCCATTAGGCCTCCTCCACCACTACTTTGATGCTTGAACTAACCTGAGGGTGTAGCCATATAGCCACATCCTGTGTTCCTGTTGTTTTTATGCCCTCGTGTGCATCTATCCAACGCTTATCCAGCTTGATTTTATATTGTTTTTCTAACACCTCTGCAATATCCTTTGCTGTTACCGAACCGAAAAGCTTACCACTTGCCCCTGCTTTTGCTTTTATCCTTAATTCAATTTGTTTTAGCCTTTCACCAAGCTTTTTAGCAGCTTCAAGCTCAATCTCCTTACGATGCAAATTTGCCTCGTGTTTACCCTTTAAGACGTTCAAGTTTGACGATGTAGCCTCGATTGCAACCCCTTTTGGGATTAGCGAATTGCGTGCAAAACCATCTGCAACGGTTACTATTTCACCTTTTTTACCTGTTCCCTTTAAATCCTGCAATAATATTATTTTCATTTGCTTCTCCCTCTACTCTTCTACTTTATCGATTGCTTCCTTCAACATTTCAACTGCCCTGTTCATTGTAATATCTTGTATTTGTGCCCCTGCAACCGTCATATGTCCTCCGCCACCTAAAACCTCTAATACAATTTGAACATTAAAGTTACCAAGTGAACGACCACTTATAATTATTTTATCATCGTGTTTACAAAGCACGAATGAGGCAGATATTCCAGAAATATTTAAAAGCTCATCCGCCGCTTGACTGGTTATAAGATTTGCCTGTTGCTCTTCCTCATTCCACACAGAAATTGCAATAATTTCTCTGTAAATTTCAGCATTTGAAACAATTCTTGCTTTTTTAACATATGTTTCAATATCATTTTGGAAAATACGCCTTACTGCAGTTGTATCAACACCCATACGCCTTAGAAATGAGGCCGCCTCAAAGGTTCTTACCCCTGTTTTTAGGCTGAAATTCTTTGTATCAAGCGTTATGCCAGAGTATAATGCCTGTGCCTCGTTTGGCGAAATTTTAGGCGTTTCCTCCATATATTGAATAATTTCCGTCACCATTTCGCTTGCTGATGATGCATACGGCTCGTGATATGTTAAAACTGCATCTTCTATAAATTCTGTGCCACGCCTATGATGGTCAATTAGCACAATATCCTCAACTAAATGTAACAGCTTTGGTGATTCGGTATAGCTTGGATTATGAGTATCTACAACAATTAAAAGCGAGTTAGGTGAATACATTTGAAGTGCCTGTGCCTCGGTAATAACAAGGTCCTTATAGCCTTCATCAGCCTCAACACTGTTTAAAAGCCCTTTTGCCACGCCAAAAATCGGCCCAGAAACTATATGTGGCATAACGCCACGATTTATCGCCATTCTACAAATGCCTATTGATGCACCAATGCTGTCAGCGTCTGCATGGCGATGTCCCATAACAAACACTTCACTTGCTTGGTCTATAAGCTCTCTTAGGGCAAATGCCACAACCCTTGGTTTAACCTTCGTGTTTTTTTCAAAGCTTTCAGAATGCCCACCAAAGAAACGAAAATGCTCGGTATCCTTAATTACTACCTGGTCACCACCACGCCCTAATGCCATGTCAATCGATGCCCTTGCAAATGCATCACTTTTGCAGATACTATCACCCTTGCCTATGCCTATGCTTAGGGTAACAGGGATTTTGTTGCCAACAATTATTTCGTGTGCCTTATCTAATATGTCAAACTTTTTCTCGATAGCCTTGTCAAGGTTTTGATTCTGAAATACTATATAATATTTATCCTTTTCATATTTCCTTGCAACTCCACAAATTTCACTTACCCAGCCATTAATCATCTGCTCTATCGTTGCAGAAAGATGTGCATGCTCGGCATCTGGGGTGTTTTTAAGCAAATCCTCAAAATTATCTACCATTAAAACGCAAGAAATTGCTTGCACCTTTTCAAACTTTTCTAAATTTTCACGCTCTAATGTTCGGTCTATCCAATACAGTACAATAGAATAATTTTTAGCCTGTTTTTCCATAAATTCTACTACATTTCCTACCACCTGATAGTACTTGTTATTATGCTCTACAAATATTGAAATATCGTTTTTATTTTCTAAAATTTTAAGAATTTGAACATCTGGAACAACTGATTGTATCGCCTGTTCGATTACATTTGCCCCAGCAATATCTGAAAACCTTCTATTACACCATAAAACCGTGCCAGATAGGCTTAGAACCGTCATTGGCAATGGAAAATTTATCATAGAATCCTTTGTTGCATTATCTAAATGAAATGTTAAATTTTCAATATAGCTTGCAATTTGCTGTTGCTTTGTCTTTTTGTTTGTAATGTAGTAAACCGATAACAGCCCAGCAACAATTATTTCTCCTGCGGCTACATAATACTGCCCTGCCATAATTGTTACAATTATAAACATTGCAATTACTACAAAATATATTCTTACCCCCATCATTAGCTTTGTAATAAACCGCTTATTCTCCATTTTCGTCCTCCTCAGAGCCTTTTTTGCTTAGCTTGCGAAAGTCAAAGAATGAATCAAGTATTGATGCAAAAACACATAAATATGCTAAAAGTGGACTGAAAAGACCTAATATAATAATTGGCAGGTGTATCAAAAGCCTCACCCAGCTGTTGTCCACTTTTTCACGAATTTTAAAATCTAACAAAGAAAAACCACAGATTACCATAACTCCTATAATTACTACTGCAATATTTAAAAACGCCGCACTAATTGTATCAATTGTGAAAGAAAAAGCACCAATTAGCGAAACACAAAGTGCGATTATAATGGATTTGGAAGCCTTAAACTCACTAAACATAGGAAACTTTGAAACATCAAATTTAAAAAGCCCTAATACAACCTTGACTAACATAAAAGCTCCAAAGCTAATTGAAAGCATTGAAAGTATCATAACTGCTGGAATCAGCAAAGTATAAATCTCCATATAAGAACCAAGTGCATTAGATAAATCTCTTTGATAAGCCTGTGCCTGCTCGACGGTTACATTGCCAAGCATTTTTTGTAGCTGCTGAATTGGCAGGGCTTGAAAGGTTTGTTTAATTTGGTCAAAGCTTTCATTTATTACAAGATTTATTATATTTTGCCCTGTTTGTTTATTGAAGCTTGAAACTGACGCAACAAAAGAAAGCACCATTGCCCCAGCAGACAAAAGCACCCCCTGCATAAATTGAAACCTACCCCTAAATGTTAGAACCATAATAGGAATTACTGAAACTAACATTATAAATGAAATTATTGATAATATTGTTGAAATCATTGTATGGTTACCTCGTATTATATGTTAAGAAATATTATATCATTATAATTCTTTAAAAGCAAACTAAAATTTTCTAATTTTTTGACGATTTATGTAAATAATTTTATATAAATTGTTACCATAATATGACAATTCTCACTTTTGTATTGTACTATAATATATAGACAGGCTGTTACCTATACATATGATAAGGAGGTTTATTTGTGGAAAAAAGTAGCGTTTTATCACAATATAACATAAACAAAAAAAAGTTTTTAACAATTAGAAGTGCAATTGGGGGTGCTATAAGCTTTTTGCTTGGGCGAGCAGTTATCTTTGGCATAATTTCTCCATTTGGGCTTTCATACCTTGCGGCGTATGTGGGGAATAACCCTACTAAGTCCATGCAAGCTGTTATAGTAGCCATACTTGCACTTGCAGGTGCCCTTACAGCAGGGTTAGATGTGGTTTTTGTTAAGTATATGCTCGCCTTTGTGCTTTTTGGGCTTATATATATTGCAGTTACAACCCTTACAGATACCAGAAAAAACTTCACGGTAGCAGGAATTGCAGGTGCTTCTCTTGCTGTTTCAGGCATAGTTTTTGCGTCGCAAACTGGATTTGTCTTATATGATATGATTATGCTTGGCATTGAATGTGCTGTTTGCATAGTTTTTACCCTTATTATTCAAAAATCCCTTCCAATGGTTTATACAAGCTTTGGAACAAGGCAGGTGCAAATTGAGGAGCTAATTGGGTTTTACGTTTTGCTTGTGCTTTCAATTTTGGGCTTTAACGAGCTTTCAATTGCAGGAATATCTGTTGGAAACTCTCTTGCGGCACTTGTAATTATGGTTGTTGCCCTTGTGGGTGGTGTATCAGTTGGTGCTGCCGGTGCAATTGGCGTTGGATTAATATGCTCGCTGGGTAAATTCCCTGCAACAGAAATATTAGGAGTATATGGCTTTTGTGGTTTAGTCGCAGGTATTATGAGCAAATTTAACCGTGCAGGAATTATTCTTGGTTTTGTGGTTGCAAATTCTGCCCTTTCACTATATTATGGTGGCTTTGACGGTGGTGTATTTACTGTTTTCGAGCTTACACTTGCTATACTTTTATTTTGCTCTATTCCAAAGTCTATAATAATAGAATTAGAGCAGTTAATTACTAATAGCAGGTCAAGTAACACCATTACACAAAAATCCATTGAAGCTATAACAGATAAATTAAACAGCATTTCGGCCTCGTTTGGGCATCTTGCTACTACATTTTCCGACATCACAAAGCCAATAAAAAATGATAATTTTGCAGATTATACACTCTTGTTTGATAAAACAGCTGATAAAATATGCAAGCGTTGTGGCTTGAAATTCATTTGTTGGGAAAGAGAATTCAACTCAACTTATGATGCAATGACAAAGCTTGTCCCTATACTCAAAGAAACCGAAAAGGTAAAGGTTACAGATGTTATACCTTATTTTGCAAATAAATGCGTAAAAATTGGCGAGTTTATTGGGGAGTTAAACAGGGTATATGGTCAATATAAATTAGATATGCTATGGCAAAACAGGGTAAGTGAGAGCAAGGGCCTTGTTTCACAGCAGCTTTTTGGTGTTTCTAAAATCATTAATAATCTTGCAAACGAAATGGGCAAGCAGTTTACCTTTGACACTCGCCTTGAAAACCAGTTATATATAGAGCTTGAAAGGGTGGGCATTAAATGTAGTGATATTACTGCTTTTAAAAATTGTTATGGCAGATACGAGGTATCGATTAGGACAAAGGCTTGTGGTGAAGAAAAAAAATGTAGCAGTGATATCATACCAATTACTTCAAGGGTACTTGGCAGGCAGATGAGTAGTCACGAGGATACTTGTGGGGGCTTGCAGGGCAATGGTAAATGCACAATAAAGCTTATAGAAAAAGAAAAATACTCTGTAACCTGTGGAGCAGTAAGGCGAGCAAAGGATGGGCAAACAGAATGTGGCGATAGTTACAGCTATCTGCCAATTTGTGACGGTAAATATGTGCTTGTTCTAAGCGATGGTATGGGCTGTGGTGAAACAGCAGCAAGCCAATCCAACACTACTATTGAGCTTTTAGAGCATTTTTTAAACGCAGGCTTTGACAAGCAAAGTGCAGTTAAAATGATAAACTCTGCCCTAATGATCAAAACATCGGAAGCCTCAGCAGAATGCTTTGCAACAATAGACATAACCGTGCTTGATTTATTTAGTGGTGAGGCAGAAGTTATTAAAATTGGTGCGAATACCACCTACATCAAAAATTCAAAGGGCATTAAAAAGATAAATTCAACCTCACTTCCAGCAGGAATTCTTAGCAGTGTTGATATGGAAACATCACGAATGACCTTTAAAAAAGATGATTATATTATTATGCTAAGCGATGGGGTTCATAGTGCCTGCGATAATTGGATTGAAGATTATTTATTAAATAATAATTCAACCTCCCCTCAAGTGATTGCTGATGAAATTATTAATGAGGCAATTAAGATTAAAAATGGTAAAATAGATGATGATATGACAGTTATGGTAGCGAAAATTACTTAGTTTTGTATAATATCTCAAATTATGGAAATAATAGGGTTAAATGGAGGTATTTATATGACAAATAAAAGTGCAAAACGAGTGGTTATAATAAGCGACCTAAAAAGCAACTGTATTGAACAGGCGATTTTTATATTAAAAGATAATGACCCTTCCGAATTTAGCACCGATATTATGGAAGAGGCAAACCAAATAGTGTACAACTATATTAGACAGGTTCAAGCAGGGCAGTTCGGCAGAGATGTACCACAAAAAAAGAAATGGCTTTGGTGGCGAGGGCAACATTAAAAGTAGGCATAAAGGAGGGCACTGAAAAACTTCTATTTTTTCGAATCCCTCAAATTATTGCATCCAAAAAAGCATATAACTTTTTGAGCCTGAAAATTCGATTGTGTAAATGGAATATAATTCGGGTAATAGCCGTAATGGCTTGTATATCGTGCTTTGGTATGGGTGGAATCTACAATAATAGATTTATTCTTTATAATTCCTTTTTCAATAGCAATTTCAACTGTCTTATTAATAAGCAAGTCTAAAAGATTCATATCTTTAAGTCGAAGTTTTCTAAATTTCGTCAACGAACTGGCATCTATTACTTCATCTTCGGAAGCCATATTTAAAAAGTACTTGAATGACATATCATACTTAGAGCGTTCGACAACATCTATATCTGATAAGTCATAAATAACTTTAAGCAATAAATATTTAAACATACAAATTGGGTCAACAGCACCTCGCCCATTATTAGTACAATAATTATTAATTAACTCATTATAGACAAATGAGAAATCAATTAGTTCATTGATTTTTCTTAAAAGATTACTTTTTGGTACAGGGACTTTTTCAGTGCCCTCGCTAACCCCTCGCTTTTTTATTTGCATAAATAATTTTTCACATAATTTCTAATAATATACCTATTGAATTGTTATAGTTTTAAGCATATAATAGCTATTAGAGAGGAGGCGATTTTATGAAAAAGTTTATTGGAAATATACTAAATTCTACTAAAAAGTATAACATTTGGGATTACACATGGCTAAAAATCTGCCTATTTTCACTTGGCATAATCTTTGGAGTTTATTTTACAACATTTTTTACAAGCTGTATATCTATCATATGGGCAATTTTCATTATTTCATATCTTTGGATAATGTACAAAACCTTTGTAAAATATAAAAAATAGTTTTTCGAATAGGCAAATATGCTTAATTATGAGGAGCTTGCCCCCAATAATAAACATTTTTGTAATAAACCTTGACACGGCCCTTCATTTTAAGTATAATATACTTTGTATCGGGTTAGTTTCCGTATACAAGCCGCATACATTTGCCGGTAGCGGAGGGAGGGAAATTTTGTGTCAGAAATCAGAGTAAAAGAAAATGAAACTTTAGACAGCGCGCTTCGCAGGTTTAAAAGGCAATGCTCCAAATCAGGTGTTTTGTCAGAAATCCGCAAGAGGGAACATTACGAAAAACCAAGCGTTAAACGTAAAAAGAAATCAGAGGCAGCAAGGAAACGTAAGTTTTAATTAGAAGGTGGGTTTTGTGTGTCTCTTAAACAAAAGTTAATGGACGATTTAAAAATAGCTATGAGGGAAAAGGATACCATTCGCAAGGATGCTGTTCAAATGGTTCGTTCTTCTATTTTGCAAATTGAGAAGGATAATCAGCTTACCCTTGATGATGAAGGTGTACTTGATGTTATTTCTAAAGAAGTTAAAAAACGCAGAGACGTCCTCCCAGATTACGTAAAAAGTGGCAGGCAGGAGCTTATTGATAATCTTAATACCGAGATTAAGATATTACTCGTTTATCTCCCACAACAGCTTACAGAGGCAGAAATTGACGTGCTTGTGAAAGAAGCAATCGCTGAGGTTGGTGCTTCATCAATGAAGGATATAGGCAAAGTAATGACGGCTATTATGCCCAAGACCAAAGGTCGGGCAGACGGTAAAATAATTAACGAATTAGTGAAAAAAAACTTAGCATAGTAAAACAAAAAGGCAGCTCCATGCGAGTTGCCTTTTTCTATGAGAAAACGCCTATCTGGAAAATATTTTCCAAATAGGCGTTAATTTTATACCATTTATTGTAATGCTTTTAACATTTTATATATCTGATAAATAACCTTTGCAGATTCTGCACGTGTTGCATTATTTAATGGTGCAAAATTATTATCACCTACACCGTTAATTATGCCAAGCTTAGCAAGCCCTGCAATACTTGAAATTGCAAAGTCACTTACACTTGAAGAATCATCAAATGAAAGCTCTGCTTCTGGAATATTAAGCCCAATAGCTTTTGCTGCCCTTATAAGCATAACACACATTTCCTCACGTGTTATTTCCTTGTTAGGGTTAAATATTCCACCTTCATAACCCATTACAATGCCTAATTTTGATGCAGTAGCTATTGTTTTAAAGAACCAATCGTCTTTATTAACATCTGAATAATTTGCATCATCAGTTGCCTCTGGTAAATTAAAAGCACCAACAATTAACTTAGCAAATTCTGCACGAGTTATCTTATTATTTGGCTCAAATACTTTTTCGCCAGTATCACTTGACACACTACCAGAAACTATTCCTGCTTTTGCAAGCTCGGTAATAGCTTCTTCTGCCCATTCAACGTCTTTTCCAACATCAACAAACCCTGATGAACTAACAGGCTCTTCTGACGCCTGTGGGGTTGGGGATGGTGAAGCCGATGGTGATGGGGATGGACTTGGTGAAACTGTTGGAGGTGGGGTTGGGGTTGGACTACTACCGCCACCACCGCTGGTACGAACAGTTATACTACCATTTGTTATCTGTGGAATTATTTCAACAGCTGTTTTTGTTGTGCCATCTACATAGATTCTGTTAAGATAATAATCTGACAGTATTAGGTCAGATTTTCCGTAAGGTGCATCTGACTTTGCCTTCATTTTGATATTTACAACATCAATTGGTGTTGTTATCCCTGTATTTGAAGTTTTCGAACCAACTAATTTAATAATTCCTTTGTTAGTATCTAAAGTTTTTTCAATAAATAATTCATCTAATGCAGGATTAAGGGTAATTTCCTCTTCGTTTGCAATATCAAATTTGTTTTTGTCGTAGCTTATGAAAAACTGTATGCCAGAAATTGTTTCTGGCTTGTCCAGTGTTATTCTAACTGTGGCAATACCACCACGATAAACAGATTCTGACGAAGCAACTAATGTTGGGGTTTCTACATCAGTAGCAAAAACAGGGGCAATTGAAATTACCATAGTCAGTGTTACTATGATACTTACAAATTTATATATTTCTTTAAAGACCTTTATCATAACACGTCTCCTTCACTGCGAGCAATTTTTAAATATTCTTATATCCTTAATGTTATAAAAGTGGGCAAATTATTATTTGCCCACTTTTATGGTAATTCCAAATTATGCCTGTGGAACGTTGTTTGTGGCAGCTTGAATAAGAATGTTTGTAACGTCTGTTACATTAACAATACCATCATTATTAAAGTCAGTTTTAAGTGCTTGTTCAAGAGTTAAAGTTGTTTTTCCTACTCTGATAATAAACTGTTTAACAGCAGAAGCATCATTAGCACTCATGCCATCTTCATCTCCACCTGTAATAACATCGCCTCTCATTTCAGTTGTAATACCGTTTGCAGCTACAATTGCACTATTGATATCTGCAATTACTAAATCAGCCTCTTTAAGTTCTTTTTGAACTGCCATCGCAAACTTGTAAGAGTTGAAATTATCATCAACTATACCAGTAGCGTCTGTAGCTTTTAATTCAGCAAGTGTAAATGCTCCTGAATTTACTTTTGACATCGCTGCTGCTCTTGCTTCTGCAGCTTGCTCTGCTTTAGTTTTAACATCTGCCATATCATCAAGAGCAGCTTGTTTTGCTAAAGCAACCCCATCTGTTGTTGTTGCAGCATCTATTGCTGAATCACCATCTGTTTTAGCAGTATTCAATGCTGTCCAATTTGCTTCACTATAATCTGTTGAAATATAAGTTGCAAGTGCGGTAGCTAAATCTGCTTTTGCATCTGTTTTAGCATCTGATAATGCTATTGCTGCTTCTTCAGCAAGAGTTTTAACATCTGCCATATCGTCAAGAGCAGCTTGCTTTGCTAATGCAACTCCATCTGTTGTTGTTGCAGCATCTATTGCAGCATCACCATCTGTTTTAGCAGTATTCAATGCTGTCCAATTTGCTTCACTATAATCTGTTGAAATATAAGTTGCAAGTGCGGTAGCTAAATCTGCTTTTGCGTCTGTTTTTGCATCTGCTAATTCTTCTGCAAGAGTTTTAACATCTGCCATATCGTCAAGAGCAGCTTGTTTTGCTAATGCAACTCCAGCTGTTGTTGTTGCAGCATCTATTGCTGAATCACCATCTGTTTTAGCAGTATTCAATGCTGTCCAATTTACTTCACTATAATCTGTTGAAATATAAGTTGCAAGTGCAGTAGCTAAGTCTAACTTTGCCTGTACTTTTGCTGATTCAACAGGGACAACTGGTGTTTTGATTCCAATTGAACCATTTACGATTTTATCAGAAGGAATAACAACATTATTACTGTTTACATCACCATATTTAACACCTGATAATGTTAAATCAGTTGTACCATCTGGTGAACCTGCTATAACTGTAAATACTAATGTAACAACTACTTGTTCGCCTTCTACACCTGTATTAGTAGTTATACCTGCAACGCCTAATGCTCCAGCTGTTGCGAAGTTAACCTCTGGGTCTGTACTGTAATCAGTGTCTGGGTCTGTACTGTAATCTGTTCCTTTAACAAATGATTTATAGGATAATAAATCCGAATCATAAGTTAAACCAAAATCAAAGCTCTTTGTTCCTGCTGGGAGTTCCTTGAATGTTACTGTAACACTAACATCTGTGCCAGGGGCTTTGTCTGTTAATGTTGGAAGTTGTGCAGAAGTTCCTGTGATAGCTGGAATATCTTCATAATTTGCTGTTACTGCTACTGCGTTTGCTGGCATTGTAAATGTTGTTATTGCTGATGTTGAATCAGCAAATGTTACATCTGTTGATGTCCAGTTTTTGAATCTTTGACCAGTTGGTGCTGTGTCTGCTGTGATTGTTACAGTTGCACCACTTACTACTGGCGTTAGATCAACTGTACCATTTGTTACTGTTACATCATATGTTGTTGCTGGAATATCTTCATAATTTGCTGTTACTGCTACTGCTTTTGCTGGCATTGTAAATGTTGTTGTTGCTGATGTTGAATCAGCAAATGTTACATCTGACGATGTCCAGTTTTTGAACTGTTGTCCTGTTGGTGCTGTGTCTGCTGTGATTGTTACAGTTGCACCACTTGCTACTGGTGTTAGATCAACTGTACCATTTGTTACTGTTACATCATATGTTGTTGGTGCACCACCATTACCAATTGTAACTTTACCATTAGTAATATTTGATACTGGGATTTTCACTTCGCGACTCTTAGTATTTACTAAAGTAAACTCTGTAATAGTTAGAGGAATTGTTTTATCTGAAATAATTGCTTTAACCTTCAGTCTAGCCTTCAACAAATTTCCAAGATTATCTACTAGACCAGCATCAGTAAAGCCGAGTTTTGCTGCTGTAGCATCTGCTATTGATAGTTCAAACATTCCAGTTGTGCTAAAAGTTCCAGATGAATTTGTCCATGCACTACTTAATGTAGAAACCAAGCTTGGAGGCTGAGTATCATCATTTGCGTCTACATATCCATCAAAATCATATCTCTTTGCTGAACCAGTAAGGGTTACGCTATCAATATCTGTATAGCCTGTTGGAACTGCAAACTTAATCAAAACTGTACTCCAATATGAACTGTCCGTGATTTCTTGGGCAGTTAATGCTGGCATTGCACTTAATGCAATAGGTACATCTGCATTAGTAATTACTGTTGTATTTGCAATAGTTGCTGAACCCACTGTTACAGTTGGGAAATTAGTATCTACTGCTGCATTAACTAATGTTAAACCACACATTGTAGAAACTATCATTGTAAGCACGACTATAATAGATAAAACTTTTTTTGTCATATAAAAACATCTCCTCTAAATTATAAATTATTAATTCTCGACCGTAAAATTTGTTATTGTTCCTAAATATTTATTAATAATTGAACCTACATCAAGTGTATTTACTGCTTTATCTCCGTTAACATCTGCAGCTAACAACTGCTTATCTGTAGGAGTAACGTACCCTAAATAAATATTAATTATAGCACCTGCATCAAGAGTGTTAATTTCACTATCAGCATTTACAAAACCATAGGTAAGAGTATCGCTTGCACCGTCTGTAATAGCTACTGTGCGATCTGTTCCACGAACAATACCTACAAATTTATTTCTTACGCTATTGTACAGCATATCTGTTCCACCAATAGATACTTTTTTAGCTGCTGAATCTACAATAGTTCCTGTATTATCGATAGTAACTATAACACCATCTGAAATTCCAAATGCACCAGTTGCACTTTCAGATATTTTTTCGGCTGGAATTGTTACTGTACCACCTGGCATTAGTTGATCTTTTGGATCGGTAGCAGTATCAACAAGCATACCACCCATTTTTATGTATATTGTTTTGCCTGCTAATGCTACTTTATCAACAACAAATTCTTTAGAAGTTGACTTGTCAAATTGATCAATGTAAACAACGTTATCAGGTTGAGGATCTGTGCCTGTGGTATATGTTATACCAGAACTAACCTCTGTTACAAGAAGTGTCATTTGATCTCCAACAGTTGCATCTGTTGTGTAATTAACGGTTACACTTGACAATGTCGCATCGCCTACTACATCACTGATTACTATATCACCAATTGTAATAGGTGATACAACTGCACTAACCATCATTACTGGCATAAGTGCTAATACCATTGCTACTGCTAAAACTAACGCCATTATTTTTGACGCCTTTTTAATTTTCATAAAAATTTTCCCCTTTCAATTCACGATTTTTTATTTTAAAACATAAAACATCATAGCTTATCTATCCGAATGATGTATCTGCATTCATTCTGACATTACCCGTTTAAAAAATATTATGTTTTCAAGGTTCAATGGGTTATATAGCTATGCTCAGAAAAAGAAACTTTGCATTCCCCCTCTAATATATCTTTACTGTTTCAGTATATACCTTTTTTTTTATTTTATCAAGCATTTTTTAGTACTTTTTACTAGTTTGTAAGTATTTCATAATTAACCATTGTTTGGTTTTTCTTTTTTTACTCC
>Ga0247841_10008729_pt1 | contig 14453 bp, 9 predicted proteins | sample LaCruzMarch2015__2_FD_192410 | JGI IMG/M metagenome (GOLD analysis project Ga0247841, IMG submission 192410) | Freshwater microbial communities from meromictic Lake La Cruz, Castile-La Mancha, Spain - LaCruzMarch2015_18m | ecosystem: Environmental > Aquatic > Freshwater > Lake | place: Spain...
AGAATATAAGGAGATGTTGAAAAAATTTGAAATCGATTATAATGAGCAGTATATTTTCAAAGAACTTGAATAACGGGTTGTGCCTACGGCACATTATTTTCTGTGTTTGTTTTGTTTTTTTACCAAGCGGTTATGCCTACGGCATATTCAATTATGCGTAACATCAGTTAAGAAGTGATATGACGCATAGATTGCTTCGTCGCCCGCCTGAACGGAACGGGCAGGTTCCTCCTCGCAATGACGTCATTGCGCCCGCCTGAATGACATAGTCGGGCAGGGAACGGGCGGGAAGCCGACGAAGGCGGGTGAAACAACTTAGCGAAGCGACTCATGAACACTTTAAATAGAATAAAATAATTTGTGAATAATCTTGGTGCGTAAAAATAAGTTTAACTTAACAATAGATAATTATGTTAAAACCAAAACTACAATTTCTTGTTTTAGTTGGATTTCTGAGTATTTCAGTAATCACTGAAGCAAATACATTTACAGTTACCAATACCAATGATTCAGGTAGCGGTTCGCTAAGAGATGCATTACAAATGGCAGCTTATCTGGCAGGTCCGCATACAATTAATTTTAACATACCTGCCAGCGATCCTAACTACAATTCCTCTTTGGGTGTATGGATAATTTCTCCATTATCAACATTTCAGTATATTATAAAAAACAATGTAACCATTGATGGCACAACCCAAACAGTAAATCAGGGCGATACCAATCCTTTAGGTCCGGAAATTTATTTAAACGGAAATAATAATTCTGTTGACTTTTGTTTTAGCGTAATAAATGCATCCGGTGTAGTAATAAAAGGATTTACTATAAGTGATTTTATGTATGGAATTCAAATCTGTGGAACTACATCAATTAATAATACAATTACAGGAAATTACATTGGAACTAACACTACCGCCTCCGATACAGCGGGTAATTACATTGGAATAGAAATAATAGCTGGAGCCAATTATAATACCATCGGGGGCGCCTCTATTGCTGAGAAAAATATCATTTCCGGTAACGAGCATATAGGTATTCGTTTGCTTGATGTGAGGTATTGTTCGGTAATTGGCAACTATGTTGGTGTTGACAGAACCGGTACAAACGCAATTGGAAATTATGATGGTATCAGTGTGGAAGGCGCTTCAAAATTTAATATAATTGGAGGCGCTAATGTGAATGAAAGAAATATTGTGTCGGGCAATGTAGCTTATGGAATACCTGTTTTTGGTGCAGGCGCTGAAGGAAATTTAATAAAAGGTAATTATATCGGAACAGACATTACCGGAACAATAGCAATTCCCAACACTTATGGTGTTTTATTTGATGATGGCGCATCCAGAAATATTATTGGCGGTAACACTGCTGCCGAAAGAAATATTCTTTCAGGCAATTCGGGATATGGTGTATTTTTTTACAATATGGGCACCAATAATAATATTGCAAAAGGCAATTTTATTGGTACTGATGTAAATGGTATTGCCGCTATACCAAATGGTGTCGGCATTGTAGTGGATGGTGTAGCATTTAAAAATATAATAGACAGCAACATTATTTCGGGTAATCTGCAACAAGGCATTTCTATTAATATAACTGGTACCGATAGTACACAAATAACCAAAAATAAAATAGGCGTTGGTATAAATAATAATCCTTTAGGGAATGGGGGTGATGGAATACGCATTTCTCAAGGTCCAAAATACTCCATAATCGGAGGTTCGGTTGCCGATGCCAATATTATTGCACATAATGGAGGCAATGGAGTTTACATTATGTTTCCAAATGACCTTTTTCACCTAATTTCATATAATTCAATTTACAATAACAGCGGACTTGGTATTGACCTATTTCCACCGGGAGTGAATGCTAATGATATAGGGGATTTAGATACAGGACCCAACGAAGGATTAAACTATCCTGAAATTGATACTGTTATTTTTATTTCGGGACAAAATAAAACCATCATATCAGGAACTCTTGATACTCAAAACCCTGAGTTTTGCACAATTCAAATATTTAAGGCAATTACTGACCTGAGCGGACACGGACAAGGCAGCGAATATCTATCCACAATAATACCTGATGCATCGGGTAACTGGAGTGATACACTTTTTGGACTCACAGCTTCCGACTTTCTCACAACTATTACCATTGACCCAAACAATAATACTTCAGAATTTTCGGTAGCCCGAAATACAACTACCATAGCGTCAATTGATGATTATTCAAATGATAAAACCATAAACATTTATCCTAACCCGTCTAATGGCGCATTTACAATTATCGGGGAAACAATAACTTTTGTTGAAATATTTGATATGAAAGGGATGGTAATAAAAAAAATCAAACCATTAATGGTAAATCCTATAGTTGATATAACAGGAGTATCAAATGGTGTCTATATTGTTAAAATAACAACCGCAAATAAAATATTAGTAGCGAAACTAATAGTGGATCATGAATAAACTCAACGCTTTTTGCAAACTCTTTTAAAAACCGATAGAGCTTGTTTATACTTCGACTGGGCATAAATTGCGTTTTCAGCAACATAAATTCTTTATTAGCATTATCTCATCCTGTCATTATACAAGAAATGGAATAAAACCTTGCATTTTGCTGATACCCAAATCCCAAATTCCAAGTCCCAAATTTCAAGAGGGTTTGCGCGCATGACTTGGGTTTTGGTTCTTTGAATTTTGGGCTTGGGGCTTTAAAAGAAATGCGGAAATTTATCCCGTGCGCAGTATAATACTCAGTTTATGCCCGCTCAGTATATATTTTCCGGAATTATAATAATGCCCGAATTTCCTGATTATTATGCTGAAAAGTAGAACAGGTATTTATACCTGAATGAAATGAGGTAAATATACTCTTGAATTGACTGTGTCTGCGGAAGTAATTTTGTATCGTAAGTTCAAGATATCAATTAACCTAAAAAAATAAAATTATGAAAACAAAAAAAATCATCATGAGATTTCTTGCTGTAGCAGCAATTGGAATCATTTTTAATTCCTGTAAAAAAGACAACACAAGCACAAACAGCCTGTCGCCAAAACAACCTCAGGCGCAGACCTCGGTTAAATCGGCAAGCGACAATACAACGGCAGAAAGTGTTTTCGGAGGTATCTTCAAACAGGCTGATAAAGCAGCCCGTAATACTAATAAACTGAAAGACCTGACCACAGGCTGTCCAACTATTACCGTTAATCCTATAACATCTTTTCCTATAACCATTACAATTGACTTTGGCAGTGGTTGCACCTGTGATGATGGTAAAATCAGGAGCGGAAAAATCATTGCAGTGCTTTCTGCACCTTACATTGATTCTGCCAGCGTACTGACCGTTACCCTTGACAGCTATCATGAAATAATTAATGGAACGGATCACTCTGTTCAGGGAACGGAAACCATTACCAATATAGGCCATAATCAGGCAGGGCATCGTGCATTCGATGTTTTGGTTACAAACGGGGTCATAAGTTCTGTAAATGGTTCTATCTACTGGAGTTCACACCGTCAGAATGAATGGATACAGGGCGATGACACATGGTTTAATGTATTCGATGATATCTATCTCGTTACGGGAAGTGCTAACGGCACTGATTCCGGCGGAGAAACTTTTGAAATAAATATTACTTCTCCTCTTAGGGTAGAGATCAGTTGCGGTTATATTGTAAGCGGCACGCTGGAAGTAATGACCCAGGCTAACCCTTCCATCATCGTTGATTACGGAACAGGTGATTGCGACAACATTGCCACAGCTACCTGCTATGGCTACACTGTTACAATCTATATGTAAAACGGTTTATGAATGTTTACGAAAGATGTCCCGAATTTTCCGGACGTTTTTTGTTTATAGGAATCTCTAAAAACTAAATTAGAACGTCATTGCGAGGGAGGTACCTGCCTGTTCCGTTCAGGCGGGCGATCGAAGCACTCAACATTCTCGCCTGACTGACGTAGTCGGGCAGGGAAGCACACTACATAAGATTGCTTCCCATTTCGTTCCTCATGGTTCGCAATGACGATGAGGTTTTTAGAGATACCCTTATTATATTTGAGTTTCAGAATTCTAAATTCAATGTTAAATTACATATCCACTAATTTGTTTTTGATAGCGTAGGTTAATAGATTTACCGTGTTGCGCGAACCTGTTTTGGCGATCAGGTTTGCGCGGTGACCGTTTACCGTGCGCTGGCTGATAAAAAGTTTTTCGGCAATTTCAGCATCGGTATAACCTTCAGCTATTAATTGCAATACTTCCAGTTCGCGCTTAGTAAGGTTTGCATCTGCTGTTTCTTGTTGTTTTTGGGGGTGTATATACTTGCGTGTGAAAAAGGAAAGCAGTTCTTCGGAATAATAATTCTTTCCTTCGGAAATTAACTGTATTGCGCGATAAAGATCTTCCTTGCTAATATTCTTTAACAGGAACCCTTTGACGCCTGCATCAACCATATTCTGTAAATATTCTTCTTCGCCAAACATGGAAAGTGCAACTATTTTAAGATTTGGATATTTTTGCAGCGCTGTTTTTGTGGCATCAATGCCATTCATTACGGGCATCTGGATATCCATCAGTACAAGTTCAGGTTTTATTTTATCAAGCATGTTGAGGAATTCTTCACCATTCACCGCTTCTGCAACCACCTTAACATTCTTCAGCTTATTAATGACCATTACAAGGCCTTTTCTGAATATCTCGTGATCATCTACGATCATTATTTCTACACACTTTTCCATATTATAGATTTTTTTATTTACAACGAAAATATTTTAAATTTTTAACTCTACTGTTAAGTTAACGCAAAGATTACTCACAATTATTTATATTTTTATAAGGTGTTCGTGAGATCGCTTCGCTAAGTTGCTTCGTCGTACCTCCTCACAATGACGTCATTGCGAAGCCGACGCAGGAGACTGAAGCAATCTAAATGCGAGAATTTAGGTTTAACATAACTCTGCATCAAACTGTTTTAAATCTATTTCAATTTTCACATTTGTTCCATTTCCAACATGGCTGTTAAATTCGCAACTTCCCTGAATGGATTTTACGCGGTTTATTATGTTATTCAGTCCCATGCCGATATCAGGATTTTTAAGTGTTTGCGCCACATCAAAGCCGATGCCGTCATCTTTGCAATAAACAATCATCATTTGATTCTCCTCGCGGATGCTGATCTCGATGTTTTTCGCGGCGGAATGTTTTAAAGCATTATTGATAAGCTCCATCAGCACACGGTAAAGGGTTATCTCTACAGTTTTGTCATACCTCCGTGTTTCATCCTCAGCAATAAAAGAAATATTGACTGATTTTGCTATATTCAGCTTGTTGCAAAACGACTGTAAGGCTTTAACAAGTCCATAATCCGTGATTATGCCGGGCATAAGATTATTAGCAATAGTACGTGTGCTCGAAACGGCATCATCTATCAATTCGTTTGTGTACTTCAACATTTCTTTCTTTTCGTTTTCTTCTGTATCTACCGATTGCATCTCGTTTACGTACAGTTTGATACTCGATAAAAGCGGACCAAGCCCGTCGTGCAGATCTTTTGCCACGCGTTTTCGCTCCTTTTCTTCCGTTTCGACAATCTTGCTCAATATTCTTCTCTCAATTTGTTTATGTTCTGTAATATCAATGGCAATACCACGTAATCCACGGATTTTTTCATTATCGGCGAACGGGCTGAAATAACACAGCACAGGAAAAATTGTTCCGTCTTTTCTTTTTGCTGAGTATTCCTGGCTTTTAGTGTCAATGCCACCGAAAATACTTTTCAGGTTATCCAGAAGTTTTTCTTTTTCGTAATATGCAAATATCGCAGTGATCTCAAGCCCTTCCATGATATCTTCGATCAGGTATCCGGTCATAGTCAACCCGGCGGTATTGATAAAAATAAGCCTGTTTGCAAGATCCACTTCGAACATAATTTGTGGCAACAAATTGGCTAAATCACGGTATTTCTCTTCGCTTTCGCGCAGGGCGATCTCTGCATTCAACTGTTTAACGCGTTGCCGATGCCTGTAATTGTTGAAGATGAAAAGTGTCAAAATTCCAAGCAGCAGAAATACTGCAATAAGAGAATACACCAGAATCTTGTTCTGATTGAGTTTCAAAGTTTTTACTTCCGAGTCTTTTTTCAATAATTTAATCTCTTTTTCTTTTTGTGCTGTTTCATATTGCGCCTGCATGTCAGCGATCTGTTTGATGCTTTCTTCAGTATATATACTGTCTTTAATGATTGAATATAATTTGTGATATTTATACGCCTGAAGGTAATTCTTCATGGATGCATAAGTTTCGGAAATCTTCTGGTAATTTTCCTTCATCATCTCTTTCAGACCGATCTCTTTTGCCACAGCAAGGCTTTTATTAAAATAAAGTAATGCATCCTTGTTATTACCTGTAATTCTGAGTATATCACCTATATTATTATAAGAATTTGATATGTATTGTTTGTCGCCCAATTCCTGGTTTATCTTAAGTGCTTTGAAATAATATTCTGATGTCTCTGTATATTTTTTCTGAACTTTATAAACATCACCAATATTGCTAAGCGACGAAGCTATGAGTTGTTTGTAATTAATCTCTGTTGACAAGGCAAGCGCTTTTTGGAAATAATCAAGCGCTTTTGTGTAATCTTTTTGGTTGTTATAAACCATCCCAATATTTCCTAATGTGTTGGCGATTCCTTTTTTGTCGCCGATCTCCTGTCTGATTTTCAACGATTTTTCGTAGTATTCAAGAGACTTTGTATAGTTTTTCTGATCATCATAGATCATTCCTATATTTCCCAGCACATTGGCTATTCCCTGTTTATCGCCAATATCTTCTCTGATAGCAAGAGAATTCATATAACAGCTAAGAGCCTTGGCGTAATACCCCTGATTATAATATACAATACCGATGTTACCAAGTAATAATGCTGATCGTTGCTTATCTCCGCCTTCCTGTGCCAATAAAAACGATTGAAGGTAATATTCAATTGTCTTTGGGTAGTTGCCCTGACTGTAAAACAAATTACCAATATTAGCAAGGGTTATAGAAGAACCTTTTTTAAATCCGATGTTATTAAAAATTTCAAGGGCTTTTAAATAATTATCAAGGGCATCGTTTGTATTTCCATTATTGAAACAGGCAAATCCAATATTGTTGTATGAAGATGCAATGCCACGCTGAAACCCAAGTTTGGCAGCCAATTCCAGCGCCTGCTTTGAATATTTAAGCGCCTCGGTTGGATCATCATTCTGGTATTCTTTGAAAAGATTATTTAATAAGTTAACCTTTGATGTATCCTCCGGTGCATATTTTAATACTTTCAGCAGGCTATCCGCTTTGGTTTGCTGTGCACACATCTGCCGGGGAATACAAATAAACAGTATCAACAGGCTGGCTGCTTTGAAATAATTGAGAATACGGAACACTGCTTTTTTCATTAATCAATTAAAAAGTCACAAGCCACAAGTTACAAGTCCAAAGCCGCAAGTTTTAAGAACCAAGACCTACGTTACAAGTTCCATTGGAATTTGGGGCTTGAAACTTGGAATTTTTAAATATATGGCTTATTCTGTTTATGTATAGACTATAATGATATCCTTGTAATCCCTATATCGTAATCCTTATCAATAATGATATTTGTGATTCTTTTATAATCATTTTCGTTGTTCACAAAGTCAATATTATTGGTGTCGATAATTAAAATGCGCATGTTCTGCTGCGATTTTATAAAATCGAGGTAGCCCGTCTGTATCTTTTCAAGGTATTCTTTTTCCATGTTCTGTTCATAAGATCGGCCCCTCTTTGTTATGTTTTGTTTCAAATTGTCAATATTCAGGTAAAGGTAAACCAGCAGGTCTGGCTTTGGCAAAGTAGTGTTAATGATATAGAACAATTTAGTAAAAAGTGCAAATTCGTCTGACTGAAGTGTTTTTTGTGCAAAAATCAGAGTTTTGTTTATAAAATAATCAGAAATGGTAAAAGTCTTGAACAGGTCCTGTTTGGTAAGCTCATCTTTTAACTGATGATACCGGGCTGCAAGAAATGAAAGTTCAAGCGGGAAAGCATAATGTGCAGGGTTTTCATAAAATTTTGGAAGGAAAGGATTATCTGCGAATTGTTCAAGAATTATTTTTGCATTGAATTGTTCTGATATCTTAGTAGCAAGCGAAGTTTTTCCTGCCCCGATATTTCCTTCGATAGTAATGTAATTATACTTCATTTCAGTTAGGGGTTATGCAGTCAAAGGAAGGAGAATGGAGTAATTCAACTTCACAATCATCAAGACATTCTTTTAATAATTCGGTAATACTTTTTCCTAAAACAGGGTGAATGAACCCGGATGCAATTTCTTTCAATGGCACCAATGCAAATTTCCTGTTTATTAAGTGAGGATGAGGAATAGTAAGAAATTCTTCGCTAAGGATAAGATTATCATAAAATATAATGTCAATATCAATCTCCCTTGCCACCCACTGCTTAATCTGTCTTTTCCTGCCAATAGAAATTTCGATTTTTAAAATCTCTGTCAAAAGTTCAAACGGGTTTAATGATGTTTCTAGGCATATAGCTGTATTAAAGAAATTTCTTTCGTCTGAGAAACCCCAAGGCTCGGTTTCGTAAATGGCAGAATGCTTTTTTACTTTCCCGAATTTCTTCAGAAGTTTTACGGCATTTCTAAGGTTCTCTTCTTTATTGCCGAGATTAGATCCGAGAAGCAAATAAGCGACACTCATAACAGTTGAACATTTGCCTCAAAATTACAATAAGTTTAATACGAAAATAATCTTGTTGAAAAATTTTTACAGATCAAATACCATTATATCAAAAAATAACTTTAAATCATTTATTTTTCATAATATTGCGAAAGAAAACCTTTTAATCAAACCATTAAAATCTTTGAAATATGAAACAGTTCTTTAAATTCATGTTTGCCTCGATGACCGGGTTCATCCTGGTATTTATAATCTTCTTTTTCATCATGATGGCCATTGCCATTTCCTTTTCGAAAAAAGAGATTGTTATTGTTCCCAAGAACACAGTGCTTCAACTTAAATTAAATGAGGTAATTCCTGATCGTTCTTCAAATAACCCATTTGAAAACATCGATTTCTTTTCGCTGAAAAGCACAAATCCTCCGGGGCTTAATGAAATACTTAAAAATATTAAAAAAGCGGAAACGGATGAAAATATTAAAGGCATTTATTTAGATCTGGGTTCCGTCCTTTCCGGCATAGCCACTGTCGAAGAGGTCCGGAATGCCTTGCTTGATTTTAAAAAAACAGGGAAATTTATAATAAGCTATGGCGAAATATATACCCAGAAAGCATATTATCTTGCTTCTGTTGCCGATAGTATATATCTGAATCCGGAAGGTATTGTGGAGTTTAAGGGATTGGATGGTGAGGTTATGTTTTATAAGGGCTTACTTGAAAAAATGAATGTAGATATGCAGATCATCCGTCATGGAAAATTCAAAAGTGCGGTAGAGCCTTTTATCCTTGACAAAATGAGTGACGCCAATAAAGAGCAGACGCTGAAATATCTCAGTTCAATATGGAATCATCTGTTGGATGGTATATCGGCTTCTCGTAAAATAAGCAGGGAAGACCTTAATATGATTGCTGACAGCTTTAGGGTGCAGAAAGCTGCCGATGCCATAACGTATAAACTTGCTGATAGATTAGTATACAAAGATGAACTGTTTGCAGCGTTGCGCACCAAACTTGGAATTGGTAAGAAAGATAAAATCAACTTGATGACAATCAATAAATATGCTAATGTGCCTGATAAATCAAAGAAGATTACAAAATCAAAAGATAGGATCGCCATCATATATGCCATCGGGCAGATCGAAAGTGGAAAAGGCGATGACAAAACCATTGGCTCAGAGAGAATATCCGAAGCTATAAGAAACGCAAGGCTTGATTCTACTGTTAAAGCAATTGTTTTGCGTGTAAATTCTCCGGGCGGCAGTGCGCTGTCCTCGGAAGTTATATGGAGAGAAGTATCGCTTGCAAAGAAAGTCAAACCTGTTGTAGCTTCAATGGGTGATTTTGCTGCATCAGGCGGATATTATATTTCCTGTGCAGCAACAAAAATAGTTGCTGACCCCAGTACGATTACCGGCTCAATAGGAGTGTATGGACTAGTGCCGAACTTAAAGGGATTATTCAAGGAAAAATTAGGCATCACTTTCGATAATGTAAAAACTAACAATTATGCTGATTTTGGCACAGTAACACGTGCTTTGACTGAATCAGAGAAAGCTATTTACCAGAGCGATGTTGAAAACATTTACCTGACATTTATAAAGCATGTTGCAGATGGAAGAAATATGAGTACCGATCAGGTGGATTCCATCGGGCAGGGAAGGGTATGGAGTGGTGTTGATGCCAAAGATATTGGGCTTATTGATGAGTTCGGCGGACTTGAAAAAGCAATTGAACTTGCAGCAAAACTCGCTAAGATCGGAGAGTATAAAATTCAATCGTTACCCGAAAAAAAAAATCCTTTTACACAAATTCTGGAAAGTTTATCAGGCGGATCAAACGATGCATTGCTTAAAAAAGAATTGGGAGATGCGTATGAATATTACCAATATATTCAGAATGTGAAGAACATGAAAGGCGTGCAGGCACGGCTGCCTTACTATATCAATATCAAATAGGATCTGTTTATAAAGTTGTTAAAACGAATTTAAGAACAAGGATTAACGATTTTTGATTTCAGATTTTCTTTACTTCTAAAATCATTATTCGTTAATCGATATTCATCATTCAAAATATTGGACTTTTTATACAAGTGCTAATCAAGCGCTGTAGGCTTCAACATCCGGTTTTACTTTTTTAACAAGTCCTTGTAAAACTGTACCGGGGCCTACTTCAATAAAAATAGAGGCGCCATTGGTGATCATGTTCTGTATGATCTGTGTCCAGCGAACAGGTGATGTTAGCTGAGAGATCAGGTTTTCCTTAATCATATCAGGATTGGTAACGCTTTGAGCGTTTACATTCTGGTAAACAGGGCAGATAGGCTTGTTGAATAAAGTTGAATTGATAGCTGCTGCCAGTTCAACACGTGCAGGTTCCATTAGCGGCGAATGGAATGCGCCACCAACTTTTAATGGCAAAGCTCTTTTGGCGCCGGCGGCTTTCAGTTTTTCGCAGGCAATTTCAATTCCTTTCAAAGAACCTGAAATAACAAGTTGTCCAAAACTGTTATAATTTGCAGGGACAACCACTTCGTCTTTTATAGATTTGCAAATATTTTCCACTACCTTATCGTCAAGTCCAAGAATAGCAGCCATTGTGGAAGGATTGGCTTCGCATGCCTTTTGCATTGTAATAGCTCGTTTTGATACGAGAATAAGCCCGTCTTCGAACGACAATGTTTTATTGGCAACCAATGCAGAGAATTCTCCCAGCGAATGACCGGCAACCATGTCGGGTTTGAAATGGTCGCCAAGAGTTTTTGCAAGAATCACAGAGTGAAGAAAAACAGCCGGTTGTGTAACTTTTGTTTGCCTCAGGTCTTCATCGGTTCCCTTAAACATCAGATCAGTGATGCGAAAGCCAAGAATATCGTTCGCTTTTTCGAACAGGTCTTTTGCAAGGGAAGATTTTTCATACAAATCCTCGCCCATACCAACAAATTGTGCGCCCTGTCCGGGGAACATGTATGCTTTCATAATTATAGTTTGTCAAGTTTTACAAGTTAGGCGCTGGGAAATTTAAATGCACTTGGTATATGATGTGCGATTTTTTATTTAATTTACAATCAGTTTACCTGTACCGATAATTTCTTTTTTGCCTACTACTTTATAGAAATACATTCCTTCTGTTAAATTGTTTCTTTCAATAACAAATTCTTTTTCCCCTGCGGTTAGTTGATAATGTTTTATTTCACACCCTAGTAAATTATACATTATAAATTCAAAAGTTTGGTTTTTCAAATTTTCATTATTGATTTTTATTGTTGTAGAAACGTTAAAAGGATTTGGGTAAACAATAATCCCTGATTGTTGGTTAGCAAGTTCCGATTGGACATTTGTAACGATAGTAGGAATATGAGAATAAGAAAACGATTGGACAAATTTGAACACAAAATCATAAGTGATACTTTTCATAGATATCCACATAAAAACAGGTTGACCACTGTTCACATCCGACCATATATAAAAAGTATTTACGGAACTTGCAGTTCCTGTTGAAGAGCTGTCCACAATTTTCGATCGCGTAACATCAGTATATGTTGCCATTGGAAGAATAAGAGTTCCATAACCATCGTATGTGTAAATTCTGGTACCGTGAATGGTATTAGCTCCACAATTACTACATCCGCTATAATTGTCGGTTATACTATTTCCAAAACTAAATGGGCAGGTTAGTTTTTGCGGGTCCGACAAAAGTTCCGTCGCACAATTTAACGGAACACCCCATACTCCAAGAGCAGTAGTGCTATCAGGTGAATATGAAGAATAAGTATACTGACCGGCAGGGGTTAAATCAGCCAGTCCTGCACCTGGAAAACTTGATGAGCCGGGGGTAGTCGCCGGATCATAATAATAATGAGATAATAACTCTATGGTGTCAACCGTTAGATCAGCAAAATTCCATGTGATGTTTGTTCCTGCACTACCAGGAATAATGCCAGTGGTATCGTATAGAGTGGTTGTTCCTATCAAGCTATCCCCATAAGCATAATGGGTGTTACAACCATTAAAAACGTATTGTGCCTTCACATTGAAAATAAAAGCACCTGCTAAGAGAATGGTGAAGTAAATTTTTTTCATTTTTTTGTCGTCAGTGATTATAGTGCTGGCTCCGCACTGTTAAAATTGTTACTTGGTATAGTATTTCTTATAACGATTATGTTGTACCATCTGGTATTATTTTTAGGGCACCTCTATCCGCCGTGGCGGACAGGTTTAATCCCTGTTAGTAATACGACAAAGATATAATATTGTTTCTCTAAAAACAAACTTTTCCCTATCTGTCTATCTATAAGCAACATACAAAACAATATTTTTCGCGTTTGGACTTTAGTAGCACCCGATTTGGGTTATGGTCGGGTAAACCCAATACCCCCCGGTCTGGCAATAACAATAACAGTCGGTGCATACAGTGCAGTATATTGTCCTCTCATCATATTCGTTTATGTCGGCCCAGGCATGTGAACCCGTGTATGCTGGCCAGCTCAGAACACAGCACGCCACGGGACCCACGACACTCGTTGTAGACCAGTATGAGTACCGCGTCCAGCCGCTCGGACAAGAAGCAGCATTAAACCGGCACATATTATTGCCAGAGCCATCGCCAACGATTGTTCCGCCTTGGGCGATACAAGCGGCGCAAGTATTGCTGCTATAAACAAGGAGGAGATATCCGCAGGAGCCAGACTGGCAGGCCTGGCAGGTACTATTGCAGCCAGCATCTTGAGTATTATCAGTATAATTTATACAAGCGCCACTGGTGGCACCTACGCAGGTTTTGCAAATAGGACAGTTCCCATCTCCGGATGTATAGTGGTTGCAGACACCGCTCCCTGAGCAAGTTCCTGTATAACAACCAGTAGTTCCACAAGGCGCCGCTACTGTAATTACAACATGGGTTGATGTTCCTGCACATGTAACTCCGCCATTCGTGTATGAAGGCGTTATTGTGTATGTTGCAGTGCCTGCTGTTGTTCCTGAATTTGTCAATATTTGCGCAATGTTGCTTCCTGAGCCGTCAATGGCGCCTGTAACTCCGCTTTGTGCTACCGTCCATGCAAAAGTAGCTCCCGAAACATTCGAGGTCAAAGTAATGTTGGTAGCAGTATTACTGCATATTGTCTGCGATGATGGCAGAGTAACATTAGGTATAGGATTTACCGTTACTACAACATTTTGTGTATTGGGAGGACACCCGTTAGCCGTGATGGTGTGAACGTAAGTAACATTAATAGATGCAAAGGTAGTATTGGTAAGCGCTTCGCTTACATCACCTGTTCCTGTTGTACCTGCCTCTGTGATGCCTGATATTGTTGCTCTTGACCATGCAAAAGTTGCTCCCGAAGCAGCACTTGTGGCTGTATAGTTAAATGTTGTCCCACTGCAAATGGCTGTTGGGGTTAATGTGCTGCTTAGTACAGGTGTTGGATTTACAGTAATTACGACATCGGTTGATGTTCCCGAACAACCGCTTGCCGTTGGCGTTATTGTACATGTTGCTGTTCCTGCTGTTGTTCCTGAGTTTGTGAGCGTCTGTGCAATGCTGCTTCCCGAACCGTCAGTGGCGCCGGTAACTCCGCTTTGCACTACTGTCCATGCAAATGTAGTTCCCGTAATATCGAATGTTAAAGCAATGTCGGTAGCAGCGCCGCTGCATATCATCTGCGATGATGGTGTTGCTATAACATCGGGGAGCGGATTTACTGTAATTACGACATCAGTTGATGTTCCTGAACAGCCACTTGC
>Ga0247841_10008730_pt1 | contig 14451 bp, 16 predicted proteins | sample LaCruzMarch2015__2_FD_192410 | JGI IMG/M metagenome (GOLD analysis project Ga0247841, IMG submission 192410) | Freshwater microbial communities from meromictic Lake La Cruz, Castile-La Mancha, Spain - LaCruzMarch2015_18m | ecosystem: Environmental > Aquatic > Freshwater > Lake | place: Spain...
ATATAATTTTAGCAACAAAAAACGGAACTTCTATAAGATTTAAAGAAAAAGATATTCGCCCAATGGGTCGAGGAGCTGCTGGTGTTAAAGGAATTAGTTTGAAAAAAGGAGATGAAATTATCGGCATGGATGTTATTGAAAAAAATCCTCCGCTTGATGAAAAGGGAAAACCAGCCAAACAACAATTCTTAATTGTTATGGAGCATGGCTATGGTAAAAGAACAGATATTGGACAATATAAAACTCAAGGCAGGGGAGGTTCTGGAATTAAAACAGCTAAAATAACAAGCAAAACTGGGCAAATTGTTATGTCTGCAATTGTAGAAGATATTGCAGAAGAAGAAGATTTAATTGTTATTTCTCAGCAGGGGCAAGTTATAAGAACCAGCGTAAAATCAATTTCTTTATTAGGTAGAGATACACAAGGGGTTAGAATAATGAAAATGGATGAAGGAGATAAAGTTGCTTCGGGTGCTTGCTTAAAAGATTAACCCTTCTATTATCCACAGTTTTTTTATTGCATATACTTTGAATAAAGTTGTATAATAAATTTAATGAAATTTAATTTCGAAAAGATATCTTTATTGTCTATTTCACTTGGATTGCTTTCGGCATTTAGTTTGGCTTTTGCTGCTGATATTGCGGAGACTACAAAATACAAAACTTTTGACGCGCTTCTTGCAGGAATAGTAAGCCAAGCAGGAACACTGATTACGATTTTAGGAGGAATGATGATTATAATTGCAGGATTTTTATATTTAACTTCTGCGGGGGATGAAGGCAGGATGAAAACAGCGAAATCAGCTTTAATGTATGCCATTGGTGGCATTGCAGTGGGCTTAACAGCCACGGCTATTGCGGGATTAGTAAAATCTTCAGTTGCGGGTACAGATTTAATGGCAATTATAACAAATATAGCCACAACAGTAGGTACATTCATGGCATCTGTAGGAGTAATAATGATTGTAGTATCTGGCATATTTTATCTTACTGCAGCAGGAGATCCAGCAAAAATTAAAAAAGCAAAAACAACATTAATTTATGCAATAGTTGGAATAGTAATTGGGTTGTCAGCGACTGCAATAATTAATATATTGAAGGAAACATTACAATAAAACCTTATAAAGGTCGATTAATCAGTTTATAAATAAATAAAAATATAAATATAAATAATTTAAAATCATATGAATAAAATTACATTAAGTTCAGTCGCAGTTAGCGTTTTGACTTTTCCAGTTTTGGCTTTTGCAATTGACGCAGAAACTCCTCCAGGACCAGCTTCAATAGAGTCATTGCCAGCATTAATATCACAAATACAAACAATTATGTGGATAATATTTGGAGGTATTGCTGTTATTATGTTCGTTGTTGCGGGTATCATGTTTTTAACAGCCCAAGGACAACCAGAAAAAGTTCAAACAGCAAGAAGTGCTCTTATTTGGGGAATTGCCGGTGTAGTAGTTGGAATATTAGCTTACTCAATTTTGACCATTATTGGTGCATCTCTTAACGTTTAGTTAGACTTTATTACGCAAGTTTGTAGTTTCCTTCCCGCGGCCGTTGGCCGCGGGAAGGAAACAATTAGTTATATGAATAAAAAATCATTCGTTTTAATTTTAATAGGAGCGTTATTATTGCCAATTAGTTTTGCTTCAGCACAATTAGGAAAATATGGTTCTGATATTAGTGTTGGAAATTTAGTTTACAATATTGAATACGTTGTTTGGATGATATTCGCACTGGTGGTAGTAGTTTGTTTTGTTGTTGCAGGTATTATGTTTTTAACAGCTCAGGGAGATGCAAAAAAACTCGAAACAGCAAAGGCTTCTTTTATTTGGGGAGTTGCAGGTGTAGCAGTTGGAATTATAGCTTATTCAATACTTTATATAATAGGAAATATTTTAATTTATTAGAAATAGGTCATTTTTTACAAATATGATTATGAAAAAAAATACAATTTTAAAAATATTCACAGCAGTTCTATTTTTGCCAGCAATTACTTTTGCGCAAGATCTTACTATAACAAGTATGATTGATTCATTGGTGCAGGTTGCCTGGTATATTGCTGATGGGGTAATAGTTATTTTGTGGATTGTTACAGGTATTATGTTTTTAACAGCTCAGGGTGACCCAACAAAACTTACCACAGCAAAGAAAGCTTTATTTGCTTCAATCATAGGGACCGCAGTAATTATTGTTGCCGCCTCAGCAGTTTACTTGGTTAATAGCGCGATTGGTGGTTAATATAAATATTATATAAAAATATAAATGTATTTGTTTGAAATTGGTAAATATGCCATATAAAAACAAAACTCTAATGGGTGAATAAAAAAATATTAGGTTTAATTTTATTAGCAGCGATAATCGTAGTACCAGCGGTAGTTTTTGGGGCAGATCCGGCTGCTGATTCTGGTAATACTGCAACAAAAATTGCTGTTAATATAATGACATTAGCCCTTACAATTGGTACGACAATTGTGGTTATTGGTTGGATAATTGCTGGAATTTTATATTTAACTGCAGCTGGAGCTCCAGATAAAGTTAAAATAGCAAAATCAGCTATGGTGGCAGCATTAATAGGTACAGCATTAGTTGTTTTTGGAAAACTCGGATACGAACCTTTGGCAGCTATAATTAACAGTGTACTAACTTCTGGTCAGTAAAAAATAATACTTAAAAAACAGCCTCATCACGGGGCTGTTTTTGTTTATTTCTCGAATAAAAAAAGAGCGCGCAGATGTGAGTCCGCGCGCCTGTCACCAGTTAAGGCAACCTTATTGCTGTGAGGCTTCAATGTCGGCGAGCAAGGCCTTCATATCTGCTAGCTGTGCCTCAAGCTCGTTGATGTTGGCTAGCCCAACCTGATGCGCAACTGCGTCGGTGTTACCAACCCAGTTAGCGGTTTTGATTTTGATGGTGGCCGTTAGTGACCGGATTTGTGACTTCAGGTTCATCACCTGTTGGCTATCCCTTTTGGACGGAGCGTTAATCCGGTTAATTGGGAATACTAAGGTGCTTGGTGCTGCTGACGGAGCCGCGGGTTGGACGGCAATGGGCTGGCCGGTGGGCGCAACTGGGTGGCTTGCAAGACGGGCATTTAATTCGCCCACTTGGATTTGCAGCGCCTTGATTGTCTCAAGGTACTTTAGCTCCTTTTTCTGCGCTTCCGTTGCCTCGCCCGTTGCTGCTGGTTTTTTGTCACCCTTATCGGAACCACAGCTGTGGCACCAGGTTAACATAGTCAGCGTGCAAGCGATTAAGACAGTGGCCCAGATTAGGCTTATGATTTTCTTTTTCATGATATCGATGGTTGGTGTGGTTGGGGATTGGTTGTCAAAGGTCTGTGACCTTCATATATTAATTATACCACTTTAAAGAGTGGTTGTCAAGGGATGTGAATATCGTAATCCACTTCCTCCAATACTGCTAAATGGTAACATTTTTCGTGTCGAAAAATGTTATTTAACAGCATGCCTATGCAAAAAAAGAGCGGTTGGACTCAGATTCCTCGGTGAAGAGAAAAATGAGCCCAACCGCATGGTTAGATGTTAGTTGAATTTGTTTTCAGCGACGACCGCTTGATGGACGCGTGATGCTTCCACTACTGCGACCTCCGCCACCGATTGACCCACCGCGTGAGCCCGATGACATTGATGGGCGACTCCCACCGATTGACCCACCACGGCTTGCACCGAGCGAGCTAGACGACCTTCCAATGGAGCCAGACGACCGTCCAATGCTTCCTCCACTGAAACCGCGAGAACTCCCGAGAGAGCTTCCACGGTTAACAAAGGTTGTCGATGGGCGCGAAACACTGCGACTTCCGCCAACGCTTCCACTTCTGCTCCCGAAGGAACTTGATGGACGCGTGATGCTCCCACTACTGCGACTTCCGCCAATGCTTCCACGATTTGCTGTGACATATGTCGGTGCACGACTAACTCCAGAAGAACGGGTGATGCCTCCATTGCTGGGAGCGCCACGGTTCGTTGTAGTGTAGGTTGGCGTGCGACCGGATGAAACCGTTGAGCTTGGCCGATAAATACTGCCAGAGGTTGGGCCTGGTCCATTTCCGCGTCCATCTGGGCACGCGGCAATAGGCCCTGGTCGTTGCCCTCCACTTCCACTTGGCCGATATATACTGCCAGAGGTTGGGCCTGGTCCATTTCCGCGTCCATCTGGGCACGCAACAGGTTCGGGCCGTTGCCTTGGCTGATAATTGCATTGCGGTTGTTGTGGTTGTTGATAACACTGTGGCTGCTGGTAGCCGCGTTCTTGATAATACTGTTGTGGCGCCTCGCAATAGACACCCTCGCTACGTTGGATGTAGCGCACGCCCGTGTCGGCAACATACTCGTTGCTTTCCCGGATGTAGGTCACATTGGAAACGTCTCTGGTGTAGGATGAACTACGATTTGCCACGCACGTTGGGCACGCGGCATCATAGACGTATTGTTGTGCTTGATATAAGGGCTGCACCGGCGGCGTTTCGATTACTTGTTGCGGATAAGCTACAGGCTGTTGAGCCGGGGCTTGAACAATTACCGGTTGTTGTTGCCGTAGTTGGAGATACTGTTGAAGTGCAGATATCTCATTATGCACCTTGGTGAATTCCGTCTTCGTATATGTGCTGCCCTCGCTGATTTCCTTCTGCAGTTTGTCAATCTGCTTTTGGATTTCATTGGAGTCAGTGTTGTCGATGTCTGGTTTGGTGACAGTTTGCACCTTCTTATTAGGCCAATTGGCCACGGTGTAGGCTATAACGGCAATTGATGCCGCCGCTCCAAGAAGGCCGAGGCCTTTTTTGAACCAAGAGCCTCTGGGAGGCGTTGTTGTAGTTGGCATGGGCGTGCAGGTTGTGGTTGCTGGTGGTACAGTTGCTGTTGCCGCCGTTGCCGGTGGCGCTACTGTGGTTGCTGGTGGTACAGTTGCTGTTGCCGCCGTTGCCGGTGGCGCTACTGTTGGCACCGTTGTTGTCGCTGGCACAACTGGCGTGGTCGCCGGCGGTGTAGCTGTCGCTGTTGGTGCTACTGTGGGCACCGTTGTTGCTGCTGGTGTTGCAGGCTTTTTCTTTGCGGCCATGGTGGTGGTATGGTTAGGGTTGGTAAGTTCGTCTATTAAAAGTTGCTCCAACGCACACGCGCGGGATAAATTCAACATTTTTTTCAACGAGCTCGAATGTATAACCATAGCATATTATATGAACAATTGTCAAGTCTTTTCACTGTAATAATATTCAATTGAAAAATGTTAATTGTTCTGTTATACTAATAATACATTCTGCTCCTATGGCGGAATTGGTATACGCGCGTGCCTTAGAAGCACGTCCCGCAAGGGTTAGAGGTTCGAGTCCTCTTAGGAGCACACTTCGACAAGCTAATTGCAAGCAAAAAACCGCATTAAATGCGGTTTTTAAATTTAAATTAGTTAAGCGAGGTAATAAACTTTTTGTAGACCCAGGTCCACTTGCCTGAAAAGGCAAAGGGGGTCACCTGCATCGGAAAAAAGTTTGATTGCCGAGCGATATTTAGCTTTCTTTAATTCCTATTTTCCCGCTGTTACCATTAATCTCATTTTTTGGAATTTTAATTGTTAGAATTCCTTTATCAATTTGTGCATCTGCGCTATCAATATCAATATTTTCAGGTAAAACTACTTTTCTGGAAAATGGACCCCAATAACATTCTTGATAAAAATACTTTTTATCTGGGTGAGCATGTGGGTTGCATCTGTCACCTTTAATAACCATCATATCTTTTTCTAGAGAAATATCTAAATCTTTTATTTGTACTCCAGCTATTGCTGCTAAAACTATAAAATCTGCTTTAGTCTCGTAGACGTCTACAACTAATTCACCAGCTTGATCAAAAATTCCATTTTGCGTTCCAGATTCTTCTGTAACTGGCGTTGTTGGATTTGGATTATTAGTTTCTTCTTCAGTTTGCTCTGGTTCCTCTACTAATGTTGCTACTTTTGTTTTTCTTGCCATATTTTTTTAAAAAATTAATGTATAAAGCTTTAATTTATTATAGAAAAATCGAAAAACTTATGCAAGACTTATTTTCCCACAGGCCAAATTTCTATCATTAAACTTTCTTTCTTGTCTTTTATTGGAAGTTGTTGATAAATTTCTTCTGTTATAAAAGGCATAAAGGGGTGCAAAACTTTTAATGATTCCGCAAGAATGGTCATTAAAAGTTGTTGACTGGCTAGTTTTTCTTTAGCGTCTGTTCCAGTTAGTCTTGTTTTTTGTTCTTCAATAATTTTGTCGCAGAAAGTGTGCCAGAAATAGTGATAAATTTTTTCTGAAGCTACATAAAACTTCCAAGTGTCCATTTCTTTGGTTATTTCTTTTACAGTTTTTTGAAAGTCGTCTATAATTTTTTTGTCGCTTGAGTTAAATGCAATTTTTGCATTTTCGTCATAGCCTTCTAAATTCATCATCACAAAACGTGAAGCATTCCAAATTTTAGTAGCGAAGTTCCTGTAAGCCTTTATTTTATTGTCATCTAGCGGAAGGGAAGTGCCTGGCGTATTTCCAACCACAAGCCCAATTCTAAAAGCATCTGTTCCATATTTTTCAATTATATCTTGCGGGTTTATAACATTTCCCTTAGATTTAGACATCTTTTGCCCTTTTGCATCTAAAACTAATCCATGCATGTAAACGTTTTTAAAAGGAATTTTCCCAGTATTGTATAACCCAAACATTATCATTCTGCTAACCCAGAAAAAAATTAAATCTCCACCAGTTTCCATTACATCGGTTGGGTAAAACTCCTTAAAGTCTTTTCCATTTGGATATTGCAATGTTGCATAAGGCCATTGCCCAGAAGAAAACCAAGTATCAAAAGTGTCGGTTTCTTTTATCAGATTTCCGCCACATTTTTTGCATTCTGTAATTTTGTCATCAATATCAATATGAATTTCATTACACTTTTCACAGGTTTTGGCAGGAATTGGAATTCCCCAAATAATTTGTCTTGAAATATTCCAATCAATAATATTGTTTAGCCAGTGCAAAGCAATTTTTTTATAATGCTCTGGCATAAATACTATTTGATTTTTCTCAATTGCTTTGATAGCTGGGTCAGCTAATGGTTTAATTTTTAAAAACCATTGTTCTTTTATTTGTGGTTCAATTAGCGAATTGCATTTATAACAAGTTTTTACAACGTGTTTATAATTTTCTTCAATTTTTTCTACCAAGCCCTTAGATTGTAATTTTTCTATTATTAAAGGGCGTGCTTCTGTAATTTTCATCCCTGCAAAGTCTCCTGCAATAGGCAAAAGTTTGCCATAAAAATCTATAATTTGTTCTTTTTCTAAATTGTGCCTTTCTGCAATTCCAAAATCAACTGCATCGTGCCATGGAGTAATTGTCATAACGCCTGTTCCAAAATCCATATCAATAGCTTCGTCTTTTATTATAGTGGCTGTAATTGGGCCATTTATCCATTCTAAATCAATTTTTTGCCCATCTTTATATTCAGCATATCGTTTATCTTTTGGGTGCATTACAACATATTTATCGCCAAATTTTGTTTCTGGTCTGGCAGTGGCAATTGTAAATGGCCCATATTTTAAATAATAGAATTTGTCCTGTTTTTCAACGTCAGCTGTTTCTAGGTCAGACAAAGATGTTTGGTGCTTTGTGCACCAATTAATAATTTTTTTACCTTTATAAATTAAGCCGTCTTTGTGGAGTTTTTCAAAAGTTTGGTAAACAGTTTTAACTATATGTGGGTCTAAGGTAAATTGTTCTCGTGACCAATCGCAAGAAGCCCCCATTTTTCTAACCTGAGACTCAATGTTTTCTTTATTAGCTAATGTAAAATCTAAAATTTCTTTGTAAAGTTGTTCTGGTGGAATTTGAAAACGAGACCTGCCTTCTTTTTCAAGTTTTTTTTCATAAACAACTTGAGTTTCAAAACCAGCGTGGTCTAGCCCTGGTAACCATAAAGACTTAAAGCCCTGCATTCTTTTGTAGCGGGTCATTATGTCTTCAATTGTCATAACTAAAGCATGTCCTGCGTGTAAATTTCCGTTTGCGTTAGCGGGAGGCATTATTATTGTGAAGGGTTTTTTATGTCGTGAAGGTAAATTATCTGGATTAAAAAAACCGCTCTTTTCCCAGAGTTGATAAATTTTATCTTCTACTTCTTTTGAATTGTATGTTGATGGTAGCTCCATATTTATATGGCTTTATATTAGCAAAATTAAGGTTTATGGTAAATGGGGGATAAATAAATTTTGACAAAGTTTTTATTAAGCGTAAAAATAATATAATAAACTATTTGTAACTTGATAATTTAAACGTCACTTCAAACCTTAATCAAAAAAGGAGGAATTATGAAATTTAGAGATGTGTGCTGGTTGTTGGTTTCTGTAATAATTTTGTTTATTGGCTCTTGGTACGCAAATCCGTGGATTGCTTTTGTGGCTTGCATGTTGATAGTCAAAACAATGGTTTCATGTTTGTTGACCCTTTTTATAGAAAGCCTTGATGAGAATATAACAACACTTAAAAGAGAAGCCGAAGAAGTAAAGCCTTCTACTGCTGATGCTGAAAAGAAAAAATCAGAAATATCTTTAATGGCGCCGACTGAAGGTGCGAGTCATAATAGGTGGTTAATTCTCTATGATGGATCAGCCATTAATTTGCCAAATGCTAGCTTTGCAGAAACATAGAAAGACTAAACATATGAAAATCAAGTTGATTCTTGAATTATTTGTATTCGTGGTATCGGGTTATGTTGCATGTATTGGGGCTCATCTTAGTCTTGATGCAGTATTCTTTTTTGGAGTAATTTTTATGGCCCTACCAATACTCACATTCATTTTTTTTCAATCGAGAAAAAAACTTTATTTTTCTTTTTTTGATGGAAGTGCGGAAGTCCCCTCATTTGGAGGCGATGGTAATACCTGTACGGTCTGTCATGAAGATTTTACGAGGATAAACAAGCATAAAGGATTTGGTATTTGTGAAAAATGCTTTCTCACAGAGAAATATCGCTTAGATGAGCGAACTTATGTTGCCAAGCATGGCAAGCAAGAAGAGTCTAATGCCGTTAATACCGAGAGGTTTTAGCGGCCCTTTTTTAGATGCGCAAGTTTCCATCGGCCTTAATTTTTTGCCACTTTGTGGTCTTTTTTTTATTATAAAAACCAGTTATTGCAATCATTAATCCATTATCAGTTGATAATTTTGGCTCAGGGTAAATAAGGTGAACGCTTAAATCTTTATTTTTTATTTCTAATTCAAATTGCTTTTTTAATTCTTTATTGGCGGAAACACCTCCTCCTAAAATTAAGCTTTTAACCTTAAAGTCTTTAACAGCCTTAACTGTTTTTTTAATTAAAACATCAATTATGGCTTGTTGAACTTCTGTTGCCATCGAGCGCTTATAGCTCGCCCTGAGCCGCGTCGAAGGGTTCACTTTTCTATCTGCATATAAAACTGCTGTCTTTAAACCTGAAAAACTAAAATCATAATCCTTTGTATTATGCATGGGGCGGGGCAGTGTGTTTGTAGGCTTTATGCCTTCAGCAAGTTTCGAAATAATTGGTCCACCAGGATAACCTAATCCTAATATTTTTGCACACTTATCAAAACATTCACCAGCTGCGTCGTCTCTTGTTTCCCCAAGTATTTTGTAGTCGCTAATTTTTTTAACTAGAATAATTTGCGTGTGGCCACCAGAAACAATTAAAGCAATAGCAGGAAATATAATTTTAGTTTCGAATAAATTAACAAGAATATGGCCCTCTATATGGTTAACTGGCACAACTGGAATATTCCAGAAATATGAAATTGCTTTAGCAAAATTAACTCCAACCCAAAGGCATGGCTCTAACCCAGGCCCATTTGTTACAGAAATTAAATCTATGTCTGGCTTTTGCTTGCCCTGAGCTTGTCGAAGGGTATATTTTTTAAAAAAAGAAAATAAAGCCTTGTAAAGTTCTGGTTCTCTTTCTAGAATAATTTTTATTTCATTTAATTTTGAAATATCAGGTGGGGTAGTGGATTTTTCTAATAAATTACTTTCTTTTAATGACTTAACAAAACATGGCACCAAGTTTTTTTGGTGCTCTCTTTTTGCCATCATGGGATAAACTCCACCATATTTTTGGTGGACTTCTATTTGTGAAGCAATAACATTTGATAAAATTTTGAATTTCTTTGTCTTTAAAACTTCCAAGACTGCAACACCTGTATCGTCGCAAGAAGTTTCTATTGCTAGTATTTTCATACACCAGTTATACACCAGAACTTGCCTTTTTTCAATTTTTGAGCTAATATTTATTTATTGTAGTAATACATTCAGCCTGGCCCTATCGTCTAGCCTGGTCTAGGACGCGTGCTTTTCAAGCATAAAACCCGGGTTCAAATCCCGGTAGGGCCACACTTCGGCTTCGCTCAGTGCAAGCCAAAAATAATATGGAAAAAAAAGATTATCTAGATATCTCAAAAGCTTCTGACCTAACAAACCCAAAGGATAGAAGATTGTATAGATTTTTTGAGACAATTCCAGGAATCATGAGCTTAAGCACGCTTTTTGGCGTGTTGCTTTTGTCTTGGCTTTTTCCTGCAGAAATTGCAATTTTTATTATTTGTTTTTGTTTTTATTATCTTTTCCGAGTATTCTATTTTTCTTTGCACCAAGTTGTTGGTTATTTTAGGGTGAAGAATAATATGAAAAAAGATTGGTTAAAAATATTAAAGCAGTTGAAAAATCCTTCGGCTTCGCTCAGGACAAGTTGGAGAGAAATTTATCATGTAATTATTTTGCCTACCTATAAAGATAGCGATGAAATTATAGAAGAAAGTTTAGAAACTTTAATAAAATCTGATTATCCACAGGAAAAAATGATTGTAGTTTTAGCAGTAGAAGAAAGAGCGGGTAATGTTTTTGAAAAACAAGCTAGAGCTCTTGCTAATAAGTATGCAAATAATTTTTATAAGTTTATAGTTACAGTTCACCCCGATGGCATTGTTGGTGAAATTGGTGGAAAAGGTTCTAATACTGCATATGCGGGTAGGGAAGTTAAGGAAAAAATTATAGACGAATTAAATATTCCTTACGGAAACATTTTAATTTCCACTTTTGATATTGATACTAAAATTTTCCCTCAATATTTTGCTTGTTTAACTTATTTATATTTAACAGAAGAAGACCCAGAAAATGCTAGCTATCAACCAGTTCCTGTTTATAATAATAACATTTGGACAGCCTCAGCTTTCGCCAGAGTAGTTTCAACCTCAAACACTTTCTGGCAAATGATTCAGCAAGAAAGATCTGAAAAACTAACAACATATTCTTCTCATTCAACCCCAGCAAAAGTTTTCTTTGAAGTGGGTTACCCTGCAAATGTAGTTTCCGATGACTCGCGAATTTTTTGGCGCGCATATTTAAAATACGATGGAAAATATAGAGTAGTGCCAATGTACTATTTGGCCTCAATGGATGCTGTAATGGCAAAAAATTTATGGCAAACAATGGTAAATCAATATAAGCAACAAAAACGCTGGGCTTGGGGTTGCGCAGAAATACCATATATAATGTTTGGATTTTTACAAAACAAAAAAATTCCTCTAAAAGATAAAATTGCTCATCTTTATACAATTTTAGATGGTTTTTGGTCTTGGGCAACAGCTTCTCTTCTATTGTTTATGTTGGGGTGGTTGCCAATACTTTTAGGAGGACACCAATTTAACTTAACTATTTTGTCTTTTAATTTACCAATTTTAACCGGTCAAATTATGACAATTTCTTTGGCTGGAATGATGGTGTCTGCAATTTTAAGCACAATGCTTTTGCCTCCAATTCCAAAAACCATAAAATTGCATAAAAGAATATTAAAGCGCTCTTCGGTTTTCTTGCAATGGATATTTTTGCCAGTTACATTAATAGTTTTTGGCTCATTGCCTGCAATAGACGCTCAAATCCGTTTAATGTTAGGCAAATACATGGGATTTTGGGTAACAGAAAAGGTACGTAAGTAGATTTTATGTTACCCAAAATCTTAGGAGGGTTCGGGAGGATTTAGTAAATCCTCCCGTGTAGGAAATCATTCAAAACCGAGGGTTTTGAAGGAGTGAGCCGAAACCGAAGAGCTAGCCCGAGTGAAGCGAGGGCGACAAGGCGAACGACGATTTTGGGTAACAGAAAAAGTTAGAAAATAAAAATTTGACACCCACTCTTGCTGGAGTATAATAAAAAATATGAAAGAAGATTTATCAGAATTAGTTGAATATCTCGATGAAAAATTTGGCAAAATAGCCAGCGATTTTAAGGAATTAAAGGAAAATTTTAATTTACTTCAGAATTCAGTTGATGCTTATTCAACAAAAGCAGATAAATTTTTTGATGAGTTAGTAATGCTTTCTAATAAAGTGGATAGGCACGAAAAATGGCTTTTACAAATTGCTGAAAAACTCGGTATTAAATTAGAGTATTAAAATAACGATAATAAGATAGAAAAACTGGCTTAGTGGCCGGTTTTTTATCTACAGCACATATCTATAAATTATCTAAATTTGCAAAACCCGTGGGGGGGGGGTATAATACAGTAATACTTAAAAGTTAATATAAAATGGAAATAAAAAATAAAGAACTTTTTAAAAAAATAGTAAAATATAGTGGACTAGCAATTTTTGGATTTGTTGTTTTGGTAATTATTCTATTTACCACAAATATTGGTATAAAATATTTTTTTGGAAGCTTAAGCAACGGTGTGCCAATAAACACCCCGGCTATTACTAACCAATATGCCTATGGTGAAACTGTAGGCTGGATAGATTTTAACCCAACAGGAGGGAATGTGCAGGTTGGCGATAACGGGCTAGCAGGTTATGCTTATGGTGAAAACATCGGCTGGATAAGTTTGGGTAGTAGTGGCCCAGATTATCTAAATACTAGTGAAACAAATTATGGAGTAAACAATGATGGAACAGGAAACTTATCTGGTTATGCTTTTTCAGAAACCGCCGGCTGGATAGATTTTGGCTCAGCCACAATTTCTGGCAGGGTATTTGGTGTAAGTATAGACACTTCTGGCAATTTTTCAGGTTATGCCTATGGTGAAAACGTAGGGTGGATTTCTTTTAATTGTTCAAACACAAACACTTGTGCAGATGATGAAGGTTATGACTATAAAGTACAAACAGACTGGCGCGCAACCAACACCGGAGAGGGCGCAACCTGCGTAACTGATGAAAATTGTGATTTTGGGTTGGAATGTATAGCTAGTGTTTGCACAGTAGGTGGCGCAGGGAATACTATAGTTAATGGTGCTTGTGGTTCAGCCAGCGGAACCAGTTCTGCTAGCGCGCCATCAAACAACCTTTGTTCTGCAGGTATGGCTACAACAGTAGCAGGCAATGGCCCATGGACATGGAGTTGTGAAGGCTTAAACGGTGGAACAATAGATTCTTCGTGCAGAGGCACGGTCTTTTCAGGCGGTGGAATGCCTGCCCAACCACAAGCGACATCATTAACTCCACAAGAAAAAATAGCCACCATGAATTATATAAGTGCCCAACTAGAAAAAATAAGGTTAATTATCTCTATTTTAGTGTCTGGAAATAATCAGTTGATGTTAAAAAGCCCAACATCAACGCCACCAACAGAACTGCAACCAACCACTCCACCAACAAATCAAGAACCTGCAGAAAATAATGCAAATAGGGGTGAAAAAATTAGTATATTGCAAAGAATTTTAAATGCATTAGATAATTTAATAAATTTAATTAAATAACAAATATTAAAAATAAACACGCTTATGAATAAAATTTTTAAAAATACATTATTAACCCTTGCAATAATATTATCTGTAATAACGGTTGCAGTTGTTGTTAAAGCCGCCACAGATTTAACTGTGCCTAGCGGCGCATTATCTGGCGGAAACCCAGTGGCTTCATTTAAAACCCTAGAAGATATTTATCAAAAGTTAGTTGTAGGCACAACAGCAGGCACACCAAGCCTTAGCCCTTCTGCTGGCCCTGCAGGAACAATGCACACAACAAATGATATTTATGATAATATTCCAGCTAACGACCAAGTTTGTATTGGAACAAATGGTGGCACGGCAACATGTGGTGGAGGCACTACCGTTTGGGCAACAGAAGACATTACCTCATATGATTGTGCCTGGCTTACCACAGACCCTGCTCAACCAGCTGTTGATTTGGCAACAATTTGTGGATATGATACTAATTGTGCTTGGGCTGATGGCGCGTGCACAGGAACGCCAACAGCACAAACAACCATAAACTGGTATGCAGGAAAAGCCGCCTGTGCCAATTCAACTCTAGATGGCCAAACAGCGGGCTATTGGGACTTGCCTACATATCCAGCATTAGTAGATAAATATTTAACAAGCAATGGTACTCCAAGCGGTTTTCAGACGCTCAGCTATTGGACTACTACTACCAGTCCCAGCTATAGC
>Ga0247841_10008732_pt1 | contig 14445 bp, 12 predicted proteins | sample LaCruzMarch2015__2_FD_192410 | JGI IMG/M metagenome (GOLD analysis project Ga0247841, IMG submission 192410) | Freshwater microbial communities from meromictic Lake La Cruz, Castile-La Mancha, Spain - LaCruzMarch2015_18m | ecosystem: Environmental > Aquatic > Freshwater > Lake | place: Spain...
AAAGCCTCCGGCACGCCCGGCCAATTCTGAACACAACAATTGATGGTTAAAGGAAGGGACACCGAACACCCCACCCTTCAGCACGCGCTGGACGACGATTTCCGCCGCCGCGGTATAATCGGGCATCTGCTTGTCCATCCGGTCGCACTGTTTCAATGCGAAATCACAGTATGCCCGGGAAGGGCTTTTCACAACCGAGGCGTTCGCCACCGACAGCAGGAGAAAAACCGGCAGACAGAAAAAGCGCATATTCATCAGGACACCTCCGGGAACAACAGGAAGAATATTGTGCCCGTTCATGGTTCGACTGGCTCACCACGAACGGAATTTTGTACTACTCTCGCCTGTAACCCTGAATCGTGAACAGTGAACCCTTTCCTGAAACCCTGTGTGTGGGTGTGTGAGTTTGTGGGTATGGGGGTAACTACTCACACACTGTTTAGTTTTCCCATCAGCCATTCAGCCATCAGTCATCAGCCTGAATTCCCCTCATTCATGCTTCCTGTCCTGAACCCTTGCAAATCGAGGGTAACGTAGGTAAAACCGAGTCGCTTCAAAAAAGGGATGATCTTCCCCCTCTTTTTCAATAAACGGGAAAAATCAGAAGATTCAACCTCGATCCGGGCGATGGCGCCGTAATCCCTGACCCGCACGGTCGCAAATCCCCTTGAACGAAGCATCTCCTCTGCCTGTTCAATCCGTTTCAATCGTTCGGGCGTTATCCGATCCCCATAGGGAATCCGTGAGGCGAGACACGCCTGGGAAGGTTTATTCCAGTTGGGAAGACCGTAAGATTTCGCGAGGAAACGGATATCCTTCTTTGAAAAACCGGCGCGCTGAAAGGGGGAAACGACGGGGAAATCTTTCCTGGCCCGCTCTCCCGGCCGATAGTCGCCGGCATCATCCCGGTTGGTCGCCTCGAGGATGACGGAGAACCCCCGCCGTAAAACTTCCCGTTCCATCCGGGAAAAAAGTTCCCGTTTGCAATAATAGCAACGATTTTTATCGTTCCGGACAAACTCGTTCCGTCCGCATTCGCCGGTCTTCAATAAGAGATGGACGACACCGAGACGGCGGGCGAGCGAGACGGCGAGACTCCGTTCCGCGTCGGGATAGGTTGGGGAGACCGCGGTGACCGCAAGAACGTCTTTCTTCCCGAGCGTCTCCGCGGCAAGGGCAAGAAGCAGGGTTGAATCCACGCCGCCGGAAAAAGCCACCGCCGCCTTTTTCACTCCGACAAGGATTCCGCGGACACGCGCCAGTTTTTTTTCAAGCGTTGCGGTTGCCGGTTGTATTTTTTTTCTCACGTCTCACCTGAACCATCATGAGATTTCTCGCTACGCTCGAAATGACAACAAAAGCTTCTCACATTTCACACCTTTAGCCTGAACTATTCGTGCATTGTATCGAAATATGGCAACTTTCAACGTTACCTTTGCATCGCGTCAGTATTGCGAATTTCCGTTCGTGGCGATGGTAAGCTTGTCGAACCATGAACGGACTATTTTGAATTCCGTTCCATCCTTCGACAGGCTCAGGATGAACGGGTAATGGTTTCTGGTCTTTCCATCAGCCATCAGCCAGCTTTGCTTTCCTTCATCATTCATACTTGCCTTTCCTACGCTGATGTTTGTGCAAAGACTATTCAACAGCAACAACTTCCTTAACTTCCGGCACCCGCTCTTTGATGATCCGTTCAATGCGCATCTTGAGCGTGATGGAGGCAAACGGACATCCATGGCAGGCGCCCTTGAGCCGCATCTTCACGGTCCCGTCTTCCGTAATCTCCACGACCTCGCAGTCGCCGCCGTCCTGCTGGAGAAATCCCCGCACGTCTTTGAGCGCCTCTTCGATTTTTTCTTTTAGTTCCATGGTTTTCCCTTCCTTCCCGGTCGCACACTGTTTATCCCGATAGTCTTTGATCGCCGCCCGCAATCCCTCCTCGGCGAGGAGACTGCAATGCATTTTTACCGGCGGAAGCCCGCCGAGGACGTTCACCACATCCTTGTTGGTGATCTGTTCTGCCTCCGCGAGCGTCTTTCCCTTCACCAGTTCCGTGGCGACGGACGAGGTCGCAATGGCCGCGCCGCAACCGAATGTTTCAAAGGAGACGTCGGCGATGCGGTCATCCTTCACCCGAAGATAGATTTTCATCACGTCGCCGCAGACCGGATTGCCGACCGTGCCGACGCCGTCGGGGTTCTCCATCCGTCCCATATTCCGCGGGCTTTTGAAGTGATCCATCACTTTTTCGGTGTATTCCATGTTGACCTCTGTATGTTACCTGAATTATTCATGCGTTGTATCCGCAAGAGAGTCTTGCTGTGTTGTCTGGAGGGCCACGCTCCGTCGTGGCCGGTACTGCGGACGCGCAGAAGCGCGTCCCTCCAAAAGACTCTGCTTATGGTTACCCTTCAGACAAAATTACTCATGAATAGTTCAGGCTGACCATTCTTTCCAACGACAGCCGCGCTTTCTCCATGATCTCCGAAGAAAGCGTCACTTCGTACCGTTCCTTTTCAAGGGATTTCAACACCTTTTCGAGCGTTGTCTTTTTCATGTTAACACAAATACGGGGCGGACCCAACGAAAAGAATTCCTTCTCCGGATTCTCCTTTTTCAACCGATGGAGCAACCCCTCCTCGGTTCCGATGATGAGTCTTGCCGCCTTCGACGCGCGCGCCCTCTTCAACATCCCGGAGGTCGAGGTGATGATGTCGGCCAGTTCCTGTACTTCCGGCTCGCACTCCGGATGAACGATGATCTCTGCATCCGGCATCGCCTGGCGCGCCTTCTTCACGTCGGCCGCGGTGAATTTTTTGTGGACGATGCAGTATCCATCCCAACGGTGTATCTCTTTTTCCGGGACGTTCTTTTGGACGTACGAACAGAGATTTTTGTCCGGGAGAAAAATGACGCTCTTCGCCGGTACATTCCGTACGACCGAAACGGCATTGGACGACGTACAGCAGACGTCGGTCACTGCTTTGACGTCGGCGTTCGTGTTCACATAGGATACCACCCAACTCCCCGGATACCGCTCCTTCATTTTCCGCACATCTTCGGCGGTGACCATGTCAGCCATGGGACAGCCGGCGTCCGGCTCCGGGATGACCACCTTCTTGTCCGGTGAAAGAATTTTTGCGGTCTCGGCCATGAACATCACCCCGCAAAAGACGATGATACGGGCATTCTTCTCCGCCGCGGCCTTACGGGCAAGTTCCAGCGAGTCGCCGGTGAAATCGGCGACGTCCTGGACCTCCGGCGGCTGGTAGTTATGGGCGAGGATCACCGCGCCCTTCTCCTTCCGGAGATGTTCAATGCGGCGGACCATGGGTTCAGTATTGTTTTTCATGCTTTCTGGTTCCAAAAGGGTGACATCTTGCGCAGGCGTTCGACGATCGGCGGCAGAACGGTCAGAATTTTCTCCACGTCTTCATCCGTCGAGTATTTGCCGAGACTGAACCGGAGCGAACCATGCGCAGTCTCATGGGGAAGCCCGACGGCAAGAAGGACGTGCGACGGTTCGAGCGATCCGGAGGTGCACGCGGACCCGGAGGATGCGCAGATACCCTCGAAATCGAGATGAAGGAGCATCCCCTCGCCCTCGATGTACCGTACGCAGAAATTGAGTGTGTTGAAGAGCCGTTGTTCCGGATGGCCGTTGACGATGATCTCCGGAATCCGTTCCCGCACGCCGGCTTCGAGCCGGTCCCGAAGACGGCCGACCCTTACGGCCTCATCTCCCATCTCGTCCATGGCGAAGCGCGCGGCCGCGCCGAGGCCGACAATCCCCGGAACGTTTTCCGTTCCCGCACGACGTCCCTTCTCCTGTTCGCCGCCGTGAATCAGAGGAGGAAGGGAGACTCCCTTTCGGATGAAGAGACCGCCGATCCCCTTGGGGCCGTACAACTTGTGGCCGGAGAAGGAGAGCAGATCAACGCCCAGATCCTTGACGGAAACGGGGATTTTACCGACGGTCTGGACCGCGTCGGTATGAAAGAGGACGTTGCGGCTCCGGGCGATTTCCGCCAGTTCCCTGATCGGCTCGATGGTGCCGATTTCATTGTTGGCATGCATGACGGTGACGAGGATCGTCGTCTCCCGGATGGCCGCCGAAAGGACCTCGGGAACAACAAGTCCCCGGGAATCAACCGGCAGGTAGGAAACCTCATACCCCTGTTTTTCAAGATATTTGCAGGCATTCAGCACCGCGTGATGTTCGATCTTCGACGTGATGAGATGATTTCCCTTCTTCCGGAGCGCGGCGGCGACACCCTTGATCGCCCAGTTGTCCGATTCACTCCCGCCGGAGGTAAAGAAAACCTCGTCGGGAAAACAGCCGAGCAGGAGCGCAACACTCTCCCGCGCCGCCGTGACGGCCTTTCCGGCCGTCCGGGCAAGCTGATAGATGGACGAAGGATTGCCGAACTCCCGCGTAAAATACGGAAGCAGAGCCTCCGCAACCCGTTCGTCGCAGGGCGTCGTCGCATTATAATCGGCGTATATCATGGGCATTGTACCGTCAGACTTTGAGAACCATGGCGTTGACCGGGCAGGCCTTGATACAGATACCGCACGCGATGCACTTGCCGGAATCGAAGACAACGGTCCGATCCGGCCCCTCGATCGTCAACGCTTCGACCGGACAGAGGGGAACGCAGGCGGAACAGGCGGTGCACCGTTCCTTTACCATTTCAATCTCCTTGCTCAACGATTTGACCTTGACGCCTATTCTCTTCAGATGCTTGACCGCCTGATCGAGATGCTCTTCCGCGCCGGTCAGTTCCAGTACGAGATTTCCCTCCTTCGGCGTCACCTGGGCCCGCAGGATGTTGAAATCAAGGCTGAAATCCCTGACCAACGAAGAGATGATCGGCTTGTCCACGAGGGACGATGGAAATTGCAGAACCAATTTCTTTTCCATGGAATTTTTCTCCTTTTGACGGAATTCAAAGTTTTTTTCTCACAAACTCACATACCCACACACGGTATCGCGGACGCGACGAGCGCGTCCCTCCGCAAACAAGACAATGCACGAAGCTTGTTGGAGGGCCACGCTCCGTCATGGCCGGTACTGCGGACGCGCGAAGCGCGTCCCTCCAAAAGATTCTTTCTTGGTTTTTCCATCAGCCGTCAGTCATCAGCCAATCTTCCCCTCACCGTTCCTTCAGCATCTTGCAGGTATATCCCGTTTCCGACCCGGGAAAAGAGAAGGCCGGTTCCGAAAGGGAGAACGAGCCGGCGAGAATCCACGATTTGAGAATGCCGGCGATCTCCCGCGCCTTTCCGTAACTGGAGAGGGACCCGGTCGGCACACGCTTGCCCGCAATCTCGATGTGTCCGCTCTTCAGTTGGGCGTAGGAGGCCTCTCCCAGCGTCTTCCCGGTACAGTTGGGATAATCGTGGCTGTAGTCAACGATCGGCGCCCATATTTCCTCGTCCGGGACCGCGGCCGCCGCGCAGATATCCTCGTTGAGCACCGGAATGGGAATCCCGATGCCGACGATGAGACTCACGCCGTAACCGACAAAGCTGGCGCCCCGGAGAAACGCCGGTTTCATCTGCTTCAAATCCCCCATGAGGGCCAGCGTCGCCCCGCCCCCGCAGGGAACCTGGTTCTCCTTCCGCTTCACCGACGGATTGAACTGGGTCCCCCACCACCCGACATAGCCGACGCCGCCGCCGAGGAAGATCCGCGTTCCGAACCCGATCGTCTTCAGGAGCGGGTCCTTCAGAAGCGGGGAGAGCTGGCCGGCACTGCAATACGTGGCATTCCCGAGTTCCGGCGTCAGAATGCCGAGATACGTGTAGATGGTCTTCTTCGACGCGTTGACGGCGATATTGTAGTTCTGGTAACAATTGCGCGGATTAAACAGGAGCGTTTCGTTCAAATCCTCCAGCCGCACCGTCGTCGTCAATTTCTTCCGCGGATAACAGTCGGTCCCGTACCCCGTCGCTTCCAACCGCACGTCCCTGCCGGCAACAAGGTCCTCAATCACATGACCACCGCCGTAGGCGAAATTGCCCGGATGCAGGATGTTGCGCGGATCGTCATCGGGCATCGCCGTCGCACCGAGATAGGTGTCAACGGCCGCCAACCCATTGTAACAGGGAACCCCGTTGAGCGTGATCGTGCCGCCGCCCATCTTGATGCGTGGTTTTGAATGACCGAAGTTGATAAAGACCCCGGAAGAACACATCGGGCCGAAGGTGCCGGTGGTGACCACGTCCACGTCGGCCGCGGCCTTTTTCGTCCCCTTCTCCCGGCGGAGATCTATCAATTCCTCCGCCGTCACGACGACGGCCTTTCCTTCCTTGATCTTTTGATTGATCTCTTCAATCGTTTTCGCCATGGCTTGTTCCCCCTCTTCATGATTACAGGTTGAAATTACTCAAATACCTCTCGCCGGTGTCAGGAAGAATCACCACAATCAGTTTTCCGGCGTTCTCTTTCCGTTTTCCCACCTCGATCGCGGCCCACGTCGCCGCGCCGCTCGAAATGCCGGCGAGAATGCCCTCCTCGCGGGCCAGCCGCAGGGTCATGTCATACGCGGCCTCATCGGAAACAACGACGATCTCGTCCATCAGGTCCCGGCGAAGAACCTTCGGGACGAACCCGGCACCGATGCCCTGAATCTTGTGGCGTCCCGCCTGGCCGCCGGAGAGGACCGCGGATTTCTCCGGTTCCACGGCGACGATCCTGACCCCTTTTTTCCGTTTCTTCAGCGCCTCCGCCACGCCGGTGATGGTGCCGCCGGTACCGACGCCGGCCACCAGAATGTCAACCGTTCCGTCGGTGTCGTTCCAGATTTCTTCGGCCGTTGTTGCCCGGTGAATCGCCGGATTGACCGGATTCTCAAACTGTTGCGGCAAGAAGGAATTCTTATTCTGCGCATGAAACTCCTCCGCGAGCTTCACCGCGCCCTGCATCCCCTCCGCGGCCGGCGTCAAAACCAGTTCCGCTCCGAAGAGCGCGAGGAGCTTGCGCCGCTCGACCGACATCGTCTCCGGCATGAAAAGCATGAGCCGGTACCCCCGCTGGGCGCAGACAAAGGCGAGCCCCACACCGGTATTGCCGCTCGTCGGTTCCACGATGACCGTATCCTTTTTGATGAGTCCGCGCGCCTCACCGTCCTCAATCATGGCGATGCCGATCCTCTCCTTCACGCATCCGCAGGGATTGAACGATTCGAGTTTCACCGCAATGGTCGCCGATAAACCGGCGGCGATCCTGTTAAGGCGCACCAGCGGCGTATTGCCGATCAGGGTGGTGATATTTTTCGCAATTTTCATGGGAACCTCCGATCAATAAATAAGATAATGTCCAGTTTTTCTTTGCATCGCGTCAGTATTGTGGACGCGACCCGCCTTCGGCGAGGCAAGCGAAGCGCGTCCCTCCAAAGAACTCCGCCTTGGTTTTTCCATCAACCTTCAGCCATCAGTCATCAGCCAGTTTTTTCATTCCTCAATGCTGATGGTTGTACAAAGGTTAGATATCATACATTCCCAACCCATCGCCCTTCTTCTCCTCCTGCCATTCTATCATCTGTTTCAAGGTAAGACCATCCAACTCCTTCCCGATGGCCCCGGCAATACGACACCATAGTTCCCGGGACACACAGGACTTGCTCTCCGGACAAACCCCGGGATTCAGGACACAGTCAACCAGACTCAATGAACCTTCCAGCGCTTCGACGACCCCCCGCAGGGGAATTGCCGCGGGATCTTTGGCAAGATGATATCCGCCCTTTGCGCCGTGAATACTCCGGACATACCCGGCTTTTTTCAAGTGAAGGAGCAGTTGTTCCAGGTACTTTTCGGAAACCCGTTGCCTCTTCGCGATTTCCTTCACCCCGATCGGCGTACCCTTGTCATGCAGGGCAAGATCGAGCAACGAACGGAGTCCGTATCTTGCCTTGGTTGAGATTTTCATGGTAGTTTCCAAACACAGAAGTCAAAATAATAACATAAAGAACAGCAATACTTTTTTGTCTTCTCAAATACTAATTGCTATTAATGCCATTTCAATTGTTATATATTACCCGAAAAATAACTTTTGTCAAGGGGAAGAAAGCGAAGACGGTAGATGGGGGGAGGGACGAATCAACAATTACAAATTACAAATCACTGCTGTCCAATTAAAATCAGATTGGATCCCGTAGTTCGGCCGGCGGGGCCGGGCACACGCTCCGGTGCAGACAAAACTACGGCCACGCCGCGGGGTCGGGCAACTCACCTTCTCCGGAAGCGAACTTTCTCCTGCGAAGGCTCAGCCTGAACTATTCATGAACATCGGCGCAAGGGGTAAAAGATGGAAAGAAACACCAACACGCCGATGTTCATGAATAATTCAGGCGGACATGCCCGACCTAAGGTGTTGCTTTCTCGTGCTTCTTCGTGTTCTATAAAGAGGAAGATCGGTGCACCATAGTTTCTGCAGGGCACACGAATGGGGTCAGCGCGGACGGTGCCCCTCGTGGCCTTGTTTTGTTCCTGCCCCTGCGCTATGGTGCCCGGCCCCACCGCCCGACCTCGGGTCGGCTGTCGGGGATCGCCCATATCAAGTTCAACACGGGTAAAAGACCCCATGATCCTTGTGCTGTGCCGGTCTTGTTCTGAATGGTGAGTTTTTAATTGGACAGGAGTGTCAAAAAATCATTGATGACAAGGTTGTCATCCGAAGCAAAGTGAAGGATATTCATCTCCCGTGACTCTTTTACAATTCCTATTTCCAGTAAACGGTGATCACGACGTCCACGTCCACGCCCAAATAGTTTATCAACTGTATCTGGTTTCCGGGAACCAGGCAGAGCCTGCCCGCGGCAGAGGTTGTTGACATATTACTTGTCCCTGCAATCAGAATTGTGGGCCCGGCATAGCCGCCACCGACTATGAAATGACCGCCTGCGTTGGTAGGGGCGGCGGGAGGGGGAACGGCGGAATTATCCGATGCGGCAACCAAAATAGTGGCCACCTTGTTGGCGGCGCCCATAACCGGCAGGAGATATTGAGCATTGTTGGCTAATTTCCCGCTGTAACACCAGGTATTTGTTCCGTAAACAACAAGCCCCTGGCCAAAAGGATTTTTTGGTGCGTCGTACACTTCAATCAACCTGTTACCTTCATTTTCACGGCTGGTATTGGTCCCAAAAGTCTTTATCAGGTTTCCGGTCTTTACCAGCGTGCCTGTCTGCCACCAGCAATTCATGAGCACGAGGTTGGAGGAACTTTCGTCAATATCCAGGCCGGCCGGCGGGGGTTTATAGCCGGGTTCCGGGTAACAAAAAATATTCTGAAGCGTGGCATTAAGGCAATTCCGCAGATAAATTCCGCCGTTCTTGCCGCCACTGTAAATATTCTCCAGGGTCAGATTCTGCAGTTGCTTATTGGTCTCGATATGAATGACGTGGCCGCCGCCGGTGGCCGCCTGTTCCATGCGCACGTTTTTAATGGACAGGTTTGCAGGGCAGTATATATTCTCCGTAGATACCCAGTAAAGACCGTATTTTCCAAGAACCCAGGCGTTGGTTCCATCAAAGACGACGTTGGTCAGGTGAACACCGGAGGCAATTTTTACTGACGGGCCGTTGGGGTCCTGGGGCATGAGATAGGTATTCCGGAAGGTGGTATGGTCTATGTCAATCATGGGGAAATAAGGATTCTTTTCAATCGAAATCGGGAGGTCGGCAACCACCGTGATGTTTTCAATAAAGCCAAAATCCCTTCCCTGCAGTTGCAGACCGATGCTGTTATTTCCGACCCAGTTCTGAATTGCGATGTTGCGAACCTCGATAATATCGTTGTCCACTATCTTGATGGCGATTTTCCGGTTGGTTCCGCCGCCGCCGATACCCATATCCTTGATGGAACATTGATTTAACGTTGTGACGCCGCCCGGATAAGTAAAGTTAAACAACGGCAGAGCGGAAGCCGGGTTGAACGACAGGTACGTTGCGTATTGCCCGTTTCCAAGAAGGGCTACCCTATGCCTGTTGACATTTATGGTTGTCCGGCAGGAGAAGCAACCGGTCAATCTTACGGTGATTCCCGGAGAAATGGGTGAAGAAGCGATGGCGGCGTTAATGGCCGGGCTCCAGTCTTCGGAGCCGGCATACCACCACTGGGGATAAACTTCCTTGACTACGCCGGCGCCAAACCGGGCGCCGCCGGCGCCGGAGAAGACCCGGTAGAGACCGGCGGTAAAGGGGCCGTTGAAAGTGGCGATATCCCCGCCTGTTATCTCCAGCAACCCGCCGTCTCCGATACTGACGTTTATCCCGGCCGGAAAGGTGATGGATTTGAGGTTAAACGTACCGCCGGGGAAATAGAGTGTTTTGGTGTCACTGCCGGCGCAGGCATTGATGGCGTTGTTTATGGCCGCGGTATCATCCTTGGAGTCATTGGGAACCGCGCCGTAATCAACCACGCTGGTTACCACGATGCCGCTTTTAGTTACATTGGGCATGCCAACAGGCGTTGACGCGGGCGCAGTGACGGGTTCCGCTCCAAGACAGGGAACCAGAACCGCTGTTGCCAGGCACAGTACCAAGGATACCCATCTTGGTCTTTTCACATTTCCTCCCCTGTTTATTGAAAAATTCGGTCTATGAACTCATAGGCCTCCCGCCTGACCTCGACCGGGAAATCATGGGTGCAGTCGGGATATCGTATCTGCAGTTTGTCGGCGGCTCCCAACAAAGCAAAGACTTCGCGGGCTTTTGACTCCGCCTTCTTCACGCCGCGAACATCAAAACCGCTGTCGTGAAGCGGCGAGTTGGAAAAAAATGCCCGGGGAGCCAACGCCGCCACGACTTCGTAGAAATCGAACGGTACGCGGTCAGGATCGTTTCCATAGATATCGCGGACCCGCGGCAGGTAACGATCCGACGTCCAATCGGCCAGGACGTCGTCGTGAAATGTGGTCCATCCGCAACTGGCGACGACCACCTTCACCCGCGGGTCAAACACGCCAAGGAACATCGCGTTGTGGCCGCCCAGGGAATGGCCGATCGCGCCGATCCGCCCGGGATCAACCTCAATGCGCGCCTGCAACAGGTCCACGCCGCGCAGGTTGTTGAAAATTCCCTTCATGGTACCCGACACGTAGTTGTCTTTGGTGAAGTCGTAGGCGTAATCGCCGAACGACGGATAGTCGGGCGCCAGCACCACGTAGCCGCGCCGGACCAACTCCTTTGCGTAGGCCAGATTTGGCGAACCCCCTTCGCCCGCGACCTCTTTCTTCCCCAACGCTGTCGTCTGGTGTAAAGCCAGCATCGCCGGAATGCGCCGTCCGGCGGGAAGGTCCTTCGGCAAAAACAGATAGGCGGGCACACGATCGTTCTCCTCCGCCAGATAGGTGATACTGAACCGGGTGAACCCATCTCCTTCGGCCCGGTCAATGATCTTCACCTCCGGCGGATGTAATTTCGATCGGTCGGGCAGGTTGCCCATCGCCAATTCCATTCCCTGCAGGATTTGCCGCCGCCGGATGGCCCAGTCTTCCGCCGTCTTGACCGTTTGCTGTCGGCCGTCGGGCGTTGAATAAACCAGCAGTTGCGAGTGGTCCACGAACCGGGACGCAGACTCCGGCGTCGGGACCGCGATACGGTAGACATACGCATCGCCCACCCAACGCCCTTGCGAATCAGGCATGTAGCGGGTCATGTCCAGCATGATCGTTCCATCGGCACGGTCCTCATGGGCCAGGAAATTGGAGAGCTGAAGACCCTCGGGATCGCCGGGCTCCCTGGTGTCAATGGTGGCCAAAGTATCCTTCAAAAGCAATAGGCTTTCAGTATCCACCTCGCCGATAACCAGGGGATGGCGAGGCAATTGACCGTCGGGCGCCGTGGGACAAATATTGCCGATCCAATAGTATTTACCGTTGGAGTGCTTCAAGAGTTGAGAACAACTCGCCGGCGAATAGAACCCGGTCCCGTCGGCGCAGGTCCAGGATTTCACCGCGCTCCAATGCCAACCGCCGTCGGTTGAAACGGAATACCACTTGCACCCGGGCCCGCCATCACCCCGCATGATCATGAGAATTCGTCCGTCGTCCATTTCGGCGATAGTCGGCTCGTAGACGCCTTTGGTGGACTGCTTTGGTTGGTTGAGCACCCGTTGTGAGAGATTCCACATGATCTTCATGTCGTCGGTCCAGGTCCCGACGAGCACGGCCGAATCAAAGTAGTAGCCACCCGTGGGCGTGATTTGCACGGGCACCAGCACGTTACCCTGCCGGGTGCGAATGGGTTGGCACGCCACCGCTCCAACGTATATCGAGTTCCTGCCGACCTCAACGCCTTCGGCCGGGTTCTCCGCCGTGTAGTTTCCCTGTTGGATCACCAGTTCGTCAACGACGCAGGTCCGGCCTCCGTCAATCGAAACACGATAGCGCAGTGTATAGTGAGTAAAGAACGCCAGGGGAGTCGGCATGACCCCGTCGGTCAACATCGTCAACAATCGTCCGTTAACCGGATCAACCCATCCCCCCACCATCGGATACAGGCAACGCACGCCCTTGGGCGTTTTGAGCGAACCTGTATCCGGGATGGGTTCCCACGCCGACCAGGTCATGCCGTTGTCCGGCGAGAACCTGCGTTGCCAGTCGTTGTAAACATCCACCCCTCCCACCTCGGTGGACTTCACACACATCTGCTCCAATCCAGCGGCCCGGGTGTAGAAGGACTGCACCTGAAATACCGCGGCGCCGGGCGGCGCTTTTACCGAGAGCGTCCTGCTTCGATTCCCGGCCACCGGGATTTTTTTTCTTGTGTGCATATTTTCTGTCCCTGCGCCAGGAATTGTAACACGGGTATAACCGCCGCCAACGATAAAACAACCGGCTGTATGGGGAGTGGAACTATCCGATGCGGTCAAGTATCAAAAGTGACTTCACGATGCTTCCGTCCATGGTTCGTCCGGCTCACCACGAATGGAAGCAATACGCACCTTGAATGAAACCGGCATTCCCGATCAGTCCGGGAGACCCCGTCGGTTTATTTAGAAAGTAGTTCCATCCTGCTCGTACCCAACCCATGGAACATCGGGGCTCATGCCGTCTTTCAGGGTCTTAAGGTCCGTCTTGCCCATTGCTCCGACGTGGCCGTCGGCAAAAAGGCAGTTTGCGCGGTTATTGTGCTGGAGGTAAATCCCTATCGAGTAAACAAGCCACTGGTAACGATAATACCAGAACGGCTGACCCGATCCGAGGGAAATGCTGTCGCTCAGCAAAATATAATTGGACGGGTTGGCTATCGTATAAAGTCTGGTGAAATCATAACCTCCCGTGTGGAACGCATAAATACTTCCCGACCAATCGTCCGGTATGCGGATTCCATAGGTGACTCCATACGCATACACCCCTTGTGCTTTTGAAGAAGGACAAACAAGCACGGAGGATGTCGTCAAATAACGTTGTGCGGAGAGAGCCTCACTCCACTCGGTGGTGCCGTCGTCCTTCATGACAAAAACATAGCCTCCGTTATCCTGGGCATACATCATCATCGCCAGTCCTATCTGCTTCAAGTTGCTCGTGCATCGCGCCGTCCTGGCCTTCTCCCTTGCCTGGGCCAGTGCCGGAAGCAACATCGCCGCGAGAATGGCAATGATCGCGATGACGACCAGCAGTTCGATCAAGGTAAAGCCGGAAGTACGTGAGAGGTGAGACGTGAGAGGTGAAAACCGACCCTTCCGCACTGCGCATCCTGCATTCCTCATATCCATGACATCCTCCCTGTTGTTGAATCGTTCACTCCTGCATAGGTTTTTAGTATTGCGGACGCGCGAAGCGCGTCCCTCCGCAAACAAAGACAATGCACGAAGTGCTTTGGAGGGCCACGCTTTGTCGTGGCCGGCAGTTCAGTGGTTTTTCCATTTACCGTCTACCGCTTTCCCTCTCCTTCCCCTGTTCTCCCCGTGCTCTCCCTTACGACCAACGACACCGGCACACTGGTATGGAATGGTTTTGGGGGGGTTCCTTTTATCATTGCTTCGATCTTCCCTATCGCCTTCTTCGCCAGCAGGGGAATGTTGGTGTCAATTGTGGTTAAGGTGGGAGTAGTACAGAAACCCAGGTCGGTATTATCGCAACCAACAATGGCCATATCTTCCGGGATTCTTATGCCTTTTCTTGAAGCCTCGGAAAGCAGGGCGACAGCAAGTAAATCATTGGAGACGAAGATGCCATCCGGCAGGTCCTTTAATTTCAGGAATTCCCGGACGAGGACCTTCGCCTCCGGAAAAGAGTAGGCTTGCTGACTTTGACGGGTAAAAATTGAAAGAGGGACCGGCAATCTTTTCTCTTTGAAGTACCCGATAAATCCTTTTTCTCTGGCTGTATTTTTTATGCCACCGAAAAACGCCGGCTTCCGACAACCGATCTCCGTCAGATGCCGGGCGGCAAGTTTCCCGGCCGACGTGGCATCAAAATGGATACTGGGG
>Ga0247841_10008733_pt1 | contig 14444 bp, 13 predicted proteins | sample LaCruzMarch2015__2_FD_192410 | JGI IMG/M metagenome (GOLD analysis project Ga0247841, IMG submission 192410) | Freshwater microbial communities from meromictic Lake La Cruz, Castile-La Mancha, Spain - LaCruzMarch2015_18m | ecosystem: Environmental > Aquatic > Freshwater > Lake | place: Spain...
ATGGCAGACATGGGTTAGATCGGGCCGAGAAGGAACCGGCGCGAAGGCCGCCTGTTGGCCATAGGCCCTGTTGCGGCACGCCCATAGGTCAGTCGCCGGGCCGGCCGCAGGCCCGATGGGCCCCATGACTGGCAGGACCCCGACCTGGCAACCCGCCGCTCCCTTATTGTTTTCTTGGGACAGGCGTGCTTTTGGCCCGGATGGCGGTCAGATTCCTTCAGGCGGAGTTTTTTTAAAGCTCCAGTAGAACTTCCCTTTGGAGAAACGGCTGGACACAAACCCTTTTTCTATCAGTTTCTGCGCCGAATTCATCACCGCGTTCCCGTCCGAACAATCCCGGCACAGCACTATTTTCTTTGAAAGTTTAAGAACCTCGGTCGTGGAAACCTCTTTCTTTATCTTCAGTATCTCCATAAGGCAGCGCTCATTGTCGGAAAAGAATACCTTCCCGTCCGCCGCCGAAATATCGTGCCGGTCTCCCTCGCTCTTTACAGGCTTAAAGCCCTTAAAGCCCCAAATGTGCGCATAGTTCTCGTCCACGCCTTTACAGCTTCCTTTGAGCGTGCAGGCGCGGCACACGGCGCCGTAAACCTTGGCCACATTGGCATTGGCGTCTAGGTCGGTCTTCTTGCCGTCTGGTGCGGTCACAACTGTGTTAAACAAGTCCAGGCCTATGGCCAGGTTTTTTCGCCCTTCAAGAAAACAGGGGGGCGTATTCAGGAACAGTATTTCGCCATGAAGGCCGGCCTTCTCCATAACCTCCACAGCTTTAATAAAATATTTTTCGGCCGCCGGCAGGCTCACCCCTATTTTCTTCGCGTTGGCGGCCATACTGCCGATATAAACCGGATAGATGATGACAAAATTGGTTATCCCTTTTTCCACGAATGACGCGACTATTTCAGGAAGGCGGCGGTAGTTACGCTTGTTGATAAGGATGTTTGTTCCGATACGGATCTTCAACTTGCGCAGATTTTCAATACCCTTGACGGCTTTAAGCCATGCGCCGGGAACCCCCACAAGCTCGTCGTGAACTGCCGGTTCGTCGGTGGTGAACGAAAATTTGCAGAAGGTCAGCCCGGCTTTGACCAGGGCGGCGCAGAAAGCGGGGTCGGCCAGCTTTATCCCGTTGGTCTGCACCCGGATGAACCTGAATCCCACCGACCTCCCCAGAGACACCACCTTCAGGATATCGGGCCTTATAAGCGGCTCCCCGCCGGTAAAACCCAGCCGGCGGTAGCCGGCCCTGAAGGAGGAATAAATATTCCTGGCTATCGTTCCGAAATCAGCGTTCAGGGATTTATCGAACGAACCCTGCGAACAAAAAGAACATTTCGCGTTGCAGTTGTAATTAAGTATCAGCTCATAGCATTTTGAATTTTTCTTTTCAGACATAGTTGCTTCCCGACAAGCGACCAAGGATAATTATAGCCGTATGCCATTAGCCATTTGCTATACGCAGAAAATTCCAAAAACTCCTTAAAAGCATATGGCTAATGGCAAACGGCGAATGGCAGTCTTTATTCTGCGTAGGCAACGGCATTTTTACCCCTTTACCGGCCTCAGTTCACCATCTCCGTAATGCTTCAAATATTCAACCCATATGCCTTCGCAGACATGCAGACGAGCGCAGCCTTTACAGGCGGCCGTGCGCCGTCTGCCAACGGCGCTCCGCGAACCGATGGCGTCCGTGTTTTTAAAATCAGGCGCCCAGTGTTCGGTCAGGAAATTGACCCGCTCGTTCATCTCGCTTATCTGCGCCTCATAACCTATAAAATGACATAAAGGAACATACCGGACCTTCCACTGATCAAAGCCGGCGGATAGACCGATCTTGAGCGCCGAGCGCATATGCGGCGCGGCCGCCGAGATCCTGGGCACCAGTTCGTCGAAATCGTTCCGGGCGCCGCCGTAATTGGGATCCACAAAGATGTATTCAACGTTGCGGATCCCCAACCGGACATAAAATCTGGCTATTTCCGGAAGAGAGCGCATATTGCCCTTGACCACCGTGGTATTGCCGCTTATCCGCTTGAACCCAAGCTTTTTAAGATTGGCCAGGCCCTTCTTCAGCTCCGCGAAGCTGCCCGGGCTGGCGGTCATTTTGTCGTGCACCGCGGCGGACGGCCCGTGTATCGAAAAGATAAGCTCATCTATTCCCGCCCCGACGATCGCTCCGGCCATGGACATATCAGAAAACACCCGGCCGTTAGTGGCGCAAACCACTTCGCGTATGCCTATATCCTTGGCGGCGCGAACCAGGGCAGCAAAATCCGGTCTTATAGTGGCTTCACCGCCTATGATCTCAAGGATATCCGCGCCTTTTTTTTTGGCCGCGTAGACAGAAGCAAGCAGCTCTTTGGTGGTCCGCCCCCGCAGGTTCCGCTTATCCGCGCCGATGCAGAACACGCAGCGGTTACTGCACGCGTAACCGGTGAACAGGACTATCTTCAGCATCTTTGCGTTTTCTTTTGTCATTTAAGAAGGTGCACGATGTTTTTATCGAAGAGAATAGAAATAACCGCTCCGGCGAATATCCATAACGCGAAAGGCCGGCCGCGCATCACTTCTATCTTCGGGTCCGGCATGGTCATCTTGGCCATCCAGTCTTTTATGATCTGGATCTGTTCCGCCGTAAGGCCGTCCTTAAAACAATCGTCGAACGCGCCTTCAAAAACCGGATTCTGCCTGAAGGTCTGCGCCGTTTTGGGCAGGAGTATCATGCCTGGCTCCAGCTCCGAGGCCTTAAGGTAAAGCGTGTCTTTGTTCTCTATCAGAGCCTCCAAAACAAAACGTCCGAAGAAAAGCAGCAGACTGAACTTGACCACGTTTGCCATGGCGTAGAAAACAAGGCTGACCAGCCGGTCGTAAAAGTAAAAATAGCCGACGAAGAAATATATAGCATAACAGGCCGTGGTAACATAAAGCCATTTCTTGCTCTGAAAGACCGAACCGATCTTGTCCCAGAGAAAGAACAGAAAGAAGTAAATAATATCAGGGCGGGCCAGAAATCTGGACAGCAAATGCCGGCTTTCAGCGTTCATGATCTGCTGCAGCAGGAACAAAAAAGTCATATTGGCAAGATACGCTGTTATCAGCCATCCGTTATTCTTGTTATCACCTGCCATGCTTTTCATCCTGATTTTCAGGTCGGACCACATACTTTTCAAAAAGTCTCCAAGACTAGCCTGCGCCAGACCGGAGGCGATGAAAGCGCCTATTGTAACCAGAGCTGCCGCGACGAAGATATTGATCAGCAGGCTCAGGAACAGGTAGTTCGGAAAATTCTTGATATAGGGGTTTATCAGCGGCAGCCAGGCCGCGACCAGAATGAAGAACTTGGCGTCACCCGCCGGCCAGACCTCGGAATACCAGAGTATCACTCCGGCCAGGACCGCCCAGAAGAAATGCGCGCACCACATGAGATAGAAGTTCCAGGTAAGGTAACTGGTCGCGGAACCGACTGCCCCCTGATAGGTGTTCAGCATCATCACCCCCAGAGCCAGCAGTATCAGCTTGGCTCCGAGCGCCACCCTTGCGTTGGGGATCTTCTTTGTGGCGATGTCGATATTTACAATACCCACAGCCCACACGGCAAAAACAACCAGACATGAGAGACTGAAAAACTTCATAAGGTTTTAAGCTCCGCGTCTCCGAATTCTTTGTAATATTCCAGCATAAGGCCCAGACACTCTTTTCTGGCTTTGCACCTGTCACATTTTTTTGTGTAGATCCGGTCTTCGGCCGGCAGGGTTATCCAGCACCGGCCCCGCAGTTTACTTTTTATCAGACATAGAGGGAAATGATAGAGCCTGAGATCCGTAAAGCTTTCTATCAGCGGGGCGGCGGCGTTTACAACCTTGGCCGAATCGGAAAGCCTGAGCGATAGGCTTTTATGGTTTTTGAGCGACATTCCCTCTATCTCGTAATGAATGACTACCACCCTGTACCTGCCTGAAGGAAATTTCTCACGCAGGAATAAAAGTATCTTTGAGAACTCTTTGATATTAAGGCGATGCAGAACCAGCCTTATCTCAAGAAAAACGCCTTCCGGCCCCGCCAGCAGATTCTCAAGTCCGCAGACCGTTTCCCGAAAGGCGCCCCTTACTCCGGCCACCTTGTCGTGAACCCGGGAGGAGGCCCCGTGCAGAGGGACGGCGACTGTCAGACGCGAACCGGCCATCTTCAGAAACCGCCGCGCAAAATCCTCGTCCGCGAAACGTCTGCCGTTGGAAAGCAGAGTGATACTGACGCCGGGCAGCCTTTTTTTAAAATAAGCCAGCAGCCTGAAAAAATCCGGGTGCAGCGTGGGCTCGCCGCCCGTGAGGCTTAAGAAATCCGCTTTATCGTTATTTTTGAGGTAGACAGGCCCGAGGCCTTTCAGATAGCTTTCCAGCTTTTTTATCTGGCTTTTCAAACCGTATAGCGCCGCCTCCTGAGCGGCGAATTCAGGCAGGTTCGTGCACATGACGCACCTGTTGTTGCACTTATTCCAAAACGGTATGTCTGGCATAAATATTACGGGGCATAAAACGGAAAGAGTGAAGCGGGACTTCTTTGCGGTTGATCGTTGCGCGAGGCGCCAGCCGTCAGCCTTTTTTTCCGGCTGCCGACAGCAGGGCCTTAGTGACGATAATGCCGGCGATCTTGGAGTTTTTTTTCGCCAGGTCTATGCGGCACTGCTGGTTTAAAACCTCGTTCATGAAATCTCCGGCGGTTAGGTCCGAAGATCGGGCGCCGATAAGAACTTGCGAAGCACTCTTGCCGGGCTTGATCTGTATATCCGCTCTGCCGGAAAACACGAAAGCGGCAAGTTTAACAGCCTCACCGCAATAGATCCTGTTATCCAGGATAAGTTTTTTTTCAGAAAGTGAAGTCTTCATTTTGTCACCCATTTTTTAAGTATCTCCGCGTTGCCGGGACTTTTCAAAAGCGTAAAAAGCGTATCCAATATGCCCTTAAAAAGCCCGCAGCGGTCATTTGAGGGAATATTCCCCCACAAGGATCCCTGAACCTCGTAATTATACACGGGGCACACTCCGCAATAGGGCTTATAAGCACAGCGGGCGCAGGCCGGCTGGGCCTCCAGGTTTGATGAAACGACGCAGACCTTGGTGGCCGGTGCGGTCATCACCTTTTTGTAACTGTCTTTAAACACATTGCCTATTCGGAAGATATCGTCTCCCTCCCAGCCTACCATGCGGCCTTCGTCGCAGGTATAAAGGTCGCCGTTATGATTGTAAGCTATCTGGCCGATGGCCGCTCCGCAGGGGCAGCGCGCGTCCAGGTAGCCCGGGTCCTGCAAATTTACTATCTTGTCCAGCATCATGGTGGCCATTTTCTCCCGGATGACCACGCCTTGGCGGTTAAGCTTAAGCATATAGTCAAGGCTCTTGAGGTAGAACGCCGCGAAATCCGCGGCATCGTAGCCTATGGTGCCCCAGAGCTTCCTGGCGTAACCGATGGGAGCGAGCGGCCTGACGAAGATGTCCTCCAGACCCAGACTGACGTACTCGTCTATAATTTCCTTATGAAGCGGCAGCGAATATTTGGAAACGGTAAGCAGCGCACTCGGCTTGAAAACCCGGTACTCTGTAACCTGTTTTTTGCATCGTTTCTGAAAATACTTTATCCATTTTACAGTATCGGAGTGCGAATTCCCGGATGAACAGATCCTGTTCTTGTCGTGCAGGTTTTTCGGGCCGTCAAGAGAAGTACACAGGGAGACCTCGTTTTTGAGGAGAAAATCGGCCTTCTCTTCCGTCATGAGGCTAAAATTAGAAACCAGCGCCAATTTTAATTCTTTGCCCGCCGTCCCGGATTTTTTACGCGCGTATTCAACCGCGCCTTTAAGGACTTCCCAGTTCAGCAGAGGCTCTCCGCCCTGGAATTCTATGGTTATGCCCGGGTTGGGGGAATTAAAGGCGAAATCCACGCTTTTGCGCGCGGTCGCAAGATTCATGTCGGTCTTCTTGTCTCCCACGCCGGCCGCGCTGGACTGGCAGTAAAGACATTTATGGTTGCACCTGAGCGTCATCACCAGGATATGCAGGCCGGGGCCGTAATTCAGATAGGCGTTTTTCTTTTTCCACTTCGCGGCCAGGTCGTTAAAATCCAGGCGGTTCCGGATGAATCCTTTTACGGCCAGTTCCGAGAAAAGCGGATGGAGCTCGGTCATCCCGCCGGCCGTAACCAGCGCGAAGTCCTTTTCCTTAAGCCACGCGTAATGACCTGAATCGTTGGTGAGCAGATAACTCGCGCCTATTTTCCGCCACAGGACCTGCGGCAGCACGGAAGTTGTTTTTTTACTTTTTTTTGCGGCCGTTTTTTGCGCCATATTTTTCTTCCCATGTCCTTGTGATCCCGAGCGGATCTTTGGTCTTATTCCCGGCAGATTCCTTCTTTATCTCACCCTCAACCTGCGCGATCAAAGCGTCCAGTTCCTTCTCCTGCTCGGGAGTAAGGCCGGAGTCCTCCTGCCTGACGCCGGCCGGAATTTCCTCATAGACCAGCGCTTTCAGGATCATAAATTCCCGCAGATCACGATTAGCGTCAAAAATAGAGGCGCGCAGTTTTTCATCTTTAAGTTCTCCTTTAAAGCGCACGCTGATACTTTTCGCGGCGGCGTTTTTGGGGACGAATTCAACAGTCACGCCTCCGACCCCCGGTTTTATAAAAACATACGCCGCGTCGCTTACGGCGTACGCGGCATAGCGGACGGCATCAAGATCGTAGTCCTTCGCATTTACTTTCACGCTCAAAGTTGTTTTAGTCAAACCACTCTCCTTTAACGGCCGGCTCGCCGTCAGCTGCTCAATTAAATCTACAACAAACCTTGACACCGCTGCGGGTGTAAGGCATACGCACGTATGTGCCCACGCCAGCCGCTCCGTTCTTGTACAGAAATCCGCTGACATACCCGCTGGCGTCGGGGAGAAAGCCGACCATCTGCTTGCGGACAACCCCGTCAGAGTCGGCCGGGCAGGACGCGGTGTGGGCGACGCGGCTGCAGGCGTCCTGTATAACCCCGGTAAGAGAAAAATCGCCGACAACCTCAAGGCGGCCTGCCTGAGCCAGCCACAGCCTGGCTGAATAATCCTGCGCCATATTCTGGCTGAAATCAACACGCGGATAGCCGCCGCCAGCCCCACCCAACTCTATAGAGCCGCCTTGATCGGTGGTCAGGGCGCCGCGGCCTAAACCCCATCGCATTCCGCTGGAGGCGCTTATGCCGCCGTCTCCCACTTCCAACTTAACAGTCGCGTCACGTCTGCTGCCGGTGCCGTTATAGCCGGCGCCTACATTTATGTAATTAGCGACCCCGCCGTCCCTGGCCAGCAGGGTCTGACCGGTAGTCAGCAGGGCGGCGTATCCCCCGTAAGGCGCTGGATAATAAGTCGTCAGTGTTAAAGTCTCCGACCCCAGAAAACCGGGACGCCAGGACAGAAAAAAAGCGGTCAGGATAAAAAGCGCTTTTCTCCTGGTCAGCCTCAGCCGCAAGGTCAGGATATTTTCTTTTTGCATAAGACCCTTTGCCTTGAAACCCGCTAACACGCGCGCCGCTGATTAAAATCTGCAGCAAATCATTGTGCCGTTCCAATCCTGACCCTGAGTGATGGCGACGCTGTTTGTGGTGCCAAAAGTCTGGGTTGTGGGGAGATACCCGGTCACGCGCGCGACGCCGTCACCGTAGGAACCGACGATCTTCCTGGCAACCCCGTCAGAGTCGGTGGGACAAAACGAAACCGGGCCGGTGATGTAGGGAACCCGGCTGCAAACATTCTGTATGATCCCGGTGACGGCAAAGTCACCGACGACCTCAAGACGGCCCGGCTGAGACAGCCACAGCCTGGCTGAATAGTCCTGCGTCATATTCTGGCTAAAATCAACGCGCGGGGTGCCGCCCGACCCGCCCAACTCTATCGATCCGCCCTGCTCGGTAGTCAGGGCTGAACGGTTAAGGCCCCACTGCACACCGTTAGAGGTACTTATGCCGCCGTCACCCACTTCCAATTTGACATTCGCGTCACGCCTGCTGCCGGTGCCGTTATAACCCGCGCCTATGTTTACATACGAGCCGGCCACGCCGCCGTCCCTGGCCAGCAGAGTCTGGCCTGTGGTTAACAAATTATTATAGCCGCCGTAAGGCGCGGGATAGTAAGTAGTCAGTGTCAGGGTTTCAGAACCAAGGAACCTGGGATGCCAACAGAGGAAAAAAGCCGTCAGAATAAACAACGCCTTTCTTTTGGTCAACCGCAGCTCAAAAGTTGTGATATTCGTGTTTTCCATAAGACCCCCTTAAGCGCAGAACCCGCTGCCGTACATTTAACGGACGCATCCCACGGGCTGCCATTGACCAAACATCATGAGGTGCGAACGAATATCGGTCGCACGCGCAACTATATAATATAGTTTAATATAAAAGTCGGCTCTTTTCAATGGCTATTTCATACTTGACATGAGCAGAGTAACCAGGGCATAACAAATCGTGAAAATGGTTTTTTAACCGGCGCTGCCATCAACTTTTTCTGTTTTCCGCTTCATGCTTCCCGGTTTAAGCCGCTTTGCCCAGGCCATTATAGCCTCTATCATACCGGGCGGCTTTTCAGCCGTCAGCATGTTGACGCCGTGCCCCCCGGCGCCGGCGCGAAAAACATACCTGATCCCGCTGATTCTTGCCAGCTCCGACAGATGCTCAGCACTCTGCCAGGAGTAATCGTCGTCCCTGGAGGCGGCGATGAACACCGGCACTCCGAGATCGGCTTTAAAAAAATCATCAGCCCTGACGCCCGCGTAGACAAGTCCGGGTGAAAGCAGTATGACCCCGGCCGGCCTCAAACCTTCGACCACGGCCTTGAGCGACAGGTTGGCGCCTATGCTGGCCCCGCAAAGCAGCAGTTTTTCCGCAGGAATGCCTTTTGTTTTCAGAAAACCGGCGGCAGCCCGTATATCACCGGAAAGCGACCTCCACCCGGCGGCGTCAAACGCTCTGTAGTCCGTCCGGACTCCGCCGCATTCCAAACTTCCGCCATGCCCTCTGAAATCCAGAGAAAGGTAACCGTACCCCCTCTTTTTCAGCTCAGCATCCAACACACCCCACTCGCCCTTGCCGGAACCCAGCCCGTGGGCATTCACGAACACATAAGCACCGATGGAGGGCGCCTGGTAAAAAGCCTCCAGGCGGCAGCCGTCGGAAGTATCAAAGCGCGCTGTTTCGGCCGCGCCGGCCGGAAGGCACGCAAAAAAGATCAGGGCTGTTATACCTTGCGCGACATATGTCACAGCATTATTACCTTAAACCGGAGTTTGTATTTTTCAGCCAGGAATACGGCAGCTGTTTCGGCGATGTCCATGAAATCATTCCGGTCGGAGGGAGAATTTATAAGAAAAAAACCGGAACTTTCTATCACCACCGCGTAGCCGCCGGCTTTTATAAAATCCGGCAGGGAGCGAAGACAATCCAGCAGAGCGTCCCAGTTATGGCCGAAATACGCCGGGAACTTCAAGCCGGCTGCCAGGGCTGCAAGAAGGTCCGCTTTATTTACAATTTTAGTTCCGTCCAAGCGGAGCGTAAAAAAACCAAGCGGAGAAAATAGTTTTTCTATTTCCTCCGCTTTCAGATCTTTTCCTTCAAGCCTCAGAAAAACTTCCCGGTCCGAAATCGCGTCACGGGGGTCCATGCTCCTCTCTTCCTTCCGGGAAACCGTTCCCTTCCGGTTAACCTCAGCTTCTCACCACGGTCAATTGTATGAAATGCGCGTAATGGTCCGGAGTGTAGTACAGTTTCTCTCCGCCGCCCATGATGACGCGTTCCGAGCCGCGCTCTCCCAGATCAGGGGAAACCTGATAGGTTTGGCCGCCGATTACAACCTCATGCGGCGCGCTGCCGGTCAGGAGCGTATATTCCTTGTAGAAACCGAGGGGCTGCTGCGGCAGTTGTCCTTCCTTATTCTTAAAAACAGAGCCATCCTGGGAATAAGGCAGAGGCACGTTATTGTAAACATCACTGACAAGTTTAAGTATCGCTCTGACACGCGCAGCGTCTTCCACTTTAGGAGCCAGGTCGCGGCCGGGCTCTATGACCTTTTCGCTTTCAGAAAAGAAAGGCGCGGCTTCTATTTTTTGGCCGGCGATTATATCCCGAATGTCGGGGGAGGGGGTTATAGCGGCAAGGAGTTCCACCGCAGCGGGCGGTCTTAAATCATTTCCTGAAGCGGTCGTGGTGACCCGGAGATCGGAGGCGCCGGCGAAGTTTGCCAGCGAAAACAATATCACGGCATTCAATAACATCGCTTTTATTTTGGGCATTTATCATCCTTGGTGAATATATTTAGAAAGCTTATATATTCTATATGAATTTAGGATGTTGGTCAGGGTCTTAAGGCCTACTCCGGCATGGGCCCTAAGGGCAAAAGCGCCGGGTTTCAGAATTCTGAAACCCGGCGCTTTTAGTGAATAGCGGCGAGTGGTTAGCGCAACACTAGTGACTGCGCACTGCCGCGCTAATTCGCTTGCCTACATCAGCTCAGCCACCAGGCCGGCCAGCTCGCTGCGCTCGGTCTTAGTGAACGTCAGGTGACCATAAAGCTTCTGCCCCTTGAACCGGTCCACGATATACATCAGACCATTAGAGGCGATGTCCAGATAAGGATTGTCTATCTGGTACGGGTCCCCGGTGACGACAACCTTGGTCCCTTCTCCAGCGCGTGAGAGGATAGTTTTTATTTCGTGGGGCGTCAGGTTTTGCGCATCATCCACTATCATGTATTGCTTAGGGAGCGAACGGCCGCGGATATGCGTTACTGACGCTATCTCAATTTTGCCGTTCTGCAGAAGATACTCGAATTTCTGCATAGCGTCGTCCTGATGACGCTTGTCCATGATAAATTCCAGATTGTCATAAATGGCTCCCATCCAGGTGGAGAGCTTCTCTTCTTTTGTGCCGGGAATGAAACCGATATCCTTACCGACCGGAACGATCGGGCGGCAGATGATCAGCCGCCGGTAAACATTTTCTTCCACCGCTTTCTGAAGTCCGCAGGCAAGCGACATCAGCGTTTTTCCGGTGCCGGCCGAACCTATCATCGTCACCAACTTAACGCTCTCGTCCAGCAGCAGGTCCATGGCGCATCGCTGCTCTTTATTCAGCGGCCTGATGCCCCAGGGCGAAGTTTCGGGGCTGAGCATCTTTATCACCGAAGTGTCTCCGGGAGACACGCGTCCCATGGCGCTCTTTTTGGGGTCTTCCTTGGCCTTGAAAACAACGAATTCATTGGCCACGAGGTCGGCGTCCGTGTTTTTGGCCGTCTTCTCTTTGTAGAACTTGTCCACGAAATCGGCGCTTTTTTCCAGGGTGACCAGGCCGGGGTAGATCTCGTCCACCTTAACTTTCCCGGATTCGTAATCTTCCGCGTTGACGCCCACCGCTTCGGCCTTCAGGCGGAGGTTGATATCCTTGGTCACAAGAATGGCGCTATGTTTTTTTCCGTTATACCAGAGGGCGGAGTTCAGAATTCGATTATCCATCTGCTGAAGGAGAAATTCCTTGGGCAGGACCTGTTCGTGGTCCAGGTCGACGATAAGCGTGCCGCCGTTCTCCATCTTCACACCGGCGTTCAGCTTTCCTGTCTTGCGCATTTCGTCCAGGCGCCGCGAAACGATCCGGGCCGCCTTGCCGCGCTCGTCCGCTACGGATTTAAAAGTATCAAGCTCCTCAATAACAGAAATCGGCACAACCACGGTATTGTCTTCAAATTTAGTGAAGGACATCGGGTCGTGGATAAGCACATTGGTATCTATAATGTAGAATTTTTTCATTTTTTAAGGTCTCCTGGCGATGTCAGGTTGTTAAGGCCGCAGGATGTCAGTGATATTCATTTTCCGTCCGATACTACTCCTGCCCGCAGCCTATCCGCCTTTCAGCCACAATTCTAGCATAAAACACGGAAATCAAGAAATTTACAAATTCCCGCCTAAAAATTGTAATATATTATAAATCTGTCCAATATACATAACCTAATGAAAAAGATTTCACTCATCCCGCTTTTTATCTGTTCCCTTGCCCCCTTCGCGATGGGCCAGGCTGCCCCCGTCCCCTATGTCGGGGCGCCGGCCTCTACTGAAGCTTTTAAGATCTCCGACCCCGCCGGACTGCCGGGCATGTCCGGGGAAGTCGAGCCCGCGGCCCCGGAAGCCGGCCCCGGGAAAGGGCCATGGGAAGTGGGCGCCGTGGAAGTCAAAGGTAACATCAATGTAAAATCCAAAGTCGTGATCAAAACCGGAAAGGCAAAAAAGGGCAAACTGTATTATCAGGATTTCGTGAATTCCGACATTTCCACCGTACTGGGCCTCGGCAGCATGGAGAAGGTCTCCGTGGATATCGCGAACATAAACAAAAAGCCGGTTGCCGGCAAGTTTCGCGGCGTAACGAGTTCCTCCAGCGCGGTGACGGTAACCTATATAGTCTCAGAAAAATTCATGATTAAAGAAGTGAAGATCTCCGGCGCGAAAGAGCTTTCCAAGGGAACCGTCAAGAACGAGATGAATCTTAAGGAAAAAGACTTCTTTGACGAACTGAAAATTCGCGAGGATATAACAAAAATCACCGATAAATATCACGAGAAAGGCTATATAGAGGCCAAAGCCGACTACGAAGTCCGCTACGACACAGCCACCCACACTGCCAGCCTGACCGTCAGCGTCACCGAGGGAAAGAAGGCCAAAATAGCCGAGGTGACGTTGGAGGGCGTGACAGCTTTTAAAACCAAAAAGCTGGTCAAGAAAATGAAAAACCGACCCAAGAAAATCTACTCGCCCCAGGACCTGGAAAACGATTTCAAGGAAATAGAAACTTTCTACAAAAATACCGGCTACAGCGAATTCAAACTGGAGAGCTCATCCGTCACCTTTAATGAGGACAAGAGCCGCGTATCGGTAAAAGCGGTCATCAGCGAGGGGCCGCGCCAGCATTTCGGCGTGACGCTGTTCTCCGGCAACACCGTCTATCCGTCAAAGGATCTGCTGGAACTGCTGGAATACCGGCGCGGGAAACTGTTCAACCAGGAGAAATTTGAAGACTCCATCAGAGCGCTGCAGGACAAATACGCTGACAAGGGCTACCTGAAAGCCCTGCTTAAACCTGACAAGGTCGCGAACTTCGCCACCGGCGAGCTGGATATAACTTTTACCATCACCGAGAACAACCCTATTTATGTCGGAAATATCGACGTCGAAGGCAACAAAGCCACCAAGACCTATGTGCTGAGGCGCGAGATCGTGCAGAAAGAAGGCGCGATATTCAGCTCAGGCAAGATCAGGCGCAGCCAGGAGAAATTATTCAACCTTGGCTTCCTGGACGACGTCGGCATCGCCATCAACCCCACGCCCGACCCCGACAAGGTGGACCTGGTTTTCGATATTGCAGAGGGCAAACCCGGCATGCTCACCGCCGGTGCCGGTATTTCCTCACGGGACGGTCTGGTGGGAACGCTCTCTTTGCAGCACTTAAATCTTTTAGGCCGGGCTTACAGAACTTCCCTGTCCTGGAACTTCGGCAGCAGGGTTCAGGACTACGCACTTAGCTGGTCCACACCCTGGATCGGCGGCCACCCGACCACTCTGGGCCTTGATATTTTTAATACCCGCCGCTATAAACCGTACCGCGACGCGCTCTCCGCCTACACCGAGCGGCGCACCGGCGGCAAAGTTACGGTCGGCCCGCGCTTTGAAGACGACAAATACCGCCTCACCACTTCCTATACCTACGAAAAAGTAAAAATTTCCGGCGTGGACCAGGAGTTCACAACCGAGCTGCCAGAGGGCACCAGCGTCACCTCTTCCATATACGTTGAATTCGCGCGCGACACCCGCGACAATGTCTGGGATCCCACCAAAGGATCCAAAGCCTCGCTTGGCGTGGATCTGACCGGCGGCCCGCTTATGGGAGACGTCAATTACTACAAACCCAGCTTCACATACACCTACAACCTGAAGCTCTTCTCTATTGACGACTACCCCTTCGTCTTCGCTGTCTCAAATAAAGCGGGCTACGGCGCCGGCTTTGGCAGAACGCCCAGGCTCCCGGTATATGAACGCTATTTCCTCGGCGGCGCCGATACCATCCGCGGCTACAGCAACAACGGTCAGATCGGCCCGCTGAACGGCGGCAAAGTCTACGACATCCTGAACCTGGAATTCCATTTCCCGCTTGCCAGAGAAAAGAAGCGCACCATAGTGCAGTGGGCCTTCTTCATGGATGTCGGCAATTCCTGGGACCGCTTTGACAATTTCAGCACGCGCACCGGCACGGGGGTCAACGACCTTAAAGTGGGCGCCGGGTTCGGTATACGTTTCACAACCCCGGCTTTCCCCATCAGGCTGGACTGGGGATACGGATTTAACCACAAGGCCGGCGAACAACTTTCCGATATCTACTTCACGCTCGG
>Ga0247841_10008734_pt1 | contig 14444 bp, 9 predicted proteins | sample LaCruzMarch2015__2_FD_192410 | JGI IMG/M metagenome (GOLD analysis project Ga0247841, IMG submission 192410) | Freshwater microbial communities from meromictic Lake La Cruz, Castile-La Mancha, Spain - LaCruzMarch2015_18m | ecosystem: Environmental > Aquatic > Freshwater > Lake | place: Spain...
CAAGACATTTTTGAGTTAATTTACGCTTCCCCTCAGAAAAACATCAAAACGCATCATCAAATGATGCAGCAAACTAATTCCTTTGGGATTGTGCAAAGGTCTTACTAGGGATGAGCGACAGACAACAATTTTTTTATACTCGTAGGTTGGCTGCCCGCAGCCGACTAAAGAGCACTGAGATTATACTTGAAACTCGCTGCGATTATTCTTGAAACCGGTTTGGACAACCTGGGGCGGTTATCTTACAAATGTAGGTTATGCGCCTTCGCTTGACCAAAGAGCTTTGAGATTACACTTGAAAGTTAACCCACGATCTTGTCTACTTGATGGTACTTTCTCATTCTCTCCTCTTTTCACGAAGAGAGTTTTCAGAGAGTCTTCAGGTGGTCTGGCTGGGCTATGCCCTTGATGAACCCATGCAAACTCTTGCCAAACCCTTGATGTCAAATGAGGACTAAATGGGTGAAAATCCTGAGGGGGTTGATTTCAAATATTCCCATAAATGAATTCATAGGGTAACGAATGCAAAACCACGTTGTGGTTAACTCAGCTTTGACGATTTGTATTGACATATATGTAACTATCGGTATTAAAGAAAATATTGAAATCGAACTTGGGACATAATATCTTTATAGGCTTTACTTATTGATGAACTCCAAATGTTCTGTGATTTAAGATTATCGGTGTTTATGTTTTAGGCAGATAGATTTAGTTTAAACAATAAATAAATAAGAAGGAAGTGTACCATGTTTAGTAGAACATTACTTAGCATTGTCGTTATTATCATAACCCTGAACGTTATGACGAGTTGCACAAAGAAAACAACCGAACCCGCAGATCAATGTGTCACTCCGGTCTTAAGTCCGACAGGTGGTACTTATACTGATGCTCAAACCGTTAGTATTACCTGTGCTACGATTGGAGCTACGATAGTTTATACTATTGATGGGAGTGACCCGACCTCCGGTTCGTTGGTTTACACAAGCTCGATAGTTATATCTGCAACCACGACCGTCAAAGCAAAAGCCTTCAAAAACGGTTGGACAGACAGCCATATATCATCAGCTACTTACACTATAGAAACAGCCCAGGACAGGTTTGTCTATGTGCCGGGTGGTACTTTCACGATGGGAAATACGCTCGGAGGTGGAAATTCAGATGAGCTACCGACGCATCAGGTTACTTTGTCAGCTTTTTATATCGGTAAATATGAAGTGACACAGAGCGAGTGGCTGGCAACAATGGGTTACAACCCTGCCACCGGTTATGGTGTGGGTGATGACTATCCAGTATATAATGTTTCATGGTACTCGATTATCAAATACTCCAACCTGCGCAGTTTGGCAGAGGGTTTTACTCCGGTCTATACGATTAGCGGTACTACCAATCCTGATAATTGGGGTGCGGTTCCAACTTCAAGTAATGCCGTTTGGGATGCAGCAATTTGTAGTTGGGCTGCTAACGGCTACAGACTTCCTACTGAAGCTGAATGGGAATATGCAGCTCGGGGAGGAGCCACAACTCCGGACTATCAATATTCAGGCAGTAATGATATTGAAGCAGTGGCATGGTATGACGAAAACAACACACCTTACGGAACAAAACCTGGAGGTGGCAAAGCTGCCAACGGTTTGGGTATCTATGATATGAGTGGAAATATCTGGGAATGGTGCTGGGATTGGGATGGCTCATATAGCTCCGCTGCTCAGAATAATCCAACAGGTCAAGGCAACGGTAGCTATCGTTTGCTGCGTGGTGGTTATTGGGACGACGGTGCAGGCAGTTGCCGTGTATCCAATCGCAGCGTCAGCTATCCGTACGGCAGCAACGTCAACCCTGGATTTCGTCTCTGTAGGGCTAACTAAGTTACGCAAGACTCCGTTCTTTCGTAAATGATGATAATGTTGTAGAGTAGCATACCGCTACTGTTGCAATTGTGTGTCTAAAGTACATGAAACAATCAGTGTTTACCGCCAGACTATAAGCAGAGAATTAGTGAATTAAGAGCATTGATGAATCTAATAAGAAAAGAGAAATTATATGGAACGCTGAATTTATTCAGCCGTATATGCCAAATTCATTTGGCTTAGCTTTACCATAAAAAACAAGATAAAATCAGCGTTCCATCAAGTGTAATACAAAGTTTATTTCAACAAAATCATCTTCTTGATTTCGGAATGGTTGCCGGATTTCATTTTATAGATATAAACTCCGCTGCCGGTATCCAAACCATTGTCATCTTTGCCGTTCCAGATAATCTGATGTTGTCCCTTCGCCAGATTGCTACCTAACAATGTGCGGATTTTCTGTCCTTTCAGATTGTAGATTTCCAGGCTGACTTCTGCTTTCTTATTCATGTTAAAGGAAATCTTGGTTTCAGGATTAAAGGGATTGGGGTAATTCTGCAATAAATCAAAAGGCAGTAGAGCTTCGAGCTGGTCTTCGTTGGCAACATAACTATCCGGAGGAGTGGTTGTAAATTTTACAGCCAATCCACTTTGGAGCGGAGCAGCCGAAACCGGATAGATATTGGCAAAGGAATAGGTCAAACCATCGTTTTGCTGATCATTTTCAATACCAACAGTGCTGTAGTTGCTGGTTGCGGCTGGATTATCAATCGTGTGATACTGAAAAACAATATTACCATCGGAATTGGTAATCGGATAAAGCATAAGCTGGAATTTCTCCAGAGAGGCACCATCCAGCAGGTCAATATTATAATTGCTATAAGCATCGTTCCATTCTACGATATAGCGGCCGTTGGCTGAATCATACCAGACGACGATGCGCATGTTGTTAAAGATTCCATTTCCCAGATTATCCTCACCGGTTTTCATACCCTTCAGGTCATCCCAATAAGGCGCTATCATGGCATAAGGACCCAAAGCCGCAGGAATATAGAGATTATTAAAATCGGTCATCCAGGTCGGAATAAAAGAAACCCAGCCATTGGAACAGATAGTCATCTGATTGTAGTCATGACCATAATACTTAAAGGTGAATGGTAAATCCACAGTAAAAGAGCCATCATCCATAATTTCTGTAACTATCCCACTTCCGCCATCGCGCGGGTCAATTTCAACCCATTGATAAGTGGGATGTTCTGTGTAGCCAACATCATTACTGCCATAGGCATAATAGCCATATTGGTCTGGTCCGGTCGGGTCTGCAACAGTCGGAGTGCCGGCTGTCATTGCATAGTAGCAGGAACTCTGATAACCGGCAGGATTGGAAACAGTTATATAAAAAAGAATGTTTCTACCGTTGTAACAACCGCTCATAATTGAGACAGGCAACTGAAAATAAAAAGATTGACCCACGTTAAGGTTTCCAATGCTCACACTGGGATTACTGATAGTCGCTGCCGTATTCAGAGACTGGAAATTGGCAGTTGCATTTGCAATAGCAAAGGTTCCGACGTTTTTAATGGTAAAGGTAATTGTATTGGTAGAACCGATATTCAGATTACCCAGAGCACTCATTATCATAAATTCTGCTCCGCCTGTAATCAGCTCAAAACTGGATTGAGCAGTCTGATTGGGAAAAGCTAAATCAAATCTGATTATCGAATGAGCCGGGACATTGCCATTCACAGTGAAATTGTATGTGAGATTAGTTGTGCCGAGGGATGCAAGATTGGCAATATTCTGGGTTGGGTTCTGAATGGTTACTAAACCTGTTGGGCTTGTCGTCAGATTGGCTGCGATCCCTGTTAAGGCAGCAGTGGAATAGTTTTTTACCGTGACTGTAACCGAATATGACTGACCAGGATAGATTGGCTGACCGGTCATTGAATTGGCGGTTACACCAATTGTCGCAGCCTGGGAAGGTGCTAAAACAGCTACTAATGGCACAAAGTTTTCCTTGGTGACAGTAACAGTCAGATTACCGGTTGCTTCCGGATTAATAGGCAGAATAGCCACTCCATCGTGAACAGTGGTATAGGTAAACACAAGATTGTCTTTGGTGCCGGTAACGATTGCCCCATCCAGATTGGAAGCTGCAATCTGAATATGTGAATCGGATTGCGAAAAAGTAGTTCCATCAGTTAAAACTGACGTGGGAATTGTTTCAGGAACAAGCATCCACATATTCAACGATGGGTCGGAAAGAATATTATAGACATGGAAATAGAAAGCGACAAGTTGATTGGAAGCCAATTCAAGCGGGTAATTCTTATAGAGCTCAATTTTGCCTGCCAAAACCGCAGCACCAAAATTTCTTTCTCCGTTATCAAATATGGAATAATATATACCTGTGGAGATAGTGTTATTAAGATTAGTCTTGGTATGCAGGTCAGAAGGACCTACAAAAGCAACACAGCCTCCGGGGGAAGAACTCGTTCCTTTTAACATCCATTTCTCACCAAAACAGGGATTCACGTCATTAGAAAAATCTCCTGTATTGCAGACAATAGAAAAGACAACCGGCATTTTAGGACTATCGAAAACCCCGTCTAAATCCTGATTATGAAAAGCAGGATAGTGCCAACCGTCTGCTGCGCCCCAACCACGATAACTGATGTATTGCACACCTTGATTTATGGAGCTTACAATCGATTCTGTGCCGGGATATGTGGGTGGATAGAAAACGGTATCAACCTGTGCATATCCTTTCGATAGCATTTTTTCTCTAAGCCAGCGAGACATTTGAACCGGAGTAACGGGATGTAACCCGCCTTCAGCATAATTTCCGGCGACAGTTAATCCTCTTCTCATCCAGTTTGTATTAGACATATAGGGAGTTTTTTCATAATATATAGTCTTATTAGAGAGGACAAGAAATTCACTTATGTCTCCAAAAGAGAACCTTCCCACCAACATCTCAGGGAAATAATCATCACCTTCCAGCATTGTGTAAAAATTATCATCAGCGTCCTGCTCCAGCCCGTCAGGCGAAGTATATACATTTGTCGGAATGGGATAAGCACCTGAAACGTCTCCTAAAAGAAGCAAATAATCATAATAAAATTGATTATAGTATTCATGTATGGAATCTCTGATAGCGGTTGCATTATTGGCAATATTCTGAATATTAACAACCGATACCTCAAAACCTTTCGCTTTTTTCCAGGCAACGAAATTTCCAATATAGGGCGTCAAACTCGTGTGACTGATTATGAGTAGTTTGGGTCGGGCAAGAGGCAGATTTCTCAGATAAGATGTGTCATAATTTATAGCCAATTCCTGATATGATTTCACAAAAGCGGTAGACACGGATTGGGGAAGAATAATCGGCTCATAGCCAACTACATCATAATCAATGCTATTCAGGACTTTGATATTGTTTCCATCAAACAACTGATTAGTAATAGTTACGGTAACGCCATACATTTCTCGAAAGGTGAAAGTATTTGATATTGAGGCAACTGACCGTTCAATATTTTGTTCAGTTTTGATAAAAGCACCTTTCCCATCATAAACATTCCAAACTAAACTGTTTATTTGAATATCGGCTTGCCGATAGGGAAGAGCAAAGGTTTGAGAAGAAATCATGAGATTGGGATTGTCATCACTGAAATCCGGAGCAGATTTAAATTGACTCAGCTTCACGCTGATGCGATTGTCCATTGTCATACACTGTTCAACATTTACAGCCATAATCAGACCGGCAGCTAACAGCAGGAAGATTACTAATAAGTATCTCATGGGTTCCTCCAATATTTTTTTCTTAACATAAATGCAAGAATTGTTCCGATATCGTTTATCCTTAAGAGTGAATAGCCAGAAGTTCAATAAAGTTTCAAATGAGGTACTAAAATTGCTTGATACCCTAACGCAGAAAAATTTAGAAAACTTACTTGGATGGATAATGAAATTAAACTTAATTATACTGATTATCATATTAGCGTTTGCTTTTAGCATGGTTTCCTGCGGGGAAAACAAGAATATAACCAATCCAATATCCGTGGATACAATCGGAGTAGCAATCGGAACAAATGAGACTTTTGATGTAGTCACCTGGAATATTGAGAGCTTTCCCAAACACAATCCGGAAACCACAAACTTGTTGAAAACTTTGCTGCCAAACCTAAAAGCAGATTGCATCGCTATACAGGAAATCAGTAGTATCGGTTCTCTTGGTCAATTAGTCAGCCAGATTCCCAATTGGTCATACCTGGTTTCAGGTGACGGGGATGGCTATACCACAGTTGGGATTTTGTATAACAATCTCACTGTTCAAGTGGATTCTTTTGCCACAATAATGCCCGGTATGAGCAATCCTTTTCCGAGGGCACCACTGCTAATCAAATTACATTGGCAAGGGCAGGAGATAATCTTAATCAGTGTGCATCTGAAAGCTCTCGGTGATAATTACATCGATGAGACCGATAATTATGATGAAGAGGTAAGAAGACGCTATGCCTGCCAATTACTTGACCAGTATGTTGCCGACAATTTCAGCGATTCAAAAGTTGTTATTCTGGGTGATATGAACGACCAGATTCAGGAACCAACCTCAACTAATGTATTTTTGTCCTTTATCAATAAACCTCTGGAATATCTATTTACCGATATGTCAATAGCGCAAAATTATAACTCTCAAACCTGGTCGTATCGTAGTAGCCATATAGACCACATCCTCATAACCAATGAACTAATTGATGCCTTTAACGCATCAAATCGTTATGTGAAAACTATTCAGATTGAGAATTATGTCTCAGGTGGATGGAACAATTATGACGCACTCATTTCAGACCACAGACCGGTTGGTGCAAGATTCAAGTTTGACTTCGTAAAATAACAATACCTTCTTAAATATTAATAGAAATAACTGAATATTTTTTTCACAGTTATCGTGCTTTAGAACCATTTGAAGCCAATATCTGAGCTCATTTTCTGATACTATTACCATATCCGATTAAATGAAAACACGATTTATTTGTTGATACTTGTAAGATTATTATTGAGTATGAGTTGAGACTTAGCAATCAGCTAAAGTATTGTTATATAATATATATAGAATATGACGCATTATATCACTTACCCGTCAAACCGCTCTGCCAAACAAAAAACACGAAAATTTATATTGACAGAATTGTAGCATCAGAATATTTTTTTGCTTGTATTTACTCTGACCCTACCGCACTAAAAGAAAGGAGGTACTATGAGCAGAGAAGATTTGATTAAAAAGATTGCAGCTGACACCGGAGTTACAAAGAAACTTGCCGGGTTAGCTCTCACCGCAGTTTTGGATGGTGTAATGGGCGCTTTGAAAAAAGGCGACAAGGTTTCCTTGGTTGGTTTTGGTTCATTTAGCGTTGCAAAAAGAAAAGCACGTAATGGTATTAACCCCAAAACCAAAAAAGCCATCAAGATACCAGCTCGCAAAGTTCCCGTATTTAAAGCTGGAAAGAAATTGAAAGAAGCAGCGAAGTAATTAATTATTTCGCATTAAAACCTTGGGACAAGGGTGATAAACCTTTGTCCCTTTTTTTATTGGAAAAACAGTTGACTTTTTCTATTGAGATTTTAATCTGGCTTTAAGTAAAAAAATTAAACTTAGCAGAGGTAAAAATGAGATTTCAGATTGAAAAGAAAGAGCTTATCCAGCATATACAATATCTTGCTTCAATTATTCCCAATAAAATCACTTCTCCGATACTAAACAATTATTTATTGGAAGCAGTATCTGATACTAATATTGTCCGAATCACCGCTTCGGATCTTGAGCTTACCGTAGTTGCCGAGTTTGACGCAAACGTGATGGAAGGCGGAATAACCACAATATCTGCCCGTTCTTTCAATGAGATTGTGCAATCTATGCCAGATGCTTTGCTGAGTGTTTATAAACAAGATGAGATAATTAAAATTCAGTGTAACAAAATTGATTTCAGTCTCTTGTGTGCAGATCACACTTTGTTTCCGGTTATTCCTGATAGAGATACCCATAATGCAATCAAGATAGATGCTTTACACTTTCAGAGAATGGTCAACAAAACCAGTTTTGCCGTCTCGACAGATGTGAATAGAGCTGTACTCAACGGAGTTTGTTGGTTGATCAAACCTGATTGGCAAATGATGTCAGCCACAGATGGCAGAAAAGTAGCGGAGATTAAATATTTCCAGTGCATACCAATCGACAATAATAGCTCATCACTATCCACTGAAGAGGTTACTGAAGATGCAGAGCAGGAAATTCCTATCAGTGTTCCCGAAGTTATCAATTTTTCCGAAACTGATTCAAATAATGGGATAGAAAAGATTCTGCCTTCAAAGACTCTTACTTTTTTACAGAAGATATTCGGCACGGCGGAGAAAGAACTTTTGGTCGTGATTAAAGCAAACAGAGTGATGTTTGTTTATGGCGAATATACGATTTTCACTCATGTGATAGAGCACAAATATCCTGATTATCAAAAAGCTTTTATTAGTGATTTACCCAACAACCTGCTAATCAATAAAGATGTTTTAAGAACAGGGATAAGACGTGTAGCCCTGCTTGCACCTGAAGACAATTTGAGGATAAGATTTGAGCTCAGTGAAGCCAGATTCGAAATAAACACCTCTAACCGTGATGCCGGGGAAGCTAAAGAAATCGTTGAGAATTATGCTTTTACAGGCAGTGCCACAACGATAGCTTTCAATTACAAATACATGCTTTCCATTTTGGACTCGATTGATACAGACAATGTTAAAATATGTCTTGGTACTCAAAAAGACCCAATTATGATTTATAATGAAACCCAACCGGAACAACAGGAAATTACATTTTTATTGATGCCTTTACGCTCCTGATACATTGAAACTAAAGAGGATTAAGCTCAAACAATTCCGCAATTATCCGGATCAAGAATTGTCATTCTCAGATTCCGGAGCGATTGTGCTTGGTCCAAATGGTTGCGGAAAGACCAATCTGTTTGAAGCCATTGCCTATAGCAGCCTTGGCAAATCAATAAAGTACCAATCCGACGAGCAGCTAATCCAATTTGATAAAAAGAGTTTTTCCATCAATTCAGAGTTTGAGCTTAAATCTGGTAAATGCACAATTCAGACAGAGTTCAGCTTTGGCAAAAAGAAGATTTGCATCAATGATATTCCCGTCAAACAGCTCAGTCAAATCTATGAATATGTGAAAGTGATTTATTGTTCACCAGACGACATCTTTCTGGTCAATGGCAGCCCCCGTAAACGCAGAATGTATTTTGACATGGCAATCGCCCAGCTCAAGCCGAATTATATTATCCAACTGCGTCAATACCTTCATATTGTCGAGCAGCGCAATATCCTGCTCAAAGACACTTCCAACCAAAAGCAAAAGAAACATTGGGATGAGCTCTTTATCAAAGCGGCTTTGCCTGTGATTGGTCTCAGACTGGAATATATCGACAAACTCAACGAAAAGATTAGGAATAATTACAAAGGCATTTTAGCTGAAGCCGATATCCTGAGCATCAAGTATCTGCCTTCCCTGAACCCTTTGCATGACGATAATTCAAAGCACAAATACTCTGAAGAGCTTTCCAGATTGGAAAACAAGGAGTGGCTGTATCAGAGAACTCTGATTGGACCTCATCTGGATGATTACAATATTCTTTTTGCCGAAAGACAGGTCAAAGACATCGGTTCACAAGGACAAAAGCGCACGGTTACATTATTAATAAAGATTGCACAGCTTGAATTGATTAAAGCTGCTATCGGTGAATATCCCATCTTGCTTTTGGATGATATCTTTGCCGAATTGGATGCTAACCACATTCAACTCTTTATGCAAATTCTCAAAAACCATGAGCAGGTCTTTATTGCTTCCCCCAATGAAATAACTTCCCGATACTGGCATGATTTACCGATAATCAAATTAGATTTGACAGCCGGCGTATTATGAAATGGAATCGCAACATCATCGGCTGGATGTTTTATGACTTTGCCAATTCCTCTTTCACGACCATTATCGTAACTGTTGTTTACAGCGCCTATTTTATCAAGCAGGTGGTCGGCGGAGAGCCAGGCTTGGGAGAACAGCTCTGGGGCAGGGCAATTGCCATATCGATGACTTTGGTGGCTCTGACGGCTCCCATTTTTGGTGCAGTGGCAGATTACTCACGCAGCAAGAAGAAATTTCTTTTTATCAATTGCTATATCACCATCATTTTTACGGGTTTGTTGTATTTTGTCGGACAAGGTGATATCCTCAAAGGGATGCTTTTCTTCATCGTGGCAAACTATGGTTTTAATAGCGCTAATGTATTTTATGATGCTTTTCTGCCGGAAATCACCAAGGCTGAAGACATTGGTCAGGTATCGGGTTATGGTTGGGCATTGGGTTATGTCGGCGGGTTGATTTCTTTGTTGATATCATTAGTTCTGGTCAAAATCGATGTCAGATTGGTTTTCCCTGCGGTTGCGCTTTACTTTTTTGTGTTTTCTCTGATAACGGTCTTCTGGCTGAAAGAGTTTAAACGTCCTTCCAAACGCACCAATTATCTCAAAACAGCGCTCCAGCGCATTGTGTATTCCTATAGCAACATCCGGAAAATTCCTGAACTGCTCAAATTTCTGTTCAGCTATTTTATTTACAATGATGGAATTACCACTGTGATTGTGTTTGCCTCCATTTATGGCATGACCAGATTTGGCATGAGCACTCAGAATATGATTGTCTATTTCATTCTGGCTCAGATATCTTCAATTATTGGGGCTGCTGTGTTTGGCTATTTCACGGATAAGACCGGAGTGAAGACTTCTCTCAGTATAAGTTTGCTTATCTGGTTGGTTGTTGTAATCTGGGCTTTCTTTTGCAGCTCAGCCGCTGAGTACTATTTTGTTGGGCTTTTGGCGGGTTTGGCAATTGGCAGCAGCCAGTCCAACAGCCGAACCATGCTGGCAATGTTGACCCCGGGTGATAAAAGAGCGGAGTTCTTTGGATTTTATACATTGACAGGAAGAATATCTTCTATCTTTGGTCCGATAATATATGGTGAGATTGCCAGAAAGACGGGCAACCAACGCTGGTCTATCTTGTCTCTGATTTTCTTTTTCAGTCTTGGGTTCATCATCCTGCAGACTGTGAAGGTGTCAAAAGGCATTCAGGATTCAAAACAAATGGTTAATTAAACTTAGGGAGTTGAATATGTTTTATAGGATTATCATACTGTTCTGTGTTATGCTGACGCTGCTTTCATGTGCAGGCAAGAATGAAAGAGTGTTATACATTTTTAACTGGACAGATTATATCGCAGAAGACCTGATTCAGAAATTTGAAAAAGAGAATAATTGCAAAGTCATTTACGACACCTATAATTCCAATGAAAACATGCTCACAAAAATGCTTACCACCAAATCCTCCTATGATATTGTGGTTCCCAGTGGTGACCATGTGACTATTATGACTCAAAAGGGTCTATTAGAGCCTATAGACCCCAAGAAACTCAAAAACTTCAAAAACCTTGACCCCATTATTATGGAAAAAGCCCGTAGCTTTGACCCCAATAATCAATTTTCAGTGCCTTATTTTTGGGGAACGACCGGACTTATCTATAACAAAAAGTATGTGCCATACAGTATTTTGGAATCAAATTCCTGGAACATTTTGGCTGACCCGTTTTTCAAAGATAAGAACAAAATTACCCTTTTGGATGATGCCAGAGAAGTGGTCGGAGCAGCTTTGATTTTAACGGGCTATACTCCCAATGTTACAACAGAGCCGGTGCTGAAGGCAGCCCGGGAAGTTTTGACCACCTGGGATGCCAATGTTTCTCAATATGATTCTGATTCTTACAAGAATGAGATTCAGGATGGCACGACCTGGCTGGCTCAAGCCTACAATGGAGACGCGCTTCAGGTGATGCAGAGCAATCCTGATGTCAGCTTTTTTCTGCCCAAGGAAGGCACTTCTCTCTGGATAGACAGTATGGTTATTCCCAAATATGCTGAACACAAGGAATTAGCCTACAAATTCATCGACTTTCTGCTTGATGCGGAGAATGGTAAAGTCAACGCCGAGTATGTGCAATATGCCACTCCCAACCGGGCATCTCTGCAACTTTTGGCAAAAGATGTCAAAAGCAATCCTCTCATTTATCCCGATACTGCCTATCTCAAATTGTGCACTATGATTGAGAATATTGGAGAAAATGTGCTAAAAATTGATAATATCTGGCAGGATATCAGGAAGTAACTTATTCATTAATAACAATAGAAATATCCTAATTGAATAAAGAAGGTCAGCTTATTACGGCTGACCTTTTTTTATTAGTATGTAGTACCGCTTTTAAGCGGTTTTGTTAAAACCAGATGAATCTGGTGTGTCCCACCAGATAAATCCGGTGCTCCATTTCTGTCATTCCTGTGTAGTAGGACAAGCGCCTCGCTTGTCCAAACATCAAAAATCTTTGAAGACCGTCATTCCCGCGAAGGCGGGAATCCAGTAAAGGCAGTTTGTTACCCACCATATTTTTCAAAGACCTGGGGTTACAAACCTCAGGCTACAACAAACTGCAATCCTATGTTACAACCATCCCGACTGTAAAATGGTCTCTACCTGTATATCTTGTCTCATATCATGGGTTTCTATATTTCTTTTTTTCAATATTATTCCAATCCCAAATCTTCATATCTGAATTTGTGCTTTGTGCCATTCAATCCGGTCAGTCTATCCGGAGTATCTCTTTTGTAGTTCTTATAGGCTCTGACCTTGTATAGCATCCGAGGACTAAACATACCAACCATGTAATGTGTGAAAGTAGTATTGGTAACTCTCCATAGGTAATAATAAATATCCTCATTATCCGTCACAGAAGCATAGGAAAAGACCAGATAGCCATCCGGTATGATGGATATTTGCTTGCTCAATATTCCTTCACACTTGAAACCGGTTTATATGTGGTTAATCACCGGTTGAAATGTGGTGCCCGGGCGGCACATTTCAGCCGGAGGTATGGCACAGGGAAAGGGGAGTCATCTAAGCTTCAAAAAAGCACTTTAGAAATTATGAATTAAGAATTATGAATCTAGATCACGGAACACACGAAAAAGCCGGAACACACGGAAAAAAAAAAGAAATACTCCCTGCGTCTTTGCTTGTAAAATAAAAAAAGAGCGGGGATTCCTGTCCCTGCTTTCGCAGGAAGTACCCTCTCGCAGGATTGACTATTACTTGGAGTCCTCGTGTTCTTTGAGACATACTTCGTGTCTTCGTGGTAAAAAAAAAGAGTCTATGATGAAAGTACTATTCAAAAAACTGATTAACGGTTACACAGGCAAGTTGGATGACCTGTGCATTTATTACAACAAGTATTTGAACCGGGGGATTATCCGGCGCATCTCCAAAGTTAAACTCACTCAGCAGCACACGGATTTTGCCATCATTAGTCAACAACTGCGCAACCTAATCATCTCGCAGGGCTACAAAGATGACTGGCGGGTTTATACCGACCTTTTTAGCCGGCTGCGGTCCAATCAAAACAGCTCTGTCTGTTCGTGGTACGGTCTGTTTGTGTGTTTGATGTATGCCATGGCAAAAGAGCTGGCGCTTGACCTCAAAACCATCACCAGAGCGCAGATTGAAAATGACAACATGCCTTGTCTGTCTGTTAAAATGGCAGTGGACGCAGGACTTCTGCCCAGAGTGCGCAACTTTGAGAAATTGGATAATGAACTGTAAAAAAACCTTGTCTAAAAATGGGCATTTGTCCAGATGTCAACATATTGAAAAATAACGAGGTAAAAGATGCTTGATTTATTCAAAGACATAGCCAGAACGCATTATTGCGGTGAACTGACAGAACAGAATCTGAATGACACCGTCACCATCATGGGTTGGGTGCATCGCAGACGTGACCTTGGCGGTCTCATCTTTTTGGATGTGCGTGACGTCAAAGGCATCGTTCAGGTCATCATCCATCCGACCAATGCAACTTGCTTCCCCAAAGCGGAAAAAGTTCGCAATGAATATGTGATAGCCGTTTCGGGTAAAGTGATTGCGCGTTCCGAACAAAATGTCAATGCACAAATGATTACCGGCAAAATTGAAGTAATCGCGGAGATATTCTGGATTTTGAATGATTCAGCGCCACTTCCAATTCAGACTTCCGAATTCACTATGGCTGAAGAAGATTTGCGCCTGACCTACCGTTATCTGGATTTGCGCAGAGAAAGATTGCAACAGATTATGATTAAAAGACATCACATCGTGCAGACCATTCGTGAATACCTTAATGCCAAAAAATTTTACGATATAGAAACTCCCATCCTGATGAAAAGCACTCCCGAAGGCGCCAGAGACTATCTCGTGCCCAGCCGGATTCACCCAGGCAAGTTCTTTGCCCTGCCCCAATCTCCCCAAATGTTTAAGCAACTTCTGATGATTAGCGGTTTTGACAGATACTACCAGATTGCGCGCTGCTTCAGGGATGAAGATTTACGGGCAGACCGTCAGCCGGAATTTACTCAGTTGGATGTGGAAATCAGCTTTGCCACGCAGGAAATCATCTTTGAACTGATGGA
>Ga0247841_10008735_pt1 | contig 14443 bp, 20 predicted proteins | sample LaCruzMarch2015__2_FD_192410 | JGI IMG/M metagenome (GOLD analysis project Ga0247841, IMG submission 192410) | Freshwater microbial communities from meromictic Lake La Cruz, Castile-La Mancha, Spain - LaCruzMarch2015_18m | ecosystem: Environmental > Aquatic > Freshwater > Lake | place: Spain...
GCAGCAGCCTCACGAAGCTGGAGCTTGGTTGACATAAGAACACGATTGACCTGGAACTTTGTAACACCAACCTGGGTGGCGATATCAGAATAAGAATTATCCTTCACGAGGGAGATAATCTGCTTAACCTGATCAGGATTCATCTGGGGAGCGGGTTTCTTGCGATCTTCACCAGATGCCTTCTTACCCTTAACCTTGGGTGCCTTAGCCGCAGCGGGAGCTGCCTCTGTTGCCGGTGCTGTTGCTTCGGGTGCCGCTGTCGGTGCTGCTGCTTCGGGTGCCGCTGTCGGTGCTGCTCCCTTTACGGGAAACGGGAAATTTGCCATAACTCTTGTTGCCTCCTAATTTGATTTTTGTTTTAGTTTGATTTGGTTATTAACTTCTGCCATGATGACTGACATCGTGACACCTTCCGCATTCATAATCGCTCTCTTTAATTCAGTATTCGTGATAATACTGATTAAATTGTTTAGTTGCTTATCTGTATCTGGCCATTTGACTTTATATTCAAATCCAGATTTGATACAAGCTCCTAGTTCATCCGGGTTCATTTCTCCTAAACCCTTGAATCTCTTAATCTTAAATCCATTTGCTTTTAAATTATTTACTGTAGAATAATCATACACTGGTTGATATTTGCCAGCTTTTGTTGCCCCATATAGAGGCGGAATAACAATTGATACATTTCCTGATTTAATAAAATCGGCAGCAAATTTTTGTAGAACTAAAAGAACAAGTACTGCTATGTGTTTTCCATCACTATTATGATATATTGCTCCTAATGTTCCTGTTGCAAAATTGTTAGTGTTTGCAACTTCAAGATCATATACTTTATCATAATCATATGGAATTTTATTAATAGATTTTATGGGAATTTGTAAAGAGGTCGCTTGAATTTGTTCGAATTCCAATCCGGTTCCTAATTTTGTTTGATCGAACGTTTCAAAACTTTCACAAATTGGTAAAATCTTTTTAAGATCTTCAAATCTATTAATACTCACATTGTATATTTTGTGACGTCCAATAATTTGTTGTCCCTTTTGGTTCAATCCAGCACTAGATGCTTCTTTTTCTTGAAGAACCGGAATTATACCGAACTGTCTCAATAAAATATTAATACCAATTTGCAAATTTCTTGAACTTGATGCGTGATTGAGTCGATATTTTGTTACATTTCCAGATTGATCAAATAGACACCCATCACTGTGGAATATACCCATGAGTAATGATAATCTAATATCTGTGTTACATGAAAAGAATATATCCGGAACAAATTTTGTATGTGATTTTGTATATTTTGTTAATCCTAAATAATCGAGTATCGAACACATTTCAATCGATTTTACTTTTAGATTATTGGAGGTTCCGGATGTATCTATCACAAAATTTTCAAAACCACATGTGTGACAAGCATCTATTAATCTTTTTTCACAATCAAGATCTTTACCATATGAAAAATGAATTTCAAATGGATTATTCTTGCTCGATCCTCTGGATCCGTCTCCAATATAGAATCCAATAAGATATGCTAATTCTGGAGTTATATTAATCTTGTTTCTAATTTGTTTTGTAAAATGATATAATTGTCCAATTTTGATATATTTCTCAGATTCTTTTGTTAATTTGATATTAATTTTGGAATCTTTGAAATCAATATTAACAAAATTCAACATTTTTTTGACAATTTCAAATGGAGCTTTTGTATTGTCTCTTCCAGTGTCATACATTTGCAATGTAGTAGATGAAATTCCTATTAGTTTTGAAACAGAAGTTCTGTTAAATTTATTTGAATATGTGACTTTGTTTCCAATATCTATCCTAATCAATTTTTCATCTAGATCATTTTCATACACTTCTATCGGAATAGAGACAAATACCGTACTTTTTACATCATTGTCAATTATACAATCTGTTATATCAATTGAGTAAAATTTATCTTCTTGAGATGGAAAATTTTTCGGACATATTAAACGATCAGTTTGAATATTTATTTGAGATGGACTTTTTTCATTAATTTTTTTAGTTGTATGATCAAATACATATACTACATGATCTTCAGTACAATCGATATAATGACCCATCACAGATTTTATTCTAAAAATTTCTTTTAAATTATATTTGTGTTCTATAACTTTTAGAACTTTTTGATATTCAATATTTCCTTTAGAATCTAAAGACAAAATGCTTTCTATATTATTTCCAATATCTTTAATAAAATTCCATTTTAATAGCCCAAATTTATCAATGTATATAATCGGAGTTTCCGCACCCACACTGTCAGCATCACCAACTATTTTTATTGCTTTATATCTCCTGTTGCCAACAGGACCTAATGCTTCAAGTAAATCTTTTATCTCTTTATTATTTTTAATTTTATCTAGTGTTGCTGATTCAACATTTAAAACTTTTCCTTTCAAAGGATACACAGCTTCAGTCTTTCTGTTTCTAACTTGCGCTTGCTTTATTGTTCCACCAGCTGAATCACCTTCTACGATGAATAATACATCTCCAGGTGATTTTTCACAATCTACAAGTTTGTTTCCCGCGGAAACTCTCCTTCCAGATCTTGCCGATTTAGAAGCTCCACTTATAATTTTTTGATGAAGCTTTCTCTCAAGATTTGACTCAATTGTTTCGATTACTTGGTTCGCAAACCAATCAATCTGTGATTTCAATGGATCAATTAAAGTCTTTTTAACATCTAATGTCATTCGAACTTTAGTTTGACTATCAAACGTTGGTTCTGGAACATTTATCATTATAAAAGCTCTTAATCCATTCAAATACTCTCTATCATTAATTTTTGAAAAACTTTTATCAATCTTATCATTAATTGATTTTTTTAATTCAGTCTGAAAAGAATTGATGAATTTGCCATCACATTGTCTTAAATTTACATTTCCAATAATAATTGAATCGTCTTGCTCAACATAAGTTGCATAGATTTTTATGTGACTATTTTGATCTTGCGAATCAAATTTCAATGAATATAATTGTTCGTCATCGGCAAGAGCTAACATTTTTTTCACATATAATTCAAATTCTAATTTTGGAATTGGTTTATCATTAAATGTGAAATTACTTAAATCAAAAACAGATTGAATTAATATTAATCTTTCTACAAAATACCGATTATCAAATTCAAGAGTTTCGAAATATTTTGAATTTGGTTTAAATCCGACAACTGTTGAAAATGATAAATCATCATCGTTCTCTTCTGTAACAGATTGTAATTCTGCATCAACAAATGTATAAGTTGCAACTCGTCTTTTATTTGCTCTATCTCTTGTTTTAACAACTAACCAATCTGAAAGAGCATTTACAGCTACAAGACCAATTCCATGCATACCAATTAGTTGTGCATAATCATCGTTATCGAATTTTGTACCTGAGAATAATTTAGTACATAAAACTTTTACAGAATCTTCAAATGATCCATCTTCTAGTTCCATTGGCTCTATTGGTATTCCACGTCCATTGTCGCTTACCCAAAATGAACCATCTTCTATATTATTAAAGATTTTGATTTCTGTTGCAAATCCATTCGCAATTTCATCTATCGAATTATCTATAATTTCAACTGCGAGATGATCAGGAGTTTTTGTATCTCCCACTGCCCAACCTGGTCGTGCTCTGACGGCTTTAATCCCGTCTAGTGCCTTAAGTGCCATATTTCTCCTTACAAAAACAAAAAATATAAAATCTTGTGTTTTCTAAAAATATTATTTCTATATGAAATTTTTGATTTTCAGAATTTAGGGGTGTATAATCGTGTCAAGATGTGTTGTTTACCAGCCAGCTTTTATTTTGCCCTGCTCCTGGAGAGTTTTTATAATATCTTTTTCCATAGCTTCAATATCCATTGTATCCAGATCGTGATGAAGATGTTTAATGGAATCTTCGAGACCTTTTCTGTACGAAACAATGATTGCTTTTGCAAAATCTTTTAATGGAATACCAACTGTTTCTGCCATTGTTTCTCCTTTTTAAAATTCGATTTTATCAGATACATGATCAAGATGTAAAACATCTGATTCTGATAAAAGCTCGCATAAAATAGACCATCCTATGATTCTTTGACAGTCAACCATAGGAACTTTACTGTAACATATTTCAAGAAGTTCAACTAATTTTCCATCTCGACTATTTTTATAATCAGAAACAATAGTAATTTTATCGCTACCTAAAAATTCAGTCAATATCGGTAGAAGCTGTTCCCAAGTTTGTTCTAGTAGATTCCACCACTGTTCCGCGTTTTTTGGATATGTTTTAAGATCATATACAAAACTTGGTTTCTTAGTTACTCTCGCCAATGTTTACTTCTCCTTTCAGGGTGTGCTCTCTAGGCTGCATTTTACCATCTCATAAAAACAACTCACAAGATGTATATTTGGGTATTTTTTCATATCTATTTCTTCTGAATATCTACCGATAATAACCTGTAATGGCAAATATTTAATAACTTCATAAAGACGCTCAAATACATTTTCATAATTGATATCGTAATTATTATGTGCCAAAGTTACAAAAGATGAATATTCCTTTGCTATAATTGAATTGAATGGGGCATTTAAACATGTTCTCTTCGCATTTGGATCTTGGGTTGCAATAATTGTGCCAATCATCTGAACAACGTAACCAACTAGGTTGTCTTCAATATTCAGATTCTGTGCGAGAGTAGTAAAATCGATAATCCCGTTATGGGATATAAAAGATACTTGAAGAGCATTAATTAGATCTCTCATTCCAGACTTAAAATTTTTGTTTACAAACTGAGTCAATTCATCTGGATTATATTTTGCACCCTCTGATTTTAAAATAAAATCTAGACGTTTAATCATGTCATCAATATTGTCTGATTTAAATTCAATTTGGTATGTAAATCTTGTTCTAAGAGCACTATCAATTCGCCTAGGATGGTTCGTTGTACCTATGAAGGAAACGTATTCTTGATATTTCTCTAATAAATCTTCCTTCAATTGACCCTGGAACTGTCTCGATGTACGATCCAGTTCTTCAATAAATACAACTTTTGTTTTGCTACTAACAGGTTTTCGACTTACAAATGGAGCAATCTGATCATCAACATCTTTTACTGAACGAGATTTGACTCGGAGCAAGTCAGCTTGATTTTTAATAATTTTCCGGATCAACACAAGGGCGAGTGTAGTTTTTCCGGTGCCTGCAGCACCAGAGAACAGAATGTTGCCTAAAATATTTTCAGATTCAATCCATGATGACACTAGATTTTTTTGTTCATCGTTTGAGAAGACCATTTCATCAATTGATTGTGGTCTATACTGCTCAAACCAAGCTATGTTTGGTTTAGTTAATCCCATTCTTTATAATCTCCTTATACATTATTCAATACCGCGAATTCACCATGATATTTTATCGCAGCTACGTTGTAAGCTCTAGCTGCATCTTCTTTTGTGTCAAATAATCCTAAAAATATGTGCTTGTAATTAACAGTGATCAATGCTTGCCATTTTTTCGCATGTTTAACCCAACTAACCCCTTTGTGTCCACTTTTATTATTACTTTGTTTTCCTTTATTATGTTTATTTTGTGAATTATCGCAAATTCTCAAATTGCTGAGAATATTATTTAATGGGTCTCTATCTATGTGGTCAATTTGACCACCATCCTCGACAATTTGATTAGATAATTGAATGATTAATTGGTGTAAATATCCATCACATCGTTTATTTCTTTCATACCAACTAGTTACAACATATCCTTTCGAGGACAAATGCCATTTATAATTCTTAACAATATCATAATATTTAGCATCACATGTTGCATCTGAAATCTTTGTACAATATTTATCATATAGTGCTATTAAACAAATGTCATTTTCAATGATGAATTCATTTGGACTAAGAGTGGTTCTTTCTAATATTTTTCCATGTTCTCGTATTTGTCTATAATGTTTTTGGCAATAACCATTACCATAATATTTTCTATCACAATTTTCAATAGAACATGTTCTCATAAATAAATTCACCTCCTTGAGATTATTATCACATTTAATATTTCTATATAATTTATGAAAAATAATAAAAGCTGAAAGCCGGGAGAATTGCTTCTCCCAGCTCTTTTACTTTTTGGCCATCTTTTTCAAGATAGCCATTTTCTTTTCTTCAAGACTTTTATTGGCCGCTATGATACAGCCAATTGGGTCTTGATTGTTTTGATCTTGACAATCGATGATGACAATATTAATATTACCATCATAGACCACATTCTTTTTGACATTCCTATCACCTTCAAGAAGGTAATAGAATTCTGTCGCTGTCGCTGTTGCTGGCACAACAAATGCCAACATCAAAATAATCCCTACTAATAGTTTTTTCATTTTTGATTCTCCTTTCAAAGAGTATTCTACCTAAATAATTTCTATATTAAATGGGAGAATATCAGAAAAGAGAATTAGCGACCGATGATCACATCTGTGTTAGCTTCTACATACTCTTTGACTGCATCCACTAGAGCTTGAAACTCAGCTATAGTTGGAATTACATCTAGAGGAAAATCTTCAATCTCAATATTGATATCTTTGATAGTTTCATCATTTTCTGTCTTATTATACATTTCAGTAAATTTGACAGTTATGTCATATGAGTCATTGACTCTTAAGTCAGTTCGATATGTTGTCCACAGATTGAGAATTTCAATTGTTTCTGGAACTGTTGTAAAATTCATAATCTCCTGCCAGTTTTACAAGATTCACACCACCAGTTTCCACCTGTTCCGACTTTGACTTCTTTACCACAATCAGGACATTTCATATTAAACTCCTTTCAGCTGCCCGATATGTTTAAAGCTGTCGCTTTCACTAGAAGCAATTGCAGCTTTTGCCGATAAAATCTCATTTTCAACTTTTTGCATATCAATTGTTGTTTCAATTAAATTTTTAATTGTTCTTTTACTACACATGTCAGTTATATCTTGATCTGTTACATTCTTAATCTCTTTTGACCACTTATCTGTATCAATATTGTAATTATCAATTTCAACATTGATTTCAGAAGTTTTCTTTAGCTCTTTATACTTATCAATAACTTCTGATATTTTATTACATTTATATTGCTCAAATATGTATCTAATAATTTGGACAATCATATATTCAAATTTTCTATTTGACAGTTTGTTATAATCATCAACTCGTTTCAACTTAGCTGAATATTTCCAGAGATTATAATTGTTCAAAAGAATATCATCAATTCCACATAATTGTACTTTTCCTTCATTATCTGAGAATAAACAACTGATATTGAGATTTTTAATTAAATAATCATTCCATATTTTTGATCCGAGAGTTGTAAGATTTAATCCTCTTTTTCTTGGTTCAACTGTGATTTCTATATCTTCTGCTGTTGGTGAATCATCATTTAGACTAACTTCTAATTCATCACTATGTTCAACAAGAGAATCAAATGTAGCATCCGGAACTCTGCCTAGAATCTTTATACACTTGGCTTCTAATCTTCCATTTGGAACAACGTTAAGAGTGCCAGATCCCGTAGATAATATTGATTTAATTTGATCTGGCGAGAGCTCCCTAATGGCACATCCTTTGAAATCTGGAGTTATAACTTTGTCAGATTTTTTATCAAGTAATCCAAATAGTCTACCGGCAAGATCTTTGAGTTTATACTTCGGAATTAGAGTTCTATAGAAAGAAATTCCAGTAGTTGTACCATGTCCAATTAAGCCAATTGGAATAGGACATGGTAGATAAATCGGTTCAGGTTTTAATTCAAACTCGTCATATGGAACGTAATCAATATATGTAAATGCCAATTCTTCTACCCATTTTTCCAATTTACATTCAGTGTATTTCATACCAGCCGGTGGATCATTTTTGAGTCCTACTGCTCCCCAGTTACCCTGTTTTGTTGCATATCCTTGATTAACCAAATTGACAAGGGTTTTGTAGATTGATTGATCGCCATGTGGGTGGTAATTACCCATACAATGTCCGACTGCTTCTGCGCTTTTAACTAAATCTTTCTTAGCTACCTTGTGAAGCGTGAGTAGAAGCCGACGCTCAACTGGCTTCAGACCATCTATGTAAGATGGGATTGCTCTGAATCTGTTAATATACCTTCCGTATTCCGAATAGTATATCGGGATTATTTTCTGCATGTTTCTGCTTGCTCCCTTAAGTTTGCTTGACTGATATGGCTCAAAAATTTCACGTCCAGATTTTGCCGATACATCTCAAAATAAGGAGTTGTGAACAAATCATTGTTGATAAATTTGAATTTAGTTAATGATGCTCCCATGTCTACGCAATTATCCATATTGAAGTTTATTATATAATTTTTCAATTTATCTATATTCTCATCCAATAGAGAATTAACATAACTAACATTTGACTTAATTCTTGCCAAAACCGCAGTTGGTTTTACCTTGAATGGTTCCAGATCTTGCCGGTAAAATCTTTTAATTAAAGCAGCAAGAACCAATGGTTTTAATTCTTCATTATTCTCTTTATATAACCAATCTTTAATATCGGATATCATTGAAAGTTTATCATGCATACTACCAGTATCATAATTTGTTAAATTGTCTCTACATTCAATTTCAACAGTCTCAATGTTTTGATCTTTAACAAAATCATCAATGTATGGAGTATGTAGGGATATAAAATTCAATATCTCTGAATAGTTATTCAGTTCAATAAGTATTGTATTGATAAATGTGAGACTTTTATTTTTCTCAATTATTACTTCATTAGGAATCAAATCAAATGTCGATTCAAAATTAGAAGTGTATCTGTTTATTCCTTCAAGAAGTGCAAATTTATATTCTTTATCAATTTGCACTTCTTGAACTGTCATTGAATTTATTTCTTTTATGACGCTTCTTAAACTAACAGCATCATATAGTTCAGACCAGTTGATTGTTCTTGTGATAGTTTCCGCCATTTATTTCATTGCCTTTCCTAATATTTCGATAATTTTAATTTCATTACAATCTTCACATCTGTACAATATTGTTGTTACACCAAATGTCAATTCTTTTAACAATTTTGCACTCGGTACACGAACTTCTTGTAAATTCGAATTTGGAGAAGCATAAAATCTTTCTTGCTCTACCCATTTGTGCTTGTGAAGTATATTCATTTATTATATCCTTGTTATAATTTCTTTACTGATTTTAGCTTCTACTGGATCAAACAATCTCGATCTATCTAAGAAGTCTGCACAAAAGTTTATCCCAGGATGATCCAGATATCGAAAGTGCTCGAACTTAGTTTCTTCAAAAACTGGTATCCCAAACGCTTTTACTAACAAAGTTTTCTTATTTGGCGATTTTATGAATTCGAAATTGTTAGCTTTAAATTTTGGAAGAACATTGTTGCTTTTGAAGATTTGACAAATTTCAATAAATTTCTTTCTAGCACAAGTTGTTGGAATTGCTGTTTCTTTAATCAAATCTATATATCTGTCAATTTTGATAAATTCTGCGAGAGAGATTTCATGTTGAATACCTGAGCTCACGCCGCTGAAATTCTTCAACATCAATAAAGGATAAATTTGTTTATAATTCTTCTCGAAAAATTGAATTCTCGCAATTACTATATCTAAATGACGTTTTGATTCTTCTTCGTCTTCAGGTGTTTTTGGAGTGATATCTTCATCTGAAACATCTGTTGTAAATAACATTTCTGGTAATTTACACATTTCTTCATTTGATTTAATATGTCTTGAATATTTCGATATTACATCGTTATTTAACAAAGCTCTTACATCAGCTTCTGCCGGTGACAAATTTACATATATGTAAGCTTTATCAAATTTTCTTATACCTTTCGTGATCTTTAATTCAAATCTTGTATTTTTATCCAATGGATCCATCGTAATTCTTTTGAACATTGAAACTGGATGGTTATATTTATATGTTCTAGTTTTTGTAAATCTTGCTCTGAGTCCTACGTGTTCTTGATAACCTTCTGAAAAACTTGTTGTTTGAAGTGCTCCAAGACTATCGATGATATAATTTTTCTTAAGTAGTCCAAGATTCAATCCTACAACTTTTGACAATGGTTCATCATCTCCAATGAATAGAACAGTATCTGTAACAGTTTGACTTAATATTTTTAACATATTTCTCCTTTTATTGAACTTCGACCAGAGCTGGATAATCTCCAGAATCTTTACCTATTAACGGTCGCCAACCTCTGATATTAACGTTTTGATTATATTGCTTTGCTAACATTCTTGCACGATAAATATATGTTCTGTAATTTGATACGTCAGAATCAAAAATAAGATCAAATTGAATATCTCCAATTAGAAATTCCTCAAGAATCAAAGTCTCAATCATGCTTGAATATTTTTTCCCATTCAAAGCTACATAATAGCTATTTCTAAATTCTAAACTATACAAAAACAAATTAATGATATCAAATGGTCCTTCACCCATTACTACATTAGATATATTCTCAAAATCTCTTTTTTGAAAATAATATTTAGTAGAAGTATCAGGATTTAGATGGTATCTGTAATCTTTATAAGGTTCAATTAATCTGAGAGCAACATCTTCACCAATGGTATTTGTAAACATGCAAGATAATTTACCATAGAAAAATGTTGGGCTAATTAAGAATTGACTAAAATCAATATTTCCAAATCGATTGTGTAAATATGCGTTATACATTTCAAATTTATCTTTGTAATTTATTTCAAAATCAATATTTCTTTTAATTATATCCTCTTGAATCTGTTTGAGCTTTGTAGTAGTTTTTTGAGTCTTATAATAATCTTTGACTGACTTGTATTTAATAAATTGACCTAAATATTTTAGAATATCTTGATCTTCGAATCCTGTGTCAATTAATAGTCGAATTAAGTTGCCAGAGCTACTGCACCGAAAACAATAATATACTGGGCTAGACTTTGATATATATAAATGTCCATGATTTGCTTTTGGTCTAGTCGCGTCGTCACAGTAGCTGCAAAACATAATTAATTCATTTCCTTGATCTTTGTAATAACTTGATATGCTTTGTAGATGATTAATTACTGAATGAAGCTTCGTGATATCGTACATAGATTTTGCCGCCTCAAAAAAGAATAAAATTATAATAGTATTATTTCTATATGAAAATAGAAAATACTAAATTATCGACCAGAGCTTTTATACTCTGGTCGATATGAATTATTTTCGTCTATGGCTATTCTGAATAGCTTTATAAGCCTGCTTCTGCAACTGTTTCTGCAGTTGTGTTGGCTTCGGCCTCGAGATTTCTGGTACTTCTGGAGGAGCTGAATATGTAAATTCAAATTGTGACTCGTACGGACAACAAATATGTGGGCAGCCAGCTACAGTTGCTCCAGTAACAGATGTGTTCGATGAAGTGAATGTTGTTCCATTATATTTTTCACAACCTCTACAAGGCATATTGGTTCTATATGAATTTGGAATCATGTTAACATGCTCCCAATCCTAGTGTTTCGTTATAAAATCTGTCAACAATTTCAGATTTCAACTTCTGAAACAGTTCAATAAACTGTTTTGCAAACTCTTCGTTTGTAAAATCTATTGTTTCGCTGAGTTCGGCTTCATAATCGAAATTTTCTGTCAAGACTTGAATTAGATCAGTTTCGTCAATCCATATTAATATTTCTTCTTTTTGAGTTATTGAAATAGGTCTTATTTTGTATTCTTCATTTAGAATCTCTAATTGGTCGTTAATCCATTCTTTTTGATTCATAATTTGAAGTATCATATTTCTTCATCTCCATATATCGGCATTTGACCTTTATTAAAGATATCATCGAAAGTTCTTTCTTCATGACAAACCTGTCTTTTGTCTATTTCTATTTGTGAATGATCGAAAACATAATCTTCACAGAAGCCGAGCTTATTTATCAATTTTAATCTTGCATAAAAGATCTTTTTGTTATCCTTGGAAAGACAGTCTTTTCTTTCTTCACATTGCCTACATTTTGAATCAAGCCAATCACCAGCTAATCCAGCTTCTGGAAGTTCAACCAATTTGATTTGACGAATTGTTCCACATTGACTGCAGGTTCTTTCAACTGATTCATTTTCAGGTTTTGTAGATCTCAACTTTTCTATATGAACATAATTACAATTATTACATACCCATTCGAATGTATCTGGTTTGTATGATTTCTTTGCCATTTTTTCACCTCTTTCCTCTTTAGTTATGAAATACCAGCAAGACCTTTATCAGATCTTGCCGGTGTCAAATTTATTTATGTGGCCATCCTTCCGATGGTTCGATTCCACAAAAGAAGTTCTCTATTTGCTTATATTTTAATTGTTTAATTACTTTTGAATTTATTGGATATGGATCTTTAACAGAATCCGTTGTCACTTTTTCTGTTGCAAGCCAAACCCATCTTTCGAATGGACTCATGTCTTGTAATTTCTTATAAATTGTTTCATCTTCAGTCTCCATATCAATAGTTGCAATTGGTATTGTTTCATGATTCATATCTTCTTTTTTGATATCAAAAGTTCTGAAAAATTCTTCTTGAGAACTTTCTTTTAAATCATTTAGATATATTTCAAAAGTTTTCATTCGAACTCCTTTATATATTTTTCTAGTAAATCCGCAACATCTCGTAATTTTTTGACAATCTTTTTATCAGCTACTTCAAACGATTCAATTTCAATTTTACAATTGGCTCTGTCGATTTTTAAATCGAAAAACAGTCCTGGATAATCTTGATATACTTTGAGAGTCAGTGATCCAGTTCCACCTTCAACTATTTTGAGTTTAACATTGAGATTTTTATCGCTCATTCTTTTACCTTTCTCATCATTAGATTGTGCTCTTTATCTTCCCACTCAAATCCAAATCTCATATAGAATTGAGCTAACTGAAGATAACCAAGATCTCCATATGGGTTGATTTCTAATAGAATTTTGATTTTTTCAGTATCTGCCCATTCAACAACTTGATTCATTAGTTTGATTGATAGTCCTTGTCCTCTTAATTTCTTATCAACTATTAATCTATTGAAATAATATGTAGTATCGGGTCGATCAATCATATGACTTAATTCAGCTGCAGATCTAGCGTGATCTTGGATTATTTCAAAAGTTTTTGTTTCAAAGATCATCTCTTTCTTCTCCTCGAACAAGATTGAAATTATCTGGTTTTGATTTCATAATATCAAAAATCTCATCTTCTGATAGAGGATAGAAGTTGTTATTATCAACTCCTATATCATGACATTTACCACGAACTAGATCATTCAAAGCTCCATGAGAATGCCCAAACAACAACCAGCTGTTGTAATGTGATCTTGGCCACACTAACATAGCATAATGACATACTACAATATGTTGCTTATTTATTGTTCTAGTCCAGATTTCGTGGTATGCTTTGTCCAACCATCTATCATGAGAGCCTCTGATGAAAATGTGACTCCCATTTAATCTGTAAACGTATTTTTTAAAAACCAATTCTGTATTTGAAATTAATGTAAAATCACCACCATGAACAGTGGTATCTTTATTTGTTACTTTTGAATTATGTCTATTGATCATTGTTTCATCAGCTTCATCTTCATTTATGAATGGTCTGCCACAATATTTAATTGCGTTTCGATGAGCATAATGTTCATCTGATGTAAAAAACATAGTCATTATAGTTTCTCCTTTTAAAATAAATTAAAATCAATCTCAGAGACCCAATGTCTCTGAGATTTTTTAAAATGCGGGATGGGATTGGATACCCACACGGTGAGATTAGAAGTGACGCCTCCTTTTCTCTTTTACACTCAACCAGCTTCAAAGCCGCAGCTCCACCAGTCTATTGTAACCATCTATAATATCGGCCGGACCAGACATGGTCATGATATTATAAATGCGTCTAATTCCACCACCCGCGTCCAAAATTATTATTTCTATATGAAAATTGAGAATACGTTATTTTCCACCACCGCTTCGAATTTTGATCAATCCTTGCAAATGCTCTTTTGGAATCATAATCCCGACATCATGTTTTCTGAGATATACTTCGTTCCGTCGAAGCTGATATCCATTATGCAAATTGAACAATCCATATTCTTTTGCATTTTTCAGATGAGCCAACAGATAAGTGAATTTTGGCAAATCATAACTGAGAAGTCGTATTTTATTATCTGATAATGATATTCTGAGATCCTTAATTTCGGATTCAGATTTCATACAATGCTCTTCACAATGTCTTTGCATATGAAAGAACATATCACCGGATACATATGATTCACAAAACACTTCCGGAAACAGTGTTTCTAAAGTTTTCCTTGCTTCTGGACATGCTTCAGCTGCTTCAAGTACCTTGTCTTTTTTAATTACTAACGCTTCCATGTTGTTTCTCCTCTGTTTGTTATAGTAAGCCCATTTATAGTTCATATTAATCACCTTTGAGTTATTCAACTTTCACAAATTTTGCTTTTTTGTTTTGGCA